>Ga0182024_10000547_pt1 | contig 97255 bp, 87 predicted proteins | sample P32metaG_FD_120480 | JGI IMG/M metagenome (GOLD analysis project Ga0182024, IMG submission 120480) | Permafrost microbial communities from Stordalen Mire, Sweden - P3-2 metaG (Illumina Assembly) | ecosystem: Environmental > Terrestrial > Soil > Wetlands > Permafrost | place: Sweden: Stordalen... | reverse complement strand
TGTCGTCAAGGGGCGCACCCATACCTGTACGTACGCGCTGCCGATGACTTCCCATAGAATCCACACGGCAGATATCCAATCGACCATAGGGCCTCTCGCGGACTAGAATTTCTGTCGGAAAGGGTAATCCGCGAAAGCGTATCCGTCAACAGCCGTAATATCGCCTTCGCGAACGACCCGCAGCGATGGCGCAATCGTCAAGATTCTCCGCTATCGCAACATCGCTGCGGGCGGTTCACGAACCGCCCCGACGAAGATCGTCATTCGCGGGACGCGTGCCCCAGATGAACAACCGGCGGAAGGGAAAAATCAGCGGACCTTCGGTACCGTATGCGCGCGCCAATCGCTCCACGAGCGCGCTCAAAAAAGCGTCGTGCCTATCCTTGGGAAGCACGTTGAGGAACGGGCGCAGCGCGGTCGCGCGCGACCATTCCACCACCTCGCGCGGCGAATCCATCGGATGCTGGAAGACGTGCTCGTAACAATCGACCTCGGTGAATCCGACCTCCGTGAGCAGTTGCCTATAATGATCGGGGCCGGGCACCCCGCGCGAGGGCGTCGTGACTGACGCCAGCATCTCCTTCCACGGCGGCTCGCCCGCCATATGGAGAATCGTGAGCTGCGCGGTCTCTTGATCGTTCTTCGGCATCTGCACGACGCCGCGGCCTCCAGGAATCAGCGCATCGTGAATTCGGCGGAAGATTTCACGATGACCGGGAACCCATTGCAGCGCCGCATTGGAAAAGACCACCGCATACTCACGCGCGGCATCGAACTGACTGATGTCACCGAGCATAAATCTCAAGCGCGCGCGCAGTTCCGGCTCGACGCCTTCGAGAACCTTATCCGCCGCATCGATCATCGCCGCGGAGGAATCGATCCCAACCGCGCGTCCACGCGGCGCGCGCCGCGCAAGCTCGACAGTGTTTTCGCCGCTGCCGCATCCGAGATCGACGATCGATTCATCGCCGCGCAATTTGAGGCGCTCGAGGATCGCGAGGAACGGCTCCTCGCGATAACGACGAAACCGGTTGTATAGCTCAGGATTCCAATCGGCCATGCGGACAGGTTAGATAGACGCCCGAAGCCGAACAAGCAGTGCTGACAACATGATCACCCTCGACGAGCTGCGCCGGTTCGCTGTCGCGCGCAGCCTTTTCCGGCCCACCACGCTGAGACGGGCGCTGGCAAAGCTGGGCTTCGTGCAAGCCGATCCGATTCGTGCGCCGGCACGCGCGCAGGATCTCACGTTGCGCCATCGCGTCAAGAACTACCGCGGGGGAGACCTTGAACGGCACTACGCGAAGCTGGGCGTCGCGGAGGATTTCTTCATCAACTACGGTTTCGTGACGCAAGCCCTCCAGGCGCTGATGCATCCGAGATTTCGTGAAGTGCGCAAGCCAGGGGAACAATACAGCGATCCATGGCGCAACGCGCGCTGGCCTGCGGCGAAAAAGAAGCGCGCGCAACTCCTGCTGGAATTTGTCCGCGAACGCGGCGCCGTGCATCCGCGCGAGGTGGATGATCATTTTTCGCACGGCAAGGTGAAGAATTACTGGGGCGGCTCATCGAACGCCACGACGCATCTGCTCGATGCCATGCATTATAGCGGTATGCTACGGGTGGTGCGCCGCGACGGCGGCATCCGCATCTACGCCGCGCATCAGCATGAACCGGGGCCGGCCGACAAAGCCGCGCGCCATGCGCGGATCGACGCGCTGGTCGATGTGGCCGTCAACTTATACGCGCCGCTGCCCTCGGCGAGCCTGTCGATTGTGGTGCGGCGCCTGCGTCACGGGGTGCCTCAGTGGTACGACGAATTGAAGAGCGCGTTGCAACGTGCGAAGCAGCGGCTCTCGCATGCGCGCATCGACAATATCGATTGGTACTGGCCTGCCTTGGAGGATCCGGCGCGCGCGGCGCCGCACGATGCAGCGCGCTTGCTGACGCCCTTCGATCCGATCGTGTGGGACCGCGACCGCTTCGAGCTGTTATGGGGATGGACCTACCGCTTCGAAGCGTACACACCGCTGGCCAAGCGCATCCGCGGTTATTACTCTCTGCCGCTGCTGTGGCGCGATCGCGTGATCGGATGGGGCAATCTCTCGGTGAAAGGTGGAGAGCTTAAATATGATCTCGGCTATGTCGAATCAGCGCCGCGCGATCGTGTGTTCAAGCGTGAACTTGCGGCGGAGCTGGATCGCATGCGAGCCTTTCTGCGCCTGACACAATGAGTGACTCCACATCGCATCCCAGGAAATTCGCGACGCGCGCGATGCTGGTGCCGATTGCGCTGGTCGCGGTCGCGGTCGTGCTGTGGCTCGGCGCCGCGACGTTCGTCACTTATCACATCCTGCATCCGCCGTTTCTCGACGGTGGCTATGGCGACGTGATCATCTCCGAGCAAGCCCGCGCGAACGCGCAACTCGGCGTTGACCCGAAATCCTGTTGCGATGCGGCATTCGAGAACCTGCGCATCACTGATGACCGTGGCGTTGCTGTCGATGCGTGGTTCGTTCCTGCCACCTCGCGCTCCGCGGTTTTGCTGATACCTCCCTCCGGCGCTTCGAAGCGCGCGATGCTGCCATTCCTGAAATTCCTACATGCTGTAGGCCTGCCGGTCTTGATGATCGACAATTCCGATTTCGCCCGCGGTCGCGCGGGATGGGGATGGAGTGAGGGCGGCATTGTGCGGAGCGCCGCGCAGATTCTTCGCAAGAAGGGCTACAACGACATCGCCGCGCTGGGAGTATCGGAGGGCGCGGCGACGGCGCTGATGGTGCAAGCCGCGCGCCCCGACCTTTTCAAGGCGATCGTCGCCGATAGTTCATTCGCATCGCTGGGCGTGATGCTGCGGCGCAATCCCTCGCTCGCCAGCCTCAATCCCGCCTTCCTGCAAACCGTGATGTGGGAGGTGGGACGCGCGCTCGGTCATTCTGTTGATGACATTTCGCCGCAGTCGGCAGCATCGAAGCTCGGGCAGTGCGCGCTGCTAGTTGTTCAAAATGCGAAGGACCCGCTGACGCCGGAATCGGACGGCGGCCACATCCTCGCCGCGCGCGCCAACCCATCGAGCGGCATCTACCTTACGCCATCACAAGGCCACGGCGATGCGATCTACGTTGATCGGGAGGCCTACCAGAAGACCGCGCTCGATTTCCTCGCGCACAATCTCGCGGGCGCTGCCAATATCGCGCCTCGCTGACGACGCTACTTCGATTGCATGTCAGCCTTGCCGCTCGCCATGTCGACCGGAAGCGAAATGTGCGAATGAATGATCTTCCACCCGCCGTTCTCTTTGCGCCACACGTTTGTCACTCGGAAGATTATATCGATCGATTTCCCGTTGTTGTCGGTCGCGGTCATATGCTGCACACTTTCGCCTACCCCCAACTTTCCGCTGCTAACCACGTGAAGGTTGATGAACTCGATCTTGGGATTCTTGGTCGAGCTGAAGAAGTTCTGAAAATCTTCGCGCAAGGCCTTGAGGCCGTCGAACTCACGCGGCGGCGTGAGATCGTATACGACGAGATCATCGCTGGTATCGTAAAGTGCTAGTGCCTCGTCGGCGGTGGTTGCGGCCGCTTCCTTGTGTTCCAGTTCTGTGATTTCGGCCTTGGCGTCCGCGGCAAACGCCTGCGCACCAAAACACCACGCCATCAAGCCGACCGCTGCGAGAATTCCCGCGTACGATTTACGCATTGTCCGCTACCCTCCCCATCAGGTTAATCGAAGAGAAAAACTAAACGCGTCCGCCGCCACATCTGATGACGGCGAACGCGTTTCGAAGTGCGTCTACATTCGAGGCGGGATCAAATCGTTGCCGAGCGTGCGCTTGAACTCCTCGGCTAGTTTCTCCACCGTCCACGGTCCGTTGCCGATCGCGATACGGTCCGGAACGATGTGGGTGTAACGCGTGATGCGATATCCCGAAGCGCCGAAGCATTGCCCACTGACGTTGGCGGCATCGTCGCTGGCGAGGAAACATACCAGCGGCGCGACGTTGGCGGGATCGCGCGGCGTCCCCTCCGCACTCTCACTCGCGGGAATCCCGGTCGCGCCCGGCATCCGGCCGGCCGGAATCGTATCGGTCATGCGAGTGGCGGCGCCGGGCATGATCGCATTCACCGTGATGTTGTACTTCGCGAGCGAATTCGCGGCGCTGTAGGTGAGCCCGAGGATTCCCGCTTTCGCCGCGGCATAGTTGGGCTGGCCGGGACTGCCGAGCGCCGAGTTCGATGAAAAATTGATGATGCGGCCGTATTTGCGCTCGCGCATATGCGCCGAGGCCGGGCGCATCGTGCAGTAGTGCCCCTTCAGATGCACGCGGATGACGTCGTCCCACTCCTGCTCCGACATGTTGAAGATCATGCGGTCGCGCAAAATGCCGGCGACGTTCACGAGGATGTCGAGCTGGCCGAACTCCTTGATGGCCTGGTTGACGAGGCCCTCGCCGCCTTCGACCGTCGAGATGTCCATGTGATTCGCAGACGCCTTTCCGCCCGCCGCTTTGATCTCCTTCACCACCTCTTCAGCGGGCGTCGACTGCGCCTCCACCTGACCTGCCACGCTCACGCCGAGATCGTTGACGACCACGGCCGCGCCTTGCGCCGCCAGCAGTTTGGATACGCCGCGACCGATACCGCGTCCGCCGCCGGTGACTGCGGCTACTTTTCCATCGAGCTTGCCCATTGCTGAAGTTCTCCCTTGCGGCAAATTGCCGGATATTAGCTTGCGGATGCGGCCCGCCCGAGCGACGCCGCTCCGATTCGCGATGCGCGCAAGCTTACGTCCCTGCTATAGCGCAAAATTTGTGCGATCGAATAGCGCAATCAGCGAGCATACTCGTGTGCCTTACACGCCCGGCTCACTTGCCGACTTCAAACTCGACTATATCGCCATTGGTGTTGATGCGGCCGATTTTTCCGGCCGGTTCGGTGAAGTAGAGATATCCGTCGGGCATCGCCGCGATGAAGGACGGCACGATCTGGTCCCCGGCGCGATACGCGATGAAATCGCCGCCCGAGGTCATCCTGTAGATCACATGCTCCTTCGGAATGGTCGCCCATAAGTTTCCGTCGGCTCCCGCGGCGAGCCCCAGCGGCGTGCCATGCGGAATCGGATACTCATCGAAACTGCCGTCGAGTTTCAGCTTGCCGATTTTCGCCGCGCCCAGTTCGGCGAAATAGATACTCGCGTCGGGGCCGTTCGCGATCGCCGATGGGATGGGATGCTCGGTCGGAATGACGAACTCGCGAATCGCACCGTCCTTGCTGATTCGGCCGATGCGTCCCGCCTCATCTTCAATGAAGTAAACCGCGCCGTCGTGACCGGTCACGATTTCAGCCGGCCCCGATTTATCGCGCAGGGTAAATTCGGTGAGGGTTCCGCCGGTCGTCATCCTGCCGATGCGATTGGCCGCGTGCTCGGTAAAATAGATCATTCCGTCGGCGCCGGTGGTGATCCCGGTGGGCCCACATTCGGCGGTCGGCAGCGCCACGTACTTGATTTCTCCATCGATGGCGATGCGTCCGATGCGGTTGCCTTTCGGGTCAGTGAACCATAACGCGGCGTCGGGTCCTCCGGTGAGGCGCTCGGCGATGCCGTCGGGTGCGATGGGAAAGCGCATCACCTCACCCATCGGCGTCAGCATGCCGATGCGATCGCCCTGATATTCGGTGAACCAGATGTTGTTGTCGGGGCCGATCGCGATCGCATAAGGGGAGTGCTGTTCGACGATCAGGGGTCCGGCGTCGGGCTGCGGCCCGGTGTTTCTCGCGGCGCATCCCACGATCGATATCGCGAGCAGCGCGAGCAAAACATTGCGCGCAGGAAAATGCATCGCGCGAATAGTTACACCGCGCGCGCGACGCCTGGAATGCTTCGAAGAGTAGCGCTGCTAACCCAGCTCATCGCCACCACGCCCGCGAATACGAGTGCAAACTTCGCGACTGCCGGCATCGGCGCGGTCAGCATCGCGTATCCGAGCCATGAAACGAATGCGTAATGGATCAGGTACATCCCATATTCATTTTCGCTGAGGCTGTCGCGAATCGAGGTGCGCCGCTTAATGAAACGGACGAACAGCGCCATGAAAGCGAAACACGATGCGCCGCACGACAGCTCGAACAGCGATCCTCCGATCAGGTTGAGCACCAGCGGCGAGGTAGTTTTCATGGCCGTGATGGCAGTGATGACGAATGCCATCAGCGTGATGAACACCAGCGGCATCGCGATGGTCCATCGCAACCAGCGGCGCGCCAACATTCCATCGGGTGCGAGCAGTCCGCGATCGATGCCATAAGCGCCGACGCCGACTCCCATCAAAAAATAAACTGCATAGTGAAAGATGCGGCACTTCTGGAAAGCGAACGGACCGAATCCGGTCCAGTCGGAAGGACCGAAAACAGTCACCATCGGAACGTAAGCGACGGCACCAACCACAGCGAGAAGCAGGTAAAATCGCGCCGGGCTGCGCCTCGCAGCGGAGCACCAGGTGCCCAGCCATTCGCCTATCTTCGGCGATCCGGCATAAAGCACGGCCGCGAGACAATCGAAGACCAGCAGGACCCAGATGAACCATGCGGGACCGGACGGCCATTCGCCGAGCGAGAACCATTGCCGCGTGAAGCCCGCGACGTGCGGGTCGCCGCTCCTGATCGCATAGGCCGGGTAGTAGGCAAGCGGCGCCACGACGGCGGCCGCGAACACGAATGGCAGCGCGAGGCGAATCATGCGATCGCGCATGAAGACGCGGGTGCCTTTGCGCTGCAGACTGCCCCATACGAAGAGACCCGAGAGAAAAAACAATAGCGACATAAAGAAGATGTCGTTGAAGCTGGAGAAGACGCCGAATCCGGCCGCGTGCCGACTGTCGAGGATCGGAAATGCCTCCCAGAAATGCGGTACTGTCGTCAGAGAGTTGCTGGTCGGTATTCCGGGGACATACGCCAGCGCCGAATGATGCGCGAGCACCAGCAGCACCGCGAAGGTGCGCAGATAGCCGAGCGCAATGTTATGACTCGCGCGCGAGGACTTCCCCGATTCCGGCGCGGAGGACGATCGCGCCAGCGCGACATTCGGCGAAGCGGCCACGGTTCTAGCGCACCACTTGCGCCGCTCTCAGCTCGGAAATCTCGCCCTTCGAAAAACCGAAGTCGCCGAGGATCTCATCAGTCTGCTCGCCCAGCCCCGGCGCATGACGCCACATTTCCGGCTTCGTGCGCGAAAACCTCGCAGGCGAGCGCACCACGCGCACTTTGCCGGCTTTCGGATGCTCATACTCGCCGAAGGTTTCGTTCGCGACGAATTGCGGATCGTTCCAGATGGTGTCGTAGTCGTTGACCGGCGCGCATGGAACGTCGGCTTTCTCGATGATCTCGAGCCAGTGCGCCGATGGCTTCGAAGGAAACAGCTCGATGATTTTCCACATCGCCTTGCGCACCTTCTCGGCGCGCGAGTCCTCGCCCTCGAACCACTCCAGGTGCCCGATGCCCTTGAGCAGCGCCTCCCAATGCTTATCCGTCAGCGGCGCGATGACTATGTAACCGTCCGAAGTCTTCAGCGGATCGGGCGTTCCCTTAATCGGCCGGAGGCCCGGCTTATGCGGCAGGTAGGTATTGTTGCCGAGCGTGTCGCCCATCAGGTAGTAGGCGACCGCATCGATCATCGCGATCTCGATATGCTGTCCGCGCCCTTCCTCGCGCGCCGCGTGCAACGCCGCAAGAATCGAGATGACGCCAGTCATCGCCGTGACTTTATCGGCGAGGATATTTTTCACCACTCGCGGCTGGCCGCCGGTGCGCTGCGATTCCATCACGCCCGCGAGTCCCTGGATGATCGGATCGTAGGCGGGCTTGTTCCGATACGGGCCGCTGAAGCCGTAACCCGCCATCGAGCAGTAAACGATTTTCGGATTGCGTGCGACGCATGCCTCGTAACCGACGCCGAGACGATCGACGACGCCCGGCCGCACGTTCTGCACCACGATGTCGCCCTTCTCCGCCATCCGCAAAAATACCTCGCTCGCGCCCGGCTTCTTCAAGTCGAGCACCATGTCGCGCTTGTTGCGATTCCAGTTCAGCACGCCGACCGGAACGCCGCGCGGCGCTTGTTCGGAGCCCATCCTGACGATGTCGCCCTCGGGCGGCTCGATCTTGATGACGTCAGCGCCGAGATCGCCGAGCATCATGGTGCAGAACGGGCCGGCGACGACCATGCTTAAATCGAGAACGCGAACTCCACGTAGTGGTCCCATGGACATGCTTATAGTTCATGCCACGTCGCCCCGCCAACGCCCGGTGTTTTGGCTATGAATCGGCATTCCCGATAATTTCGAAATACGATGCGCGATCGAAGCCGCAAATCCGAACCGCTTGTGACGCGAGCGAATGCGATGCTAAAATTGGCATCATTTAAGCCGATCGAATGGGCTCCCGGGGCACTCGAGGCAGTGCGCGGCTTTCCCAAGGCGGTTCGGATTGGGATCGGTCGCGCGCTTCAATTCGCGCAAGCTGGAAGCAAGCATCCCGCGACGAAAGTCTTGAAGGGATTCGCGGGAGCCAGTGTTCTGGAGATTGTGGAGGATCACGACCGCGCCACCTACCGCGCGGTTTATACGGTGCGCTTCAAAGATGCCGTCTATGTGCTGCATGCGTTTCAGAAAAAGTCCAAGCGCGCGATTGCGACGCCGCGACGCGAAATCGATTTGATCAAGGAGAGGTTGAGGTGGGCCGAGCAATCGCAGAGAAATTCGTGAAAGGCAGCGGCAATGTTTTCGCGGACTTGGGCCTCGCGAATGCGGACGATCTCGCTATCGAGACTGAGTTGCTCCGCAGGATCGTCGATTGCCTCCGCTCGCGCGCTTTGAGCCAGCGCCAAGCCGCTAAGGTTCTCGGTATCGATCAGCCCAAAGTCTCCGCGCTCATGCGAGGTCATATCGAGGGCTTCTCGATTGCGCGCATGTTCCGCCTGCTGAACGCGCTCGATATGGACGTCGAGATTCGAGTTCGGCCCAAGCCGCGGTCTCGCTCGCACGCCCGCTCGCGAGTGGCAGCATAAGGCATTCGCCAAAAAAGGCCTTCGCCAAAAGACCTTGCGCAGTCGCGTTGACATTTTCCGAGGTTGCGCGATAGTCGGAAAAATCTCTGCCACGATGGAGTGTGCCTCGATGCTGACTGATCGCGAAAAAACCATCATCCGCGAATGGAACGAATTTGCCGCCCAGATGCCGCCCTCGCTGCCCGAGATGCGCAAGGCGCTCGACAATGTCGCCGTCAAGCTGAATGTTGAACCGCCCGAAGTGGGCGCGATCCACGAAAATTTCGAACTGCGTCCCGGCCTGCGCGCCGATGTGATCGTTCCCAAGGGCGCGGGACCGCATCCGGTCATGCTCTACATCCACGGCGGTGGTTGGATCATGGGCAGTCCGAAAACTCACGATAAACTCGCCAGGCAATTCGCGGCGGAAGGCTATCTGACTATCAATCTCGATTATCGACTGGCGCCGGAGAATCCATTTCCCGCCGGCCTCGATGATTGTGTGTTCGCCGCGAAGTGGATCACCTCCAACGCCAAGCGCTGGAATGGCGACGCGAACCGCCTCGCGATCGGCGGCGACTCCGCCGGGGGAAATCTTACTGCCGCGACGCTCGTCGCATTGTCCTCCGATGCGAGCGCTCCGAAAGCGCATGCGGGTGTGCTCATTTATGGCGTCTTCGATTTTCCCACGCTGCTCGAGCGAGCCAAAAATAACCGCGCCCTCGAAGGCATGACGAAGGCCTATCTCGGTGGCCAATATCCTGCAGCGCTTACCGATCCGCGCGTCAGTCCGATGCGCGGCGTGAAGGCGGGCGCGCTACCACCGTGCTTTGTGATCTGCGGCACCGCGGACGAACTGCTGCCCGAATCCAAGGCGATGGCGGAAGCGCTGCGCCGCGCCAACATCGAGAGCGAGCTACATTTGATGGAGGAAATGCCGCATGCGTTCATGCAGATGAACGAGCTAACGGCGTGCCGCGAGGGCCTCAAGTCGATGTTTGATTTCCTGCGCCGCCACGTCTAACAACCTCGCATCGAAAATGTGAAACCTCCGTCGCATATCGCGGCGGAGGTTTTTTCTGGTGGCAGATTTTAGCCTGCGGACGCAAAACGTTTGCTGCCGATCGCGATTTCCTTCAGGTCGTGCGCTCGCGATTGAATCGCATGGCTGGTCGCCATCCGCTCCAACGGAATCGGCAATCGATAAGTCCAGTTCGATTCGCTCACCGTGCCCGGCAGGTTGATGCGCGCGCACCATCCGAAGAGATCCTGAATCGGGAGCACCGTGATGATCGAGGGCGCCGCATAAAGGGTGCGCAGAATTTCGTTCAGCACCGGCATCCCGAGCGGCGCGCGAACGTTGACGCGTCCATCGAGATGGAATGCCTCCACCAGCCGCGCGCGTTCTTCGATCGGCTGATCACGCCACCAGATCGTGAGCGCCTCGGTATCATGGGTGCCGGTCGTCGCAAGCGACAACTCCGGATAGTCGGCGGGGCTGATGAAAGCTTGCGTGGGCGTGTCCCATTCGCGCTCCCATTGCATCACCTTGTAGCCCGGGATGCCGAGCGCCGTCAGCGATTTGCGCACCCACGGCGGCACCGTGCCGAGGTCTTCTGCGATGAATTGCACCTCGGGCGCTTCCTCGATGATCGCGCGAATTACGGCCTCGCCCTGCGCGCGCTGCTCGTCCTCCTCGGCGGGCGTGAACTTTCCTTTTTCTTCCACATCTTCGGAGCCGAATGAAAAGGTGCGATAGAGACCGACCACATGATCGATGCGCACCAAATCGTACAGCCGGCGCGCATGCCGCGCACGCGAGCGCCAGATCTCGAATCCGTCGGCGCGCATCGCGGCCCAGTTCGGCATCGGCAGGCCCCAACGCTGGCCGGTCTCGCTGAATGCGTCGGGCGGCGTGCCGATACTGCGCGTGAGATCGAAACTCTCCTGATGCGCCCACACCGCGTCGCTATCGCGCCCGGGTGAAAATGCGAGATCGCCGCCGATATAGACGCCGCGCTCCTTCGCGTAGTCGCGGATAGATTTCCATTGCTGATGCGCGATGAACTGAAAGTAGCAATATTTGTGGATGCTCTGCGCGAGCTCGCGCCGCGCCGAAGCTATTGCGCCCTGCTCTCGCTGCGCCAGATCGCCCGGCCATTCGTCCCAGCTTTTGAAAGCGAAGCGATCCTTGAGCGCGCGGAACAGCGCGTAGTCATGAATCCAGTAGGAATTTTCCTCGATGAAATCGTCGAGCGCGCGCCGCTCGCGCCCTCGCGCTCGAGAGGCGAACGCCTCGAACGCGTGCTCCAGCAACTCCATTTTGAGGGCGACATATTTTTCCCGCCGTATCCGCCGCGCGGGATCGCCGGCATTCTTACGCGCACGCCGCATCGCCATCCGACCCACACCGGGAAGCCCGTCCGTCGAGATATAGAGCGAATCGATCGCGAAGAGCGTCAGCGCGGCGTAGGGGCTCGCCTCGTTCGGCGCGGTTTCATCCAGCGGCAGCAACTGGATCGTGCGATGGCCAATGCTGACGGCGAAATCGATCATCGGTTTCATCTGCATGATCTCGCCGCGTCCAAGATCGTCGGCGGTGCGAAGCGAAAACAAGGGAATCAGGATACCGGCAGATCTTTGCAACATGACGACAAACACATCGCGATTCCCGCACCGTGGGACGCTGGAACAAAATTAGATGACCGCGTCGGGTGCTAAACTTCTACCTGCGCATCGAGGCGATGAACGCGCGCAGCGCGGATGGTGGCTTCCTCGTCCTTGATCAGCTCGGCGCCCACCGGCGAGCGGTAAGCGTCCTTGAAAGCATCGACCGAATCGAACGCCAAGATTGCGATGCGATAGCGGTCGGCGTTCGCGCCCAGTTTCCCAATCATGTAATTGCGCAGACCCGGCAGCCGCCGCGCGATACTCGTATGATGCTCGCGGTACCGCTTCTCCGCCGCCTCGGAATTCGGTTGGTCGAGGTTGAACTCGGCCGCCATCACGAAGCACTTCTGGCCGGGCTTGCGATTCTCAAACGGCACGATGATCTCGCCGTCGAAGATATTGCTGCGCAGGTCCTTTATATGCGCCTGCGTGTCGGCCATGATCGCCGGCCCCGCGGGAGTCTGAAACGCTTTCGCCGAAGCCTCGGCGCTATCGAACACCAACAGCGCGTGGCGAAAATGCGACGGCTTCTCGCCGCGATGTTCCATCGTCCTCGCAGTGTAGTACTGGCGCAGACCAGGCAGGCTTTTCGCAAGTTTCACATGATGGTCGAAATAGTTGCGCTCCTCGGCCTCGATGTCGCCGCTCTGATAGTTGAAACCGACGAAGGTGAAATGCATCGCTCGCGACCTCCCAAGTTTGCGGAGTTTTTGCCGAATCTAAATCACGTATCCGCCATTGGGGCTGACGATTTGCCCGACCATAAACGATCCATCGTCAGAAGCGAGGAACAATGCTGCCGCCGCAATCTCGCGCGGCTCGCCGAAGCGACCGATCGGCGTCATCGCGATCACCTGCTGGCGCAACTCGGCCTCAATCGGCGCCGTCATCGGAGTCTCGATGAATCCGGGCGCGATCGCATTGACGAGGATGCCCTGACTTACCACCTCGCGCGCAACCGATTTGGTGAACGACGCAATCCCGCCCTTGGCTGCGCAGTAGTGCGGTGCGAAGGCCAGGCCTGTGGTCGCCGCGATCGAGGCGAGGTTGATGATGCGCCCGCTTTTGCGCGGGAGCATCGTCTTCAATGCCTCGCGGGTGCAGAAAAATGTCGAGTCGAGATGCGTCGAGAGCATCTTGTGCCAATCCTCGTCGCTCAGATCTGCGGTGCCCGCCGCGACGTTGTCATTCTCGCGAATGCGGCCGATGCCGGCATTGTTGATGAGGATATCGATAGTCCCGTATGCGGCGATAAATTCCGCGAACATTTTTTTCACCGCCGCGCTGTTGGAAACATCGGCGACAAACGCCTTGGCGCCCTTGCCGCCGGCGCGCTCGATCTCGGTCACTACGTTCTGCGCCGATTCCGGCCGGATATCGTTGATGCCGACCTTGGCGCCCTCGCGCGCGAAGGTCAGTCCCGTCTCGCGCCCGAGTCCGGAGCCGCCGCCGGTGATGAGCACCACTTTGTCTTTCAGTTTCATATCACTCTTGCCCGCGCCTCACGATTTCGGTTTGCCTTCCTTCAGTTGCCGTTTCCAGTCGAGCCGCCGCGCCTCCGCACCGGCCGCCTCCGCTTCCTTTATCATGCCCTTCTGCTGGTAGAACATGCTCAGGTTGGTGAATGCGAGGATGTCTTCGGGCTCCTGCTTGACGTACTGATTCGTGACTTCGATCGCGGAATCGAGATCGCCTTTGGCCTTGTAGCATAGCGCGAGGCCTTGCGCGGCGTCGCCAAACTTCGGGTCTATTTCCAGCGCCTTTTTGTAGAGTTCAATCGCTTCATCGAATTTGTCGTCGGCGAACAGATCCACCGCCTCATCGCAAAGATCTTCTTTATCGGGCATCGTCACCTCCGCGCGAACAACTGCATGGAACTGGCGAGGGCATACATTCCCGCCGCTATCCTTATATACTACTTCGTGGCGAGGACGATTAGGATGCCGCGCCCTCTAGAATGCTCAGTGAAAGCGAAATCTACGAAGTGCTGCGCGAATGCTACGACCCGGAAATCCCGGTCAACGTCGTCGACCTCGGTTTAGTCTATGGGGTCGAGGTCGAAGGCAACGCGGTGAACGTCATCATGACGCTTACGGCGCCGGGCTGTCAGATGGGCTCGATGATTCGCGAGAACATCGAGGACAAGCTGCTTGGCCTTCCCGACTGCGAGCGCGCCAACGTCGAGATCGTATGGGATCCGCCGTGGACACCGCACATGATGTCCGAAACGGCGCGCAAAAAACTCGACCTCGAAAAGTAGTTCACGCCGCTTTGGCGGTGCGTTGGCGGAAGAACTCGATGACGCGCTCCTCGGCGCGCTTGGTCGGCGTACCCGGCCGATCCTGCAAATTGATCGTCAACACCGAATGCGGCGGCATCGGGCCGGGCTCCGCATCCTTGGGATCGAGCTCGATCGCCTCGAAGCGATTGCCGAACGTCTTTTTGTAGGAATCGAATCGCGCGTCCGGCACGAAGCTGTCGCCGAAGAAGCGCAGACCGATCATCGAGAGATCTTCTTTTTCGAAGCGCTGCTTCGCGCACGCGACTTCCTCCGGCGATACGTTCATTCCCGTCGCGCGCTTTTTCGATCCGAAAGTCAGCGGCAATGACGGCTGCGACAGCACCGGCGCCACCACCGATGGCTCGGTCATCATCGCGAGCGCGAACCCGCCTGTGAAGCACATCCCGACCGCGCCGACGCCTCGCCCGCCGCATTCGGCGTGAACCTTACGCGCAAGCGCCCGCAGCCAATCGATGATTGGGCTGGAGCGATCGCTCGCCCATACAGCGAACTCGCGACGGATGCAAATGCCGGTGATCATTTCGCGGATCGCGTAGCCGGTTGAAACTGGACGGCCAGGCTCGCCGAAGAGAACCGGCAGAAACACCGTCATGCCAGCGGCTGCGACACGATCGGCGAAGCGCACCACCAGCGGATGCAGGCCCGGCATCTCATGCATGATGATGACGGCGGAACCCTGACCGCGGCGATACACCTTGCGCGTCCATCGGCCGTCGTTGAAGTCGAACGAGGTGTAATCCTTAAGGGCCGCTTCGTAGCTCATAACCGTTTTCGCACTCCCGTAGCCCTCACTCGATATCAAATTCCCTTTCCCCAAAGGGAAGGGGTTAGGTCTTATGGATCGATCAAGACTCCCGGGTTCAGGATGCCGTGCGGGTCGAGCGCCTTCTTCGCAGCGCGCAACGCATTCGCGAATCCATCCGGCCGCTGGATGTCGTACCAGGGGCGATGATCGCGGCCGACCGCATGATGATGCGTGATCGTTCCGCCTAGCTTCATCAAAAGATCGGAGGCCACCTTCTTCACTTCGTCGCGCTGCTCGAGTTGCGATTCCTTTTTCCCCGGCCCGAGGAACGTGTAGTAGGGCGCGGGACCATCAGTATAAACGTGCGTGAAGCGGCAAGTCACGCTGCCCTTTCCGCAGATGCGCTTCATTGCGTCGCGCGCGATCTCCATCACCTGCGTGTGGAAATTTTCGAAGCGATCCCAGGTGATCGAGGTCTCGAAGGTGTCGCTCACCATCCCCATCGCTGCAACTGTGTCCATCAGGTATGGCGCGTTGAGAAACGCGTTGCGCCATGCGCCCGCCGCGCCCTCATGCGTCGCCTCCTGATCGGTGCGCGTCTTGATTTCCTCTTTCGGAATCTTGCCGCCGTGATCGGCGCAGCACTCCAGCGCGCGCTTCATCCACGGCTCCAGCGGATGGTCGCCCGACTCGAACGCGAGCACCATCACTGCCTCGTCGCCATTGGCCGCGCCCGAATTGAGCGCCTCACCTTCATCGAGCACGCGGCAATTCGCAGGAAACAAACCCGCCTGACCAATCTGCCGCACCGCCTTCGCGGCCGCGAAGAAACTCGGGAACGGCACCGACGCGCCGATGCGAAACTTCGGACGATCCTGCAACCGCATCCACGCCTCGGTGATGATGCCGAGGATTCCCTCCGAGCCGATGAACATGCGATCGGGACTCGGGCCCGCCCCCGAACCCGGCAGCCTTCGCGATTCGATAGTCCCGGTCGGGGTGATGACGCGCGTGGATTCGACGAAGTCATCTATATGTGTGTAGTTGGTCGCGTAATGCCCGCCCGAGCGCGTCGCGATCCATCCGCCCAGCGAAGAAAACTCGAACGACTGCGGATAATGGCGCAGCGTGAGGCCGTGCGGTTTGAGTTGCGCCTCGAGATGCGGCCCGAGCGCGCCGCCTTGGATACGTGCCGCGCGCGAGGCCTTGTCGACCTCGAGCACGCGATTCAAATGCATCAGATCGATCGATACCGCGCCGCGATAGTCGCCCTGGCTCGGCGCTTCGACGCCTCCCACGACGCTGGAGCCTCCGCCATATGGCGACGCGGCGATCTTCGCACCGTCGCACCATTCGAGAATGCGGATGACGTCCTTCTCATCGCGCGGAAACGCCACCACATCGATCGGATTCGGATAATGGCGGCGAAATGCGCGAATCAAATCGCGCGAGCCTTTGCCGTAGCTGTGCCCGGCACGGTCATGCGTGCTGGTCGAGCAGATTTCCTTGAGCGAGTCGGGAGGCTGCACTCGTGGCGCGCGCAGGTTCAATTCCTTCTCGGTGGGCGGCGGCGTGAGGGTTAACTCGCCGAGGTCGAAGCGCTTCGCCATCCGCTCGGCCATATGCTTCTGTTGTTCGGGCGTCGGTCCCTGGTCTTCGTAGCCCCATCCCCAGAATTTTCGCTTGCGTTCCGCCATCGCACGAACTCCTTGTGTCGAGATGTCGAAGCTGAAGTTTTGCGATTCGATTCTGCCCCGCGCCCGCGCGCAATTACAAATGATCGGCGACAGCTTGCGCGCGAGGGATTGCCGCCGTATTGCTCAGTGATCGAGGATTCTCCGATGAGTGAAGCAAGCATCTCTCCCATCGATTCGCATCCGCGGAAACGGGTCGCGCTGCTCGGCACCGAGATGGCTTATGTCGACACCGGCAGCGGCGATCCAATCGTATTCCTGCACGGCAATCCGACTTCGTCGTTCCTGTGGCGCAACATAATTCCGCACCTCAACGCCAACGCACGATGCCTCGCGCCGGATCTGATCGGGATGGGCGATTCGGGAAAATCATCGACCGGCGAATATCGCTTCGTCGATCACGCGAAGCATCTCGACGCGTGGTTCGATGCGCTCGGTTTGAACAGTCGCGTGACTCTGGTGATCCACGACTGGGGATCGGCGCTGGGCTTTCATTGGGCGCACCGCCATCCGGATGCGATCAAAGGAATCGCGTACATGGAAGCTATCGTCCGCCCGCTGAAATTCGAGGATTGGAATCAGCAGTCGGTCGGCTTGTTCAAGGCGCTGCGCAGTCCGGCCGGCGACGAGATGATTTTGCAAAAGAATATTTTCGTCGAGCGCATCCTGCCCGGCAGCGTGATACGAAAACTCACCGACGCCGAGATGGCCGTATACCGGAAGCCGTTCCTCGAACCGGGCGAATCGCGCCGACCGACGCTCACGTGGCCGCGTCAGATTCCCTTCGACGGCGAGCCGGCCGACGTCACGAAAATCGTCAATGACTATTCGAAGTGGCTCTCGCAGAGCACGATTCCGAAACTCTTCATCAATGCCGACCCGGGCGCGATTCTAATCGGCGCGCAGCGCGAGTTTTGCCGCAAGTGGTCCAACCAGCGCGAGGTCACGGTGAAAGGCGTGCACTTCATCCAGGAGGACTCGCCGCACGAGATCGGCGTCGCGCTGGCCGACTGGTATCGGACATTATAATGAGAGTCTCCTGAAGGAGTTCCCGGCATGTATTCGAATCTTATTCTGGAAGTGAAAAACGCCGTCGCGCACCTGACGCTGAATCGGCCCGAGGCCGCCAACGGCATCAACAAGGAACTGGCCGAGGAGCTCGATCATGCGGCGCGCAAATGCGACGACGATCCGGCGGTGCGCGCGATTCTGATTTCGGGTGCGGGAAAGTTTTTCTGCGCGGGCGGCGACCTCAAGAGCTTCGCGGGCAAATCGGAAACCGACCTGCCGCGTTACCTCGAAGAAGTCACCTCGCATCTGCATCGCGCGGTTTCGATGCTCGCGCGGACACGCTCCCCTGTTGTTGCCGCGGTACATGGTAGCGCCGCCGGCGCCGGCTTCAGCCTCGTGTGCGCGGTGGATTTCGTGATCGCCACCGAGTCGGCGAAGTTCACCATGGCGTACACCAAAGCCGGTCTCACGCCCGACGGCTCATCGACCTTCTACCTGCCGCGCATCGTCGGCCCGCGCCGCGCGATCGAGCTTGCGATTCTCAATCCGGTGCTAACAGCTAAGGAGGCGCTGGATTTAGGAATCGTCACGCGCATGGTTCCCGACACCGATCTCGTTGCAACCGCGACCGCATTCGCGGAGGAACTCGCGACCGGGCCCACCCTCGCCTATCGAGGCGTGAAGCGGTTGCTGATCGATAGCGCCGTCGCCGGACTGGAGGAGCAGATGGGCCGCGAGACCGAAACGATTTGCGCGACGGCATGGACCAAAGACGCGCGCGAGGGCATTGCGGCCTTCGTCGAGAAGCGCCGCCCGAAATTCACCGGCGAGTGATAATTCGCACCCCTCATCGCGGCGCGGCTTCGAAGAATTTCAGCACCGCCGAATGGTAGCGTTGGTCGCCCGGCGCATTCAGATGATCGCGCCCTTCGAGCTTGAGCAACTGCGCATGCGGAATCGCGATCGCAAGATCCTCGGGCTTGCCAACCAGGTCGTCCTTGGTCCCCGCAACCACTAACACCGGAACCGTATTCCGCGTGAACTCATTCAGCGCGATCGGCTTGCGGTCGGATGCCATGCATGCGGCGAGCGCCTTCAAATCATTGTTGTTCGCCTCCGCGAATTCGCGGAACAAACGCGCGCGTTGATCGGTCAGCTTCGATTTGTCATCAGTCAGCAGCGCCGCCACGATCGGCTTGCGCGCCGCAGGATCCGTCACGCCGGGCCCCGCGCCGATGCCCCCGAGGACGACCGCGCGAAAGCGCTGCGGATGATGCGCGAGCAATCCCATCGCAACGTGACCGCCCATCGAATAGCCCATCAGCAGCGCGCGCTCGACGCCGAGGTGATCCATCATGCCGATGACATCGTCCTCCATCATCGTGCCGCCGTAGGCCTTCACGTCATGCGGCTTGTCGCTCTGGCCATGCCCGCGGCAATCGAGCGCGATCACTCGATAGTGCGGCGTCAGCGTCTTGTACCATCCGGTGATTCCCCAGTTGTGCTCCGCGCGCGAGGCGAAACCGTGCACCAGAATGACCGGGTCGCCGCTGCCCTGATCCTCGAAATGAATCTTCACGCCGTTGGAATCGAAAGACGCCATGGGTCAAACCTCCCCGAGATGTTGCGGCCGCGATCCAATCGTTACACAATCGCGCATCGATTCCGAAGAGAGAAAAGTAATGGCTGATGCGAAAAAACTCGGACTTCATCTGTCGATCGGCGGCGGCGCACCCAATGAGCGTTTCAAATTCGCCAAAGATGCCGAGGAGCTCGGCTACTCCTCGTTGTGGGTCGCCGAGGTTTCCGGTCCTGATGCGCTGGTGACGCTAGGCGCGCTCGCCGTCAACACCTCGAAGGCGGAGCTCGCGACCGGCGTCATCCCAATGCAGATTCGCACGCCGGGCGTGAATGCGATGGCGTTTCTCACCATCCACGAACTCTCGGGTGGGCGCGCGATTGCGGGGCTGGGCGTGTCGAGTCCGGTGATCGTCGAGCGCTGGCACGGCGCGTCGTATCAGAAGCCGGTCACCGCGATGCGCGAATGCGTGATCATCATGCGTCAGCTTTTCACCGAGGGTAAATCGAAGTTCGCGGGCGAGGTTTACAAATCCGATTTTCGATTGGGCATGCGCTCGACGCAGAAACGTCCGCCGAAGATATATCTCGCTGCGCTCAACGCGCCGATGCTGCAACTCGCAGGCGAACTTGCTGATGGCGTGCTGATGAACTATTCGCCGCCTGAGGCGATGCCCGCGATGATCAAGGAAATCCATGCGGGCGCGCAAAAGGCCGGCCGCAATCCCGCCGATATCGACGTCGGCATCTATATAAGGATGTGCGTCACCGAAGAAGAGTCGAAGGCGATCGATCAATTCCGGCGTGAGCTGGCGACCTACGCCTTCGTCGATTCCTACAACAAGATGTTCGCGCGCTACGGATTGGCCGATGAGTTCGCGGAGGTGCGGCGGCTATGGAAGGAAGGGAAACGCGACGAGGCGCCCAATGCGATCAGCGAGGCCTCGGCGCGCAAGATCGCGGCGTTCGGCGGGCCGCAGGTCGGGCGCGACTTCGTGGCGAAGTTCCGCGCCGCGGGCATCACGCATCCGGTGGTATTTCCCATCGGCCCGGGCGCGACGATTGCGCGCGACGCCAACAACACGATGCGCGCGCTGGCTGGCGCGTAGGTCGCGCGCCTAGCGTCCCGTATAGTTGGGCTTGCGCTTCTCGATGAAAGCGCGCGGGCCTTCTTTGGCGTCCTCGGTGCGCATCACCTCGCGCGCGATCTCGTCCTCGATCTTGAATGCCTCTTCATAAGGTCGCCCGGAACATCGCCGCACCGCTTCCTTGATCTTGCGCACGGCAAACGGGCCGTTCTCCGCAATCGTAGCGGCCAACTCCTCCGCCTTCGCGATCAACTTTTCCTGCGGCACCACATAATTGATGAGGCCGAGACGCCACGCCTCCTGCGCATCGATGCGATTGCCGGTGAGCAGTATTTCCATGGCCTTGCAGTACGGGATCTGCCGCTGAAGTCTTGCAAGAGAACCCGCCGCCGGGATGATCGCCCACTTCACTTCCTGCAGCCCGAAGCTGGCATTCTCCGATGCCACACGGAGATCGGTGGCCTGAATAAACTCCATTCCACCCGCAATGCAAAACCCGTTTACTGCCGCAATCACCGGTTTGGGGAAATCATATTTGCGCAGCAACGCCATATCTCCGATGCGACGATTGCCGAGCAGCTTCTGATCCCATTCGTCGTCAGGCTTGCGCGCGCCGGTGAAGAGCGGAATCAGCTTGCCGAGGTCCGCGCCGGCGGAGAACGCAACCTTGCCCGCTCCTGTAACGATCACCGCGCGTACAGCGTCATCTTTCTCAGCCTCCTCCCAGAAACCGCCCATCATCACCAGCAGCTCGGGATTGAAGGAGTTGTGAACCTCGGGCCGATTGAAAGTGACGTATGCTATGTGGTTGCGCTTTTCGAACAGTACGGCGGGCATGGCGGCATCCTCTTTGCAATTTGCAGTTGCGCGCGACCTTAGCATGAGGCGCCTTTACCAGTCACTTCGCATGCCGATATGATCTCTTAAACGTCGAGCAACTGAGGCATTCTCGGGAGGAACAATGAGGGCCGTGTTGAAAATCCGCCTGCCGGCGCTGTCAACTGCGCTGCTACTGATTGTTTCGATGTTCTATCCGATGAGTAGGACCCTGGCCTTCGATTTGCCCCGCATCATTCCGCATTCAGCGCCGGTCGATAAACCGGTGCCGGAGGTCTTCCAGAACCTGAAAGCGTATTTCTCCGACCGCCTCGAATCGAAGTTCGAGTTGGTCAGCGCCGATGAAAAAACTGACACCGTCGTTGCGAAACAAACCGGCATCGACTCCGCGCAATGGCGAAATTGGGCGGCCTGCCAGACTGACCCGATGCATATGCTCTATCAACTCAACGACGCGACCGTCACTGTCACCATCAAGCTCGATCAAAGCCCGCAGAACACCACCTTCATGACGGTGAGCGCCGACTTCCGGGGCATCTATGGACTCGCGCAGGATCAGACGACCATCGAATGCAAATCGACGGGCTGGCTCGAAGAGAACATCCTCGCGTTCGCGGGGGCGCGGATGCCCGGCATCAAGGGCGATGCAACTTCGACGGCTCCAGCACATTGAATGTTTCCACCGCACAAGATTTCCTCGACGTCCAAGTCGCGGCTGCCGACGAGCACGCTGCTGCGGCTGCCACGTCATTTCCCGCGCCTGACAAGCTGCGCTCGCGCGACATCTTTCGCCTCGCGCCACGCGTTTGGCCTTTCATCAAGCCCTTCAAGCGGCACCTCGTTTACCTGGCGCTGAGTGCGATTCCGGGATTACCGGGAGGACTGTTCGCGCTCGCATTGCTAGGCGTGTTCTTCGACAGCGTCGGCCAAGGCAAGCCGCTAAATAAATTTCAGGCGTGGATGCTGCACGTTCCGATCACCGCAGATCGCCACGTCATTTTGTGGCACGCATGCGTTTTCACCGGCGTGATGACTGTGGTCGCGATTCCGTACGGCATTGCGCTGCTGGTGTATGGGATCTGGATCCTGCAGCGCATGACCAATCAGTTCCGCGTCGACCTTTACAGCCGTCTGCAGGAGTTGAGCCTGCGCTTCCACTCCGAGGAAAAAATCGGCGACGCGATATTCAGGATGTTCCAGGACTCGGCGGCGATTCCGCACATCATCAACGGCCTCATCATTCAGCCGCTGCATATCGTGCCCGCGGTGTTGGTGAATCTCGCGGTGCTGGCAGCGTTCGACTATCACGTCGCCGCGATCGCGGCCGCACTGATTCCCCTCAACCTCGTCATCGCCGCACTGTTCGCGAAACCGCTGCGGCATGCATTCCTCGCCGAGCGCGTCGCCACCGCGCAAGCGACCACGCGCATCGAGGAGACGCTTGCCTCGATCAAGGCGGTCAAGGCTTTTGGCCGCGAGGCGTCGGAGAGCGAGCTCTACGCGCTCGACAACTGGGAATCATTCGTGGCGGCGCGGCGCGCACGCATGCTGTTCGTGGTGTATCGCGTCATCATCAGCACCCTGCGCTCGCTCGCCTACGTCGGCGCGATTTATTTCGGCGCGCTGCAAGTGCTCCATGGCGGCGGCGCAGGAGCGGTTCGCGCCATCTTCTCGCTCGGCGTCTTCCAGGGTGCGCTGTGGATTTTCGGCGGCGCAAGCACGCGCGTGCGCAACCTGACGCAAGTGTGGGGCGCTCTTCAGGATGTCGGCATCGCGCTCTCGCGTGTCTTCGAGATGATGGGGAAATTGCCCGAAGAAAAAGTCCGCAGCGGGAGTGCGATTCCTTCTATGCCGGCAAGCGAGTTCGCATTCGAGGACGTCAGTTTCTCCTACGATGCGCGATCCGCGGTTCTCCGCGCGGTAACTTTTCATGCGAAGGTCGGCGAGGTCACTGCGCTCGCAGGACCCAGCGGCTCCGGCAAGAGCACGCTCATCGCGCTGATGCTGCGCTTCTTCGATCCGGTCGCCGGCCGCATCGCGCTCGATGGCCACGACATCCGCGATCTCAAACTCGAAGACTATCGGCGAATGATTTCGGTCGCGCTGCAGGAGAATCCGCTCTTCACCGCGACCTTGCGCGACAACATCGTCTACGGGCGCATCGATGCTACCGAGGGCGAAGTCCTCCATGCCGTCGCGCGCGCGGGACTCGCCGAGTTCGTGCGCTCCTTGCCCGCCGGACTTGATACGGTGCTGGGCGAGAAAGGTGCCAAGCTCTCGACCGGTCAGGCGCAACGCATCGGGCTGGCGCGCGCCTTTCTCCGTAACACGCCGATCCTCATTCTCGACGAACCGACTTCCGCCCTCGATTCGGTGATGGAGAATCTCGTGATGCGCGGTATCCGCGAATGGATCGATGAGCGGCCGCGCGAGCGCATCGTGCTGCTCGCCACTCATCGCCGCAGCACCGCCGCGCTCGCCGATCGCATCTACCAGATTGCTGATGGACGCGTGAGTGAGGCGGACGAGAGCGCATTCGACCACGCACGTATCGCGGAGGTGTCAAATGGCTGAACACGCCGCCGCGATCGTTTCGATCGAGGCCAATCATAATGGCGTCCCACCCGACACGCGCGACTCGCGCGCGCAAGATATCTACGCGACCGAGCGCGGCTCGCTGAGTTTCCGCGAAGCGACGGGACTGCTCATCAAAGGGTGGCAGTTTTTCGCGCCGCATCGGAGGCTGGTGGCGCTTAAGTCGGCGATCGCGATCTCCTCGATGCTGCTATTCCTGATCACGCCATGGCCGATGAAAATCATCATCGACAATGTGATCGATGGGCATCCTTTGAGCGGCATTCCGCGACGACTTCTTTTGCCGATTGCCGGAACCGATCGCATCGCACTACTTTACGTATTGTTCGTTTTTCTAGTCATCACCGTTATCCTCACCGGAATTTCCGGCGACGATCCGAACCCGGTCGATACCGAAGTTGGCAGCGGCGGTCTCGATCAAGCTGGTGCGAGCGGCGGCGCAGCCAACAATGGATGGAGTTTGTGGAACGGCCTGCTCGGGCTCATCGAGACCTACGTCACCCTCGATCTTTCGCAGCGCGTAAACCAGGATCTGCGGACCGCGATTTACACCCGCTTCCTGCGCTCGCCACTTGGATTGTACGGCGACCAGAAAATCGGCGACGCGGTTTTTCGCGTAATGAATGACAGCACCGCCATCAGCGAGGTGTTCTATCGCGGACTGCTCGCCCCGATCATGTCGCTCACTATGTTCGTATGCGCATTCATCGTGATCACCGCGCAATTCTCCAACGAGCCGATGATTCCCATCGGTTGCGCGACGCTGCTCCCGCTCATCGCGATCGGCGGCGCACTCTTCAGCCGCGTCCTTCGCGATCGCTCGCAGACCATGCGCGCACAGGGCAGCAACGTCATGGCGGTGTTCGAGGAGCGCCTCGCCAACGTTCACCTCATCAAGGCCTACGGCACTGAGGGACGCGAAACGCACGCCGTCGACACCGCAAGCTGGAAGTCCTACGCCGCGACGCTCAAGTTCATCGGCTTCATCCTCGCGATGGTGGTGATTCTGGCGGTCCCGGTCCTCTTCCTCATCATGAGCGGGCTCTACCATTTGTTCCGCGAAGTAATCGAAAAGCGAATCACCCTCGGCGATGTGGTGTTGCTGCTGAGTTACGCCACCATGCTCGGGCGTCCGATGGGGGAGCTCGGCGCGACGTGGGCCGGCTTGCAAGCGCCGATTTCAGGACTGCGCCGGGTCTTCAGCGTGCTCGACCGCCTCGACGAGGATCACGCGCGCGGCGGCGACGTCGATCCGGGCAAAGTCACGCACATCGAGTTGCGCAACGTTTCGATCGCATACGACGACGCGGTTCCCGTCGTCCGCGATGTCTCATTCGAACTTCGCAGCGGCGAGTTGGCCGCTTTCGCAGGCCCGAGTGGAACCGGCAAGACCACCATCATTGCTACGATTCCGCGTTTCATCGAACCGTGCGCGGGAGAAGTTCTAATCAACGGAATCGATGCGCGACGAATCTCGCTCGACGTTCTCCGCAAGAGCGTCGGCTTCGTCTTTCAGCAGGAGGCGCTGTTCTCGCGATCGATCGCCGACAACATTCGCTACGGCATGCCCGACGCGACCGAGGCGCAGATGCGCGAGGCGGCGCGCATCGCAGGGGCTGCGGACTTCATTGAAACGTTGCCGGAAAAATACGCCACGATGCTCGGGCGACGAGGCGCGCGATTGTCGGTCGGCCAGAAGCAGCGCATCGCAATCGCTCGCGCGCTCATTCGCAAGCCCGACGTCCTCGTGCTCGATGAGCCGACTGCGCCGCTCGACCCGGGTTCGGAGGCCGACCTGATGCACACGCTGCGCGACATCGCGCGCGATCGCATCGTGCTCATCGTCGCGCATCGCGCCGGGACGCTCGCGGCCTGCGATCGCATCCTGTTCGCTTCCAACGGATCGATGGTCGCGACCGGCTCCAACGACGAGTTGCGCCGTACCTGCGCGCTCTATCGCGAATATCTCTCGATCAGCGATTCCGGGATCGAGCCGTAACCCCTATGCAGGCGTGGCGTTGGCCCACTGCGCCGGCGGCATCGCGGGATAGCTGGTTTTCACCGGCTTGCGCTTCGCCACTCCGCGCACGACGTTCAGAGCGGCGCGGCCAAGCAACGACGGCGCGAACAGATCAGACGGCGGCCGCAGCATGTGAATCACCTTGCCCACCGTCATCCGCACGACCGGATCGTCGGCGGAATGCTGCATGATGAGCCCGAAAATGGGATCGAAAATTCGATTCGACATCGGCTTGTGCCCGACCACGCCGGGAATCGCGAAATCCGCTCCCGTCGCCATCCCCCACGGAGCTTTCTGTAATTCCGCCTGCGCGGCGTAAAACTTGCCTTCCAGTTCAGCATGGCCGAGGCCGAGCGCTACGATGGTATCGCGCAAGGTGAGCGCGGACAGCGCACCGGTCGTCATCCCCTGGCCGTATACAGGATTGAAGGCGCACGCCGCATCGCCGAGCGCGACGAATCCCGCGAGCTTCGCGGGCCATTTGTCGTAGCGACGCCACCGATTCGCCATCGAGCGATGCGAGTAAACGGTCGAGATGGGAGTCGCGAGCTTGACCGCTTCAGACAGCAGCGGCGAGCGCAACTTCGTGAGCACCTCCGTATAACCGGCCTCGTCATTGGGCGGATAATTCTTCGCGATGCCCGCGACGGTGACGACCCATCGATTGTTCTCGACCGGGAACAGCACGCCGGCATAGGGATTCTCGCCGATTTTCGGATCGATCCACGCGGCCTTCCACCACCACTCCTTGGGGCGCATCTCCGGCGCCGGCGCCTGGAACCATCGCGAGGCATAGCCGCCGTGGCTATCGACGACGATCTCTTCGGGAGCGGGCAGTCCGATTTCCTGCAGCCAGTTCGGCGCCTTGGAAGAACGTCCGCTCGCATCGACAACGAAGTCCGCGCGCAACTCGCTGGTCGTTTCACGATCGTCACTCGAGATGGTTTTCACTCCGAGCACACGCGAGCGATTTTCGTTGACGAGCAACCCGGTAATTCGTGCACCTTCAACGAACCCGACGTTGCTGTGTTTGCGCAGCATCTCGCGAACCACCGACTCGAGCAGAACGCGGCTGCCGTGCAGAAGCTTGATGCCATAAACCTCGCGCGGCGCCCATCCGTTGGCGCGCAAGGCGGCGAAGTCCCACCCGAAATCGGTGTCGAGCGCGCCGCGCGACAGTACCGTCTGCTCGAAACCGGGAAACAGATTTTCCAGCTCGATGCGCCCGCGCGCGAGCAGCACGTGAACGTGGCGGCTTTGCGGAACCCCCGCGCGTTCGAACGCGCCGTCAGGATAATGATCCCGATCGACTATCGTCACCTTCTCGAAGTGGTCGGCGAGAATCCTCGCCGCGCACATTCCGGCCATGCTGCCGCCGATTACGATCGCGTGCTGTTGTTTGGTCATCAGAATTCTCCGGTGCGTAGAATGATTCGATCAGGCTGATGCGCGCTTGATCTTCTTGTCGCTCAGCCCGTTGAGCACGATGTCGAGGGTCTGCGCGATAGCGCCCTCGATATCGAGTTTGCCGCCGCGCCGCGCCCACTCATAAATCAGGGCGAAATACGTGGCGCATAACGCTACGGCCGCGAGTGCCGGCTCGATCTTCTTGCGGAACTCTCCCCCTGCCTGTCCGCGTCCGATCACCGCGGCAAGCAGCGAAACCAGGTTCTCGGTCTGTTCCTGATGCGATGCGAGGAACGCCGGCGGGCGCGAGAGCAACTCACGGACGTGCAACCTGATCACATCAGGCTGCTGCATCGCGCGCTCGGCGAGCATCTTGAGGGCCGCTTTCAAGGTGGCAGTCGCGCTTCCGTGCGAGGCGCGAATCAGTTCCGCGAGCGCTTGGTTGGCGTGGAGGCCATATTCCGTCAGCAGCGCTTCTTTGGTCGCGAAATGCAGGAAGAAGGTCGCGCGCGCGACGTCGGCGGCGTCGCAAATCTCCTCGATCGTAACCGCCTCGAAACCACGGCGTAAAAAGAGATTCATTGCGGCGGAGTAGATTTCGCCGCGGGTGCGCTCGCGTTTGCGATCGCGCCGCGAGGGCGCTGACTGAGCGGAAGATGTTTCTCTGTCGATAGACTCTGCCATATGACTAGACTCTAGTCTAATAACGTACTCGGGTGCGTCGATCAAGAGGGGCGCAAGGCCGTCCGGCTATCAGGAATTTCCCGCGCGCGATATAAAGACATGGTGCCTGAAGAAAATCGAAAACCGACCGCGCGCGAGAAGAAGGTCATCATCGACTTCGACATGCTGCGCAAAGTCTCGGCGCGCAATTTCCGCGATCTCGGTGGACATCCCACTCGCGAAGGCCGCCGCGTCAAAAGCGGCATGATCTATCGCTCCTCGCACCTGGCGCAGGTTCCCGAGGAGCATCCGCTGCACGGCGCTGGCTTGCGCACCCTGGTCACGTTGCAGAGCCGCGTCGAGGTCACGCATCTCGGCCCGCCCGATGATTCGGTGCTCAAGACGGTGCGTTGGGAACACATTCCGATGGGCGATGTGTGGTTCGAGAAGCGCAACGAGGATCTCTTCACGCGCGAAGAAGGCAAGGAGCATCTGTTTCTGGTGATGACGCTGGTCACCGACTGGCGGCGCTTCTATCGCCTGCTCGCGGAGCCCGACGTTTATCCACTGCTTTTTCATTGCTCGGCGGGCCGCGATCGTACCGGCGTCGGCGCCGCGATGCTGCTCGATCTGCTCGGCGTCGAACGCGACCGCATCGTCGAGGATTTCCTCGAAAGCAACCTGGTGTTCCCAGCGGCGCCGCTGAAGCCGAAGCAACTGGTACCGGTGTTCGAGGCTATCGATGAGGCCGGCGGCATCCGCGCTTTCTTGCGCGATGTGATTGGCGTGGACGAAAAACATCTTGACGAGATTCGCACCCGCCTGTTGGAAGCATGAATGGCGCTCTACGACACCATCGGGCGCACCTACGACACCACGCGTAAGGCCGATCCGAGTGTAACGCGATGCCTCGCGCGATTGCTCAATTTACAACCGGGCGCCAAATACCTCGACGTCGGATGCGGGACCGGGAATTACACCGTCGCGCTGCAGAACCTCGGCGCGCAGATGTATGGACTCGAACTGACTTCGACGATGCTGGACAAGGCGCGAATCAAGAGCGATCGCGTGCGATGGATTCAAGGAAATGCCGAGTCGGTGCCTTTTCGCGATCGATATTTCGACGGTGCAACCGCGACTGTCACGATTCATCACATGAAGAATCCGTGGCGCGCGTTCGAGGAAGTCTTCCGCGTTATGCGTCACGGCCGTTTCGTGATCTTCACCGGTGACCATTCGCAGATGAACGGTTACTGGCTGAGAGAATATTTTCCGAACGGATTCGCGGCCGCCATCAAGCAGATGCCGCCGGCTGAGAAGGTGATGGATCAACTGGAACGCGCAGGATTCACCGAGGTAAGGAGGGAAGCGTGGGAAGTTCCGCGCGACATCCAGGATTGGTTTCTCTATGCGGGAAAATATCGACCAGAGATCTACCTCGATCCGCACGTTCGCGCAGGAATTTCATTCTTCGCGCAAGGAGTCGCGACGCCTGAGGAGACTGCGGCCGGATGCGCAAGGCTCGGCGCCGATATCAAATCCGGCCGAATCGAAGAAGTGATGAAAAAGTATCTCCACAACCTCGGCGACTATCTTTTCGTGATCGCGACGAAGGCCTGACTACGCGGGCGTGTAGCCGTCGCGCAAAAGTGATTTCGCAATCAGCATGCGCTGAACTTCGCTGGTGCCTTCGCCGATCTCGGCGAGCTTCGCATCGCGCATGTAACGTTCGACCGGAAAATCAGTGACGTATCCATAGCCGCCGTGAATCTGGACCGCTTTGGTGGTGGTCCACATCGCAACCTCGGATGCGAACAGCTTCGCCATCGCGGCCTCGCGCGCGTAGGGCTTGCCCTGATCCTTCAACTGCGCGGCTCGGCAAATCAGCACCCACGATGCGTCGATGCGGGTGGCCATGTCGGCGATCATGAATTGAATCGCCTGGAAGTCCGCGATGCGCTTCTCGAACTGCCGGCGCTCGAGCGCATAGGATTTCGCTTCCTCGAAACCGCCGCGCGCCATACCGGCCGCGAATCCCGCGATGCCGATGCGCCCGCCCTCGAGGAGCTTCATCGCCTGCGAATATCCCGCGCCGAGTTCGCCGATAAGGTTGCGCGCGGGCACCGTGACATTTTCAAAAATAACTTCCGCCGTGTCCGATGCGCGAAGTCCCAGCTTCTCGATGCGCTTGCCGTTGCTGAGGCCCACGGTTCCGCGATCGACGATGAACGCCGAAATGCCGCCGCGCCCCTTCTCAGGATCGGTCTTCGCCGTCACCACATACACATCGCCGACGGTGCCGTTGGTGATGAACATCTTGGTGCCGTTGATGATGTAGTTGTCGCCGACACGATTCGCGCGCGTGAGCATCGCGGCCGCATCGGAGCCCGAGTTGGGTTCGGTCAAACACCATGCGCCGATTTTCTTCGCGGCCAGCATGTCGGGAACGTAATGGTCGCGATGCTCATCGGAGGCGAAATTCGCGATGTGACCGGTCGACAGCGACATATGCGCTGCGGCAGTGAGGCCAACGGACGCATCGAAGCGCGAGAGACCCTCGACGACCAGAACTTGCGAGAGCGTGTCGGCGCCGCCTCCGCCCCATTTTTCCGGAAACGAAACGCCGAGGAATCCCAACTCGCCGAGTTTTTTGAAAACCTCGCGCGGAAAAATTTCCTTCTTGTCCCATTCGGTGGAGTGCGGCTTGATTTCGCGCTCGGCAAAAGCGGTGAGCGTGTCGCGGATGCGCCGCTGTTCCTCGGTCATGTCGAAGTTCATCAGGATTCCTGGATGCGGCGCGTCATTGGCGAGGGTGAACGTTGTCGTTCACCCATTTGACGATATCTTCGGTTGATGCGCCGGGAGTGAAAATTTCCCGCACGCCCATTTGCTTGAGCTTCGCCGCGTCTTCTTCGGGAATGATGCCGCCGCCGAAAATCGCGACGTCGTCGGCGCCCTTCTCCTTCAGCAAGCGCAGCACTTCGGGAAACAGCGTCATGTGCGCGCCCGACAGCACGCTGAGGCCGACCGCGTCGGCGTCTTCCTGCACGGTCGCCTCGGCGATCATCTCGGGAGTCTGATGCAGCCCGGTATAAATCACCTCGAAGCCGGCGTCACGCAGCGCGCGCGCGATAATTTTTGCGCCGCGGTCGTGGCCGTCGAGACCTGGTTTCGCGACAATGATTCGGAGCCGTTTGTCTGCCATCTAAATCCAGCCTGGGTCGGTATACACGCCGAACTCGGCGCGGAAAATGTCCGAGATCTCGCCGACGGTCGCGCTGTTGCGCACCGCCTCGCAAATCGGCGGCATCAGATTTTCGCCTGAGCGGCACGCCTCGGCGACACGCTTCAACGCATCTTTCACCGACGTCGAATTGCGCTCGCGCTTCACTTTTCGCACGCGCTGGACTTGCCGCTCCTCCAGCTCTTTCGCGATCTTCAACGTCGCGATCGGAATCTCCTCGGGGATCGAATATTTGTTGACGCCGACGACGACCTTCTCATTTTTCTCGAGCTGGCGCTGATATGCGAATGCCGCCTCCGCGATTTCGCGCTGCGGATAGCCAGTGTCGATCGCCTTCAGCATCCCGCCCATCTCGTCGATTCTGCGGATGTAGGCCTTAGCTTCGGCTTCCATCTTGTCGGTGAGCGCCTCGATGGCGAAACTTCCGCCGAGCGGATCGATCGTATTCGTGACGCCGGTTTCTTCCGCGATGATCTGCTGCGTGCGCAGCGCCACCATAACCGCGCTTTCGGTCGGCAGCGCGAGGGTCTCGTCCATCGAATTCGTGTGCAGCGATTGCACGCCGCCCATCACGCCCGCGAGCGCCTGAATCGCGACGCGCACGACGTTGTTGATCGGCTGTTGCGCGGTGAGCGAGGCGCCTGCGGTTTGTGCATGACAGCGCAGCGTCATCGAGCGCTCGCTCTTCGCGCCGAAGCGCTCCTTCATCAGGTTCGCCCAGATGCGGCGCGCGGCGCGGATTTTCGCGACCTCCTCGAGGAAGTCGTTGTGGATGTTCCAGAAGAACGACAGGCGCGGCGCGAAGTCGTCGACGTTGAGGCCGCGCTTCATCGCATCCTCGACGTAGCAAATTCCGTCCGCCAGTGTGAATGCGAGTTCCTGCACCGCAGTCGAGCCGGCCTCGCGGATGTGGTAGCCGCTGATCGACACCGCATGCCATCGAGGCGCCTTCTTCGCGCAGAATTCGATCATGTCGGTGACCACGCGCAGCGACGGCGCCGGCGGTGAGATCCATTCCTTCTGCGCGATGAACTCTTTGAGCATGTCGTTCTGGATGGTGCCGCCGACGCGCTCCCACGGGACGCCGCCACGCTCCGCCATCACCAGGTACATCGCGAGCAGAACAGACGCCGAGCAGTTCACCGTCATCGAGGTGGTGACTTTGTCGAGCGGGATCCCCTTGAACAGCGTCATCATGTCGTCGATGGTGCTGACCGCGACGCCCTCGCGCCCGACCTCGCCCTGCGAGCGTTCGTGGTCGGCGTCGTAGCCCATCAGCGTCGGCATGTCGAAAGCGGTCGAGAGTCCGTCCTGTCCCTGCTTGAGGAGGAAATGAAACCGCGCGTTGGTGTCCTCGGCGAGACCGAAGCCGGCGAACTGGCGCATCGTCCACAGCCGCCCGCGATACATCGAGCCGTACGGCCCGCGGGTGTAGGGATACTCGCCTGGGTTGCCGAGCTTCTCCTCGTAACTGCCGCGCACATCATCGGGCGTGTAGAGCGGATCGATTTCCATGTCGGAAACCGTCGAGAAGCGGATGGGACGCTCCTTCGCATCGTTATACGCACCGTTGAGCCATTCTTGTTTGTTCGCCACGTTCGCCCTCAGTTATTGCCGAGCGTCTGAGTCGCGATGACCAGGCGCTGAATCTCGGAAGTGCCTTCGTAAATTTCGGTAATTTTGGCGTCGCGGAAATACCGCTCGACCTGGAATTCCTTGGTGTAGCCGTAGCCGCCATGAATCTGCACCGCTTCGATCGCGGCACTCATGGCGGCCTCGGCGGCGAACAGCTTCGCCATCGCGGATTCCCGCGTGCAAGGCAGGCCCGCATCCTTCAATGATGCGGCGCGAAGATTGAGCAGGCGCGCGGCATCGATCTCGACCGCCATATCGGCGAGCTTCCACTGAATCGCCTGATATTGCGCGATGGGCTTGCCGAAGGTCTGCCGCTCCTGCGCGTACTTCAGCGAGTCCTCGAGCGCCGCGCGACCGATGCCGATGGCTTGCGCCGCGATTCCGATGCGACCGCCGTCGAGCGTCTTCATCGCAACCTTGAAGCCTTCATCTTCCTTGGTGAGGAGATTCTCGCGTGGCACCTTCATATCGGTGAAGCTGAGCTGCGCGCTATGCGCACCGTGAATCCCCATCTTGTCTTCGACGCGGGTGACGGCCCATCCGGGCGTGGAAGTCTCCACCGCAAATGCCGCGATGCCTTTGTTGCCCTTCGACGCATCGGTCATCGCGAAAACAATCGCGACGCCACTTTGCGGCGCATTGGTGATGAAATTTTTGGTGCCGTTGATGACGTAGTAATCGCCCTCGCGCACCGCCTTGGTCTTCTGGCCGGCGGCATCGGAGCCGGCCTGCGGCTCGGTGAGCGCGAAGCATCCGATCCATTCGCCAGTCGCCATCTTCGGCAAAAAATGTTCGCGCTGACGATCGTTGCCGAGCCCGAGGATCGGCCATGACGCGAGCGAAGAATGCGCGGACACGATGACGGCGGTCGAGGCGCATTCGACGGCGAGCTCCTCGATGATGAGCGCATAGGAAACGTGGTCGAGGCCCGCGCCGCCGTATTTGTCGGGGATGAACACGCCCATCATGCCGAGCTTGCCGAGGTCGCTGATCACCTCGGCAGGAAATCGATGCGTGCGGTCAGTCTCGATGCCGGCCTTGTCGAGTTTTTCGCGAGCGTAGCGACGGGCGGTATCGCGTGCGCTGCGTTGAGCTTCTGTGAGTTCGAGGTCCATTTAATTAAGTAATACTTCTTCTACCTTAGCCCGACCATTTGGTCGATAGAAACGGCCTTCGACATCGTCGAAAGCCGTCCTGAGCGAAGCGAAGGACCTCGCAGCGCGATCCTCTTGCGAAGCCGTGACCCGATATTGGGCGAGGGCGGAGAGACGCTACTTGTGGCGCCAGGAGGGTGGGCGCTTGGCGACGAAGGCCTCGGTGCCTTCGACACGATCCTCGCTCGCGAAGGTGATGCCGAACGACTCTTGCTCGAAGCGCAGACCCGCATCTTCTTCCATCGTGAACGATGCGCGCAGCGCGGCCTTGGCCTGGCGCAGCGCGACCGAAGATTTGGATGCGATTTTTTCCGCGAGCTTGCGCGTCTCGGCCATCAGCTGATCGGGCGCGACGACATAGTTCACCAAACCCAATTCCAGCGCGGTTTTCGCATCGATCATGTCGCCCGTCATTATAAGCTCGCGCGCCTTCGCCTGTCCGATTCGATGCGGCAGGCGCTGGGTGCCTCCGAATCCGGGAATCAGGCCGAGATTGATTTCCGGCTGACCGAAGCGCGCCTTCTCGCTCGCGAGGATGAGGTCGCACGCCATCGCGAGTTCGACGCCGCCGCCCAGCGCGAAGCCGTTGACCGCGGCTATGACGGGAATCGGCAGGTCCTCGATGGTCGCCATCACGCGATGGCCGAGTCGCGAGAATTCCAGCCCGTCGACGGTGCTCATCTTCGACATCGCGGCGATATCGGCGCCCGCGACGAATGCGCGATCGCCCGCGCCGGTGACAATCAGCACGCGCACCGAATTATCGTGGCGAACCTCGCGCAGCACGAAGGTGATTTGTTCAAGTACCGACTTGTTGAGCGCATTGAGCGCGGATGGCCGGTTGACGGTGAGCGTCGCAATCGGAGCTTTGTCAAAAATAATGTCGGTCAGTTCCATCGGATGAAGACCTCGGAAGAGCGTTAACTTTTCAACTTCGAAATCTTGGCAGCTATTTCGTCTCCTACAATTCGATCGATCTCGGTTTCCGAAACTCCCGAACGAGCGAGCTCCAGCGAACGCTCGGCGAGCCAATCGCGAAGTTCAGGAGATATGCCACTCTTCCGCCAGATTGCTGATGTGATTGGCTGGAGGCCTTTATCTGTCGAGCAGAAAAGCTCCCGCATTTCTGTAAGTTCCTCAGCCATTTGACGCCGCCCAGCGGCGCTCACGAAGTTCAGGTCATGTTCCCGAAAGAAACGATGCGCTAGACGGTTTCGCTCTTCTAGAGTCTTTTCCAAACCAGCTTTTAAATCGTCGCTAACTGGCACTGCTGACTTTATTCGAGTGATCAGTCCTCCCAGTGTGAGGCGAAAATTGTCGTCCCACACCTTGTCGATCTCTTCTGTTAGGTTCGTAGTAGTCCGTCCGGATTTCAGCCTCTCCATCCTCGAGAGACCTACCAACAGATTCACGATCTCATGTTCAAGCAGGTTTGCCGCATAGAGTGCCAAGCCCGCGAGTGCATATACTTCGCGAGCTTCCTCTCCGTCTCGATCGTCGGGCTTCTTAATCCAATCGTCCCGCTCTATCGGAGGTTCGTCAGTCACGAGTTTTCGGCCGCCCGCTAAAGACCGAAATATCCTAATATTCCGGTTTGAAGTCGAAGTGGTGGATGGATTCGATGAAGCGCACCGTGCGCGTCTTCGAGCGCATCACGACGCTGTTGGTCATCGCGCCGCCGGAGAAAAATCGCACGCCATGTAGATAGTCGCCCGTCGTCACGCCCGTCGCCGCGAACATCACATCGCCCGACATCTCCTGCAGCGTGTAGCGATGCTTCAAATCCAGGATACCCATCGCGAGACATTCCTCGGCCTCGGCCTCGTTGCGCGGCATGAAGCGCACCTGCATCTCGCCGCCCGCCGAACGAATCGCAGCCGCCGCGAGGACCCCCTGATGCGCACCGCCGACGCCGAGCAGCATGTCGATTTCGCTCTCCGGACGCGTGGTCGCGATCGCGGCAGAAAGATCACCGGCGGAGAGCAGCTTGATTCCCGCGCCCGCCTTGCGCACTTCGGCGATCAGTTTTTCATGGCGCGGACGATCGAGGATGGCGACGCGCAAATCTTCGACGTAAACCTTTTTCACCTCCGCCAGCGCCTTGAGATTCTCGGCGGGTGAGCGATCGAGATCGATCACGCCGACGCCATACGGTCCGGTCGCAATTTTGTCCATGTAGGTGTCGGGGCAGCGCAGAATCTTGCCGCGCTCCGACAGCGCGATACACGAGACCGCGTTGGGGCCACCGGTCGCGCAAATGAGTGCGCCTTCGAGCGCGTCGAGCGCGACGTCGCATTCGGGACCCGCGCCGATGCCGACAATCTCGCCATTATAAAGGACGTCGACCTCGGACTGCTCGCCCTCGCCGATGACGATCTTGCCATCCATGTTGATCGCGTTGAGCGCCTTGCGCATCGCGTCGCACGCCGCGCGATCGGCCATCCGCTCGTCGCCCTTGCCGATAAAGCGGGCGGCTGCGAGCGCGGCGGCTTCCGTCGCGCGTGCAACTTCGAGGGCCAGGTTGCGATCCATCTATTACTCCCGCGATGCTCCGTCAGTTCGCTTCGATTGCGCCGCCACGGTTAAAGAGCGTTTCGATCAGACGATAGCCGTCGGTGAGCGCGATGCCCGCCGTTTTCGCATCGGTCTCGGTATAACGGCGCGGATTGGCGCCCACATTTCCAAAAGTCCGATTCGATATTATCGCAAACGGGACCGGTTCGCTCGAATGAGTTTTTATCTTGCTCGGGGTCGCATGGTCGGGCTGCAGCAGGAGGCGGAACTCGCCCATCTTGCTCAGCCCCTCAAGCATCGGTCCGAGGATCAATTCGTCGATGCGCTCGATGGCTTCCTTCTTCAAATCGGCACGGCCCATATGACCGGCCTCGTCGGGCGCCTCGATGTGGAGTAGCAGGAAGTCCTTGTGCTCCAACGACTTGAGGCCGTAGCGCCCCTTCGCCGCGTAATCGGTATCGAGGAATCCGGTTGCGCCCGGCACCGTGATGACCTCGAGGCCCGCGAGACGACCGACTCCGTTGACGAGGTCCACCGCCGAGATCACCGAGCCCTCGAAGCCGAAACGATCCTTGAGCGTCGGCACCGCGGGGCGCGTCCCCTGCCCCCAAAACCATGCCGAGCTCGCCTCGGTCTTGCCAGCTGCGCGGCGGGCCTGATTCACCGGATGATCGCGGATAATCTCCTGCGATTTTTTCATGAGCGCGAGAATGCGATCGGCGCCCTCGCCTTCCGGCATATGACCCTCGATGCTCTTGCCGGTGATGTCGTGCGGCGGCGTGAGCTTGGTCGCGCGCGGACCGCCTCGCCACATCATCAGATGCCGATAGCTGACGCCGTTGAAAAACTCGATGCCGTCGCGCGCGAGTTGCTCGCGAAGATCGGCGACGATACGCGCCGCCTCCTCGCTAGTGATATGGCCCGAGGTGAAATCGTTCATCACCGTCGCGCCGTTCTCGTTTTTGAGCGACACCAGGTTCATGCGGAACACGACGTCGCCCGGACCCATCGCGATGCCCATGCTGGCGGCCTCAATCGGCGCGCGCCCGGTGTGATAGCGCTTGGGGTCGTAACCCATCATCGACATGGTGCCGACGTCACTGCCTGGCGGCATGCCCTCGGGAATCGTGAGCGTGAGGCCGAGGGTGCCGCGCGTCGCGATTAGATCCATGTTGGGCTTGTGCGCGGCTTCTAGCGGAGTCTTGCCGCCGAGTTCGTCGCACGGCCAATCGGCCATCCCGTCGCCATGGATGATGACGTACTTCATTCGTTCTCCAGAATCTTGAGAACCTTATTTATATCGGGCTCGACCACGATGGTGTTACTGAGATTTTTCAGCGCCGTGTCGGGATCTTTAAGTCCATGGCCAGTGAGCGTGCAAACCACCACCGAGCCCGGTTTGATTCCGCCGGTCGCGCCGTATTTCAGAAGTCCCGCCACCGATGCGGCCGATGCGGGCTCGGCGAAAACTCCTGCCAACGCGATCAATCGATACGCCGCGAGAATTTCCGCGTCGGTCACCATATCAATGATACCGCCGGACTCATCGCGGGCGGCGACCGCCTGCTTCCAGCTTGCGGGATTGCCGATTTTGATCGCCGTCGCAACCGTCTTGGGATCGTCAATCGGCTGCCCGATAACGATCGGCGCCGACCCGGCCGCCTGATAGCCCATCATCTTAGGAAGAGCCCACGACAGTCCCTTTTCCTTGTACTCGCAATATCCCGCCCAATACGCCGTGATGTTGCCCGCGTTGCCGACCGGCAAAAAATGATGCGTCGGGGCATCGCCGAGTTGATCGCAGACCTCGAATGCGCCGGTCTTCTGGCCGGCGATGCGATCCGGATTCACGCTGTTGACGAGGCGAATCTTCACCGGGTCGCGCTCGGCGACATCGCGCACCACCTTCAAGCAAATGTCGAAGTTGCCGATGACCTCGAGGACACGAGCCCCATGCATCACGCTCTGGGAGAGCTTGCCGAGCGCGACCGAACCTTTCGGAATTAGAACAAATGCTTTAAGTCCAGCCCGCGCCGCGTATGCCGCTGCCGATGCCGCGGTGTTTCCCGTCGAGGCGCAGATGACTGCGCGCGCACCCTCGCCGAGCGCTTTAGAGATCGCCACCGTCATGCCGCGGTCCTTGAAAGAGCCGGTGGGGTTGAGGCCGTCGTACTTCAAGTAAACCTTTATGTTAGGCCCGAGGCGTTCGCCAAGCGGGATGCTCTCGATGAGCGGCGTGTTGCCCTCATTCAGGGTGACGACCGGCGTCTCGCTCGTGACCGGGAGGAAGCGCCGGTAATGCTCGATGAGCCCGGGCCATCGAGTGAGCCGCGCACGAGTGTCATTGGAAGTCGTCTTTTTTTGCGCGGCCATCGATCAGAGTTGCTCCTCAATCCTGATGAATGCGGGCGCCGCCGCCACCAGTTTGCGCCGCATGATTTCCTTCAGCGCGCGCGTCAGGTTGCGCTCGCGAGTCTCGTGGCTGCGCATGATCACCGGCACATTTTTTCCCGCGCTGCGCTCATGCTGAATGACGGACGCCATCGAGATTCCGTTGCGCCCCAGCACCGACGCGATCTTGCCGAGCACGCCCGGCTTATCCTCGGCCATAAAGCGCAGATAGTATTCGCATACCACGTCAGCCATCGGCTTTACACGGGCGCGCTTGATGAAGCTAACCGGGTAGCCGAGCGAATGCGGACGCGCATCGCCGCCGGATCTCCGATCGCGCGCGATTTGCAGGATGTCGGCCATCACCGCAGTCGCCGTCGGCATCTGCCCCGCGCCCTGCCCGATGTACATCGTCGAGCCGAGCGCCTCACCATGAATGTAGATCGCGTTGAACGCGCCCGAGACACTCGCGAGGACGTGGCGGCGCGGAATCATCGTCGGATGCACGCGCGCCTCGATCGCGCCGTCGTCATCCTTGGCGATCGCGAGCAGCTTGATGACGTATCCCAACTCGCCCGCATACGCGATATCGGCCGATGTGATCTTCGTGATGCCTTCGGTGTAAACCTGCTCGGGCTTGAGCGACACGCCGAACGCGAGCGTGACGAGCAGGCAAAGTTTGTGCGCCGCATCATGCCCGCCGATGTCGAGCGTGGGGTCGGCCTCGGCGAGGCCGGTGGCTTGCGCTTCCTTCAATGCGGTGGCGAATTCGGCCCCCTGCTCTGTCATCGTGGTGAGGATGGAATTGCACGTTCCATTGACGATGCCATAGACGGCGCGCTGACGATCGCCGGCGAGCGCCTCGCGCAGGGTCCTGATGATCGGCACGCCGCCGCCGACACTGGCCTCGAAGCCAATCGCCATGCCGGTTTTGTTGGCCGCGGCAAAAAGTTCCTCGCCATGCTCTGCCAGTAGCGCCTTGTTGCCGGTGACGACATCCTTGCCGGCCGCGAGCGCCTGCAAAATCAGCTTGCGCGCGGGCTCGATACCGCCAAACAGTTCGACGACAATGTCTACTTCGGGACGGGCGACGAGCGCGGCGCTATCGCGGGTGATTAATGCGGGCGTGATTCCGATCGATTTATCGGGTTCGAGGCTGCGATCTGCGATGCCGACCAGTTCCAGTGGCGCGCCGAGGCGGCGTTCGAGATTCGCCGCATGGCGGCGCAGCAGCTTGACCACGCCGGTGCCGACGGTGCCGCATCCGAGCAGAGCAATCCGCACCGGTGGTGACTTCGCGCCGGCCAATCCGTCCTCCCCCGAATCCTCTTCGTGAATCGTTTATGCGCTGGCGATGCGGCGCACTTTCGACGCCGGCGCCTTCGCGAGCGCCTGCTTGATGCCGCGAATCGCCTGGCGCGTGCGATGCTCGTTCTCGATCAGCGCGAACCGCACGAAACCATCACCGTCGGCGCCGAACCCGACGCCCGGCGAGACCGCGACCTTCGCCTCGCGCAACAGGAACTTCGAAAACTCCAGCGAGCCCATCTCGCGAAACGGCTCCGGAATCGGCGCCCATACGAACATGGTGGCCTTGGGCTTCTCGACCGGCCATCCCGCGCGCGTCAGGCCTTCGCATAGCGCGTCGCGACGTTTGCGATAAACCGCGACCGTCTCGCTCACGCAATCCTGCGGCCCGTTCAGCGCCGCGATCGCAGCAACCTGCACGGGAGCGAAGATGCCGTAATCGAAATATGACTTGAGCCGCTGCAACGCGCCGACCATCTCGGGATTGCCGACGCAGAAGCCCACGCGCCATCCGGGCATGTTGTAACTTTTCGAGAGCGTGAAGAACTCGACGCACATCTCTTTGGCGCCCGGCACCTGCATGATCGACGGCGCCTTGTAGCCGTCGAAGCAGAGGTCCGCATAGGCCAAATCGTGCGCGACCAGAATCCCGTTTTCGCGCGCAAAATCCACCACCCGCTTCATGAACGCGAGGTTCACGATCGCGGTGGTCGGATTATGCGGGAAGTTTAGGATCATCAGCTTCGGACGCGGCCAGCATCGCGTGACCGTCGCGGCCAGCTCGTCGAAGAAATCGTCGCCATTGCGCAGCGGCACGCTCTGCACCTGCGCGCCCGCGATGATGCATGCATATTGATGAATCGGATACGTCGGCGTCGGCGCAACCACCACATCGCCCTGATCGAGGATCGCGATCGCGAGATGCGCGATGCCCTCCTTGGAGCCGATCGTCACGATCGCCTCGCTGTCGGGATCGAGGTCGACGTCGAAGCGGCGCTTGTACCAATCGCATACCGCGAGGCGCAATTTGTAGACGCCGCGCGAGACCGAGTAGCGATGGTTAGGCGCCTTGGTGGCGGCCTCGACCAGCTTGTTCACGATATGCGGAGGGGTGGGGAGGTCGGGATTGCCCATCCCGAAATCGATAATGTCCTCGCCCTCGCGCCGCGCCTTAAGGCACAGATCGCCGATGACATTGAAGACGTAAGGAGGGAGCCGCTTGATGCGGGAGAACTCCATTTTTTCGGTTTTTGGTTTCGCCGCTTCCGCCACTTTGGCCAACTCGATTGGATCGCTCATCATCTATATGTATATGCCGATGCTATTTTGTAACGGACCTACGGCCTCGGAGCTAGTAGGCCTGGATCAAAAGGACCAAAGCGGACGAGGATTCTGACGGGTCGTTCGCGAACGACCCCTACCCAGACTAGCCTCCCTCCAAGGGCAGACGAATCCGATGCCTCCACTTACGACGAGGCTTAGCCGCTTGAAGTAGAATCGCGCGGGGTTCCTCGGAACCGTTCCATTCGATGCGGCCACTCCAGATCCACTCAGCCGGTTCATCGACAAAATTCGGAATCGTTCCGATGATTTCCCGGGCCAGCCGCTCGGCCTCATCCTTGTCTAGGTCCTCCCGCAAGATACAGAGAAGTTTTTCGACCACCGTAACCGGACAGCCGTTCGAATAAGTCTGAAACGACATGACAACCTCCGCAGGCTACTTCGATGCTCCCGAAGCATCGCCATCCTTGAAGAAGCTCAGCTGCGAGGCCGCGCGATATGACTCCAACGCTTTTTGCGCGGATCGGCGCACGCGGTGGTCCGCATCTACCGTAAGCATCATCAGCTTGCCGACGATGGCGCGCCGATACTTCGCCGGCGAGCCGTCGCGCACCGCCTCGACGACCCATCGACGCACGTTCGCATCGGAATCGTGGGTGAGTTCGAGCAGCCGCCGCCATACGTCGGGGAGCACGGCCCCGCGATCGAAATGATTCCTCGCATAGCCCGCCCGTTCGGCGTCCAGACTGAGTCTCATCGCTATCAACTCTGCAACGTCAGCTTTTCTCGTTGCCATAATTGCTGCCATCTCTGTTAGATGGTTCACTTCGTTCACTCGGAGACGATTCATTTCGCCACCCGCTCTGCGATTTCGATCCGCGCGAGGCGCGGACGAAGCGCGAGGTAACATGGAATCGCCGCCAGCGTCAGCGCGCCGGCAAACTGCCACGCCGTCGCCAGCCCCATCCGATCCGCGATGAAGCCGTTGATGAACAATCCAATCGAGCCGCCCATGGTCGCGAAGGTGCTCTGGAACGACAGCATCGTCGCGCGCTGCGAGGACTCGATCTGCTCGTTGAACCAGCTCTGCAACATCGGCGTGACCGCTCCGGTGCAGATGTTCATGACGAACAGAAACGTCAGCGCGATTGCCGGCCGCGCCTGGAATATGCCCGCGACGGCGAGCATGATTCCCGCCATTCCCATCAGCGCGCTGACGCGCCCGGGACGCCACGCTTCATCGACACTCATGCGCGAGACCGCTTCCGCGCCGATCATCCGCGCGATCGCGAGCCCGCAATAAATCCATCCGATGATCCACACGCCGACGCCGAATCCCTCATGGAACAGAATCGGCCATTCGAGCCAGTAGGGTGACCATGCGGCAACCTGGATCGCGCCCGCCGCGCTCAGGATGAGCACCGTGCGGCTGCTGAAACCCGCGCTGACGCCCTCGACGATACGCCGTACGATCTGTTGCGGCAGTCCCGCGAGGTCGACGCCCGACGCGCGCGGCTTCTCACCCGTCATCAGCAGCACGCCAATCACACCCGCGATGACATATCCGGCTGCGCCGCACAGCCATGGCCATGCGATGTTCATGTCGGCGATGTACGCGCCGCCCACTGACGAGATCATGAAACCGACGGTGGTGAGCTGCGAGATGCGCGAGAACAGCCCGTCCTTGAGGCCCTCGTAACCGGCGTCATCGAGCGCGTCGACACCCCATGCGTCGATGGCGCCATTGCCGAAGGTGGTCCCGATGCCATCGATGCTCTCGGCGATCAGAAACACCCAATAATGATGCGCGGTGAAGTAGAGCAGGAACGCGCACACCCGCAGCGCCGCGCCGAGCACGAAGGAGCGCCGCCGCCCGAGCGCATCGGCAAACGCGCCGGTCGGCACATCGGTCAGGAACAGGACGAAGAAGTACGTCGCCAGCACGCTGTTGATCTCGAACTGGTTGAGACCGCGCGCGTGCAGGAAAATCGGATAGACGCCGAACAGAAATCCACCAGCGAGCGCATAGGTCGTCCAGACGGCGTAATAGCGCCGCAGGATGCCGTTTATCTCGGGCGGATGTTTTATGTTTTCAGCCAAGTTCATTGGCGCACACTCAATTCCAAAAAGAAAAAGCCCTGGGGGCTCTCAAGCACCCAAGGCTTTTTCGAGCCACTATCAATACGCGGTTAGCCGGCGATAGCCCCGACTACGGCAACGAGTTTGCCGACTGCGCGCGAGCACGTGGTGCTCATAAAGGTCATGTCGATTGAATGGATTTTCATTAGTGGCCTTGGTTGCGCATGAAGTTACCGTTGCGCGCCGGATCAGTCAAGCTGAAAAATGATTTTTGATATTTGATCGCTTTGTTACATCGCACGCCAATGAGGAAGGGTGGGCGCCATCGATGACGCCCGCCGTTTCCATATGCGTCAAAGCATCGTGCTGAAAAAGAGGCCCGCGCCGGCGAGTCCCAGCAGCATCGAGAAAAACCAAATCAGCCGATAGCGCGCGAGCGCCGCCACCGCTCCCAACGCGATCGCTACCTGGAACAATGCCACGCTATCGGCAAATCGATGGTGCCGATGCAACAGATGGTCGGCCTCGAGAGATTTCTCGTCGCGCTCGCGCTCCTTGGCGCGCGCAACGCCTTGCAGATCGGCCTGTTCGCGAGCATAGCGCTGACGTTCCTCGGAAAACGACGCCGGCGGCTGTTTGCCTTGCGCCATCCACGCCGATTCCGACGCTTGCTGAATCGCGGACTTGATGCCTTTCGCCTGATAGTCCGCCCACTGATCCGATGCCTCGGCCTGCAGTCGCGTGGCTTCGGTCTTCAATAGCAGCGCTTCATTGACGGTGCCGCCCGCGCGCAGCGCTGCGACCGCTGCCAGGGCCGCGAACAACGCGGTCGTCAGCGCGATGGTTTTGAGTAGCCGGCCGCCTTCGCGCTCGAGTTGCTCTTTGATCTGTTCGTCGATGCGCTCGGTTGCGACTTCCACTTCTTCAGGCACTCGCTCCCCTCCTCGCAGGCGCCCCGCACTGAATAGGTAACTTGGCGCCGGATGATAGCAACCCGCCCGAGGTCTTGCGATTCGAGATGGTCGCGATATTGTTGGCGACGGCGGCTCACCTTCCACTCGGACCGCGCCATGGAGGTCACTTCATGTCGGTAAAGCTCACTTCCAAAGAAATTCGCAAACGTATCGGTCATCCCGTAATCGATGCCGACGGCCACTGGCTGGAGTTCGGTCCGTCTATCACTGACTACTTGAAAGAGGTCGCTGGAGAGGACGCGGTCAATTCGTTTCGCCGCCGCGGCAGCTACGTTGCGAAGTCTCTCACCATGACGCCCGAGGATCGCGCGCAAACGCGCCGCGCGCAGGAGGCGTTCTGGGGCGTGCCCGCGAAGAACACGCTGGATCGTGCCACCGCGATGCTGCCGCGCCTCCTTTACGATCGCCTCGACGAGTTCGGCTTCGACTTCACGGTGCTCTATCCCACTGCCGGCCTCGCCATCGGTTACATTCCCGAAGATGAAATCCGGCGCGCGAGTTGCCGCGCGTTTAACATGTACATCGCGCATCAATTCGGTGAGTTCAGCGATCGCATGACGCCTGCGGCCGCGATCCCCATGCATACGCCGGATGAAGCGGTCGCCGAGTTGGAATATGCGGTCAAAGAACTCGGCCTCAAGGTCGTGGTGATGACGAGCATGGTGCCGCGACCGATTCCTGCGCTCGGAAAAAATGCCGCCGAGATGCGCAGCATGGGGACCTGGGCAGATGTCTTCGGCATCGACAGTCCTTACAACTACGACCCGGTATGGTCGAAGTGCGTCGAGCTTGGGGTGATGCCGACCTTCCACGCCGGCACGCGAGGCGCAGGCTATCGCACCTCGCCGACCAACTTCGTTTTCAATCACATCGGACATTTCGCCGTCGCGGGCGAGGCGGTCGCCAAGGGACTGTTCCTCGGCGGCGTCACGCGGCGCTTCCCCGCGCTCAAGTTTGCGTTCCTCGAAGGCGGCGTCGGATGGGCGTGCAGTCTCTACTCGGATCTCATCGGTCACTGGAAGAAGCGCAATCGCCGCGCGCTCGAGGAGGTCAATCCCGCCAACCTCGATCGCAAGCTGATGCGCGAGCTGTTCGAGCGCTTCGGCGGAAAGCAGCTCGCCGACCGCCTCGACACCAGCTCGATTTTCGATGGCCTCGGCGCGACCGGGACCGGCAACGTCAAGGACCTCGACGATTTCTCGGCGTGCGGCATCGAAAGCCCCGAGGACATTCGCGAGCTGTTCACGCGCAACTTTTATTTCGGCTGCGAGGCCGACGATCCCATCAACGCATGGGCTTTCAATTCGCGCGTCAATCCTTACAAGGCGCGCATCAAGACCCTGCTCGGCTCCGACATCGGCCACTTCGACGTGGTCAACATGAATGAGGTGCTTGAGGAGGCTTATGAGCTCGTCGACGACGGCCTCATCACCGAGGAAGACTTTCGCGAATTCGTCTTCACCAACCCACTGCGCTTCTGGGGTGAAGGAAGGCCGGACTTCTTCAAAGGCACAGTGCTGGAAAGTGAGGCGACCGAGGCGCTCCGCGACGCGCACGCTTCGCCCGCATAGCAAGTAGCATTGGCCGGCTGGAGACGTACTTTCGCGGTCTATCTCGATCGGCGAGTCCTGCTGATCCTGCCGCTCGGCATTGCGAGCGGCCTACCTCTGCTGCTGACCTTCTCGACGCTTTCCGCGTGGCTGGCTACTGCGGGGATTAGCCGCTCTGCCATCGGCGCGTTCGCCTTGGTCGGTACTCCTTATGCCTTCAAGTTCCTATGGTCGCCTCTCATAGATCGTCTGCCACCTCCGCTACCGCTTGGGAGACGGCGCGGATGGGGCATAACTATCCAGCTAGGTCTCGTCGCCGCGATTCTCGCTCTAGGATCATGCGATCCGAAGCACGATCTACACTTGATTGGAGCGCTGGCAGTGCTAGTCGCGTTTCTCTCGGCTAGTCAGGACATCGTAATCGATGCTTATCGCGTAGAACTCCTAAGTCTGGATCAGCAAGGACCCGGAGCCGGAATGATCCAGACCGGGTACCGCATCGGCATGCTGATTTCGGGCGCCGGCGCGCTGATGATCGCATCGCGCGTAGGATGGTTCGCGGCCTATGCCGCGATGGCCGCACTAATCGGCGTCTCGATGCTGGTGTTGCTATTCGCGCCGGAACCGACTGTGCGGGTGGAAGTCACGCCCCATCAACCACGCAGCAGATCCGATGCGTTTCGCCAATGGCTCGCGACCGCGGTGACCGGTCCTTTCGCCGACTTCATGCGCCGTCCACTGTGGGCCGTGATCCTCATCTTCGTCCTCGGTTACAAGCTAGGTGAGGCGATGGCGGGTGTCATGGCGATGCCGCTCTACATCTCGCTCGACTTTTCGCTGGAACAAATTGCGGCCGTTTCCAAGCTGTTCGGATTCTTCGCGACAGTCATCGGTGCGCTTATCGGTGGAGTTATAACTGCCAAGCTTGGAGTTCTGCGCGCGCTAGTCTTATGCGGCCTGCTTCAGTCGCTCGGCAATCTGGCCTATGTGCTGCAAGCCGTAGGAGGCCATCGACTCGACTACCTCGCGCTATGCGTGGCCGCCGAGAACCTTACCGGCGCTATGGCGGGTGCAGCGCTGGTCGCCTATCTGTCAGACCTATGCTCTCCCGACTTCACCGCCACGCAGTACGCCCTGCTCTCTTCGCTGGCCGCAGTCGGCCGCACGATGGTTGCATCTTCGGGTGGCGTGCTAGCAGACAAGTTAGGTTGGGTGCAATTCTTCCTCCTGACGACGGTAGTGACGATACCTGCACTGTTGTTGCTCCTTTGGATTGCGCGGCGCGGCGCCGCGTTTACAAAACGAGACTCGCTCCTGACCGCAAATTCCCGCTAGGTGCCTCCTCCCCCTGTCGAATTTCCTCCCCCGTTCGCAGTCCCTCCCCCGTATCGTTCGGGGGAGGTGGCCCGGCGCGATTTTCGCTATGGCTGCGAGCGAAAATCGTGACGGGACGGAGAGGGACTTTAGCTCTGGGATTCTTCAGCGGATAGATGACCACCGCGAACCGTCATTCACAACCACTACGCAACAACTTATCAGACGGTCCCCTTTCCTTGGCTGTTGTGTTCGACGCAGAATCGGGAGCTGAGGACGACGCCAAAGGACTGAGCTCGAAACATCCGACGGGAAGATTTAACCATGGGTGGAAACATAATTCTGCTCGACCCGGCTAAGCTGGACATTCTATATGCACCGCTGCAGTCGGGCCTGCAGCAACGCGGTCATCGCGTGACCCGCTTGCATAGCTTCAGCGATTTTCTGAAGGACGTCGCCGCGAAAGAAACTGCCGATGTGCTGTTCGCGCTCGGCTTGCCGATCACGCGGGACCTGATGGCCTCGATGCCACGCTTGCGCGCAGTCATGTCGCCGGTGACCGGCACGGATGGTATCGACGAAGCTGCTGCGACCGAGTTAGGAATCATCGTGGGCAACGGGCAAATTCCCGAGAACTACGAGAGCATGGCCGAAGCTACCATCATGCTCATACTCGCATGCCTCTACGACCTGCATGGATCAGAAGCGGTTCTGCGCAACGACCTTCCACATCCGAGTCCCGCGAACGCTCGGATGATAAAAGGTAAGTTGCTGGGACTTGTAGGTTTCGGACAAATCGCGCGTGCGATAGTTAGACGCCTTCATGGATGGGACGTTCAGATTCAGACTTATACGCCGCGCTTGCGTTCACCCTTGCCTCCCGAAGTCACGCGCGTGGAGTTGGAGGATCTGCTGAGGACCAGCAACGTCGTCAGCGTGCTATGCCCGCTTAATGATGAGACTCGGGGAATGCTTGGAGCTGAGCGGCTGGCATTGCTGAAGCAAGGCGCCATCCTGGTCAACACAGCGCGCGGCCACATCGTCGATGAAGCTGCGCTCTTCGAGCTGACCAAGAAAGGACACCTACGCCGAATAGCTGTCGATGTGTTCGATGTCGAGCCGCCTCCGCCAACTAACATTCTGCGCCAACTAGCGAACCGCGACGCTATCCTGACGCCACATCTGGTGGGCCATACCGTGGAGGTCCTCGAGCAGATACCTATAGCCGCGATCGAGAGCGTGGAGCGCGTCCTTAGGTGCGAGCCTCCGCTGTACGTGCGAAATCCCGCAGTGATCCCACAATGGGAACGGCGCTGGAAGTGATACCAACAATCGCTTCAGTTCGATCGCGTACTCATCCAACTGATCAGCTGATCGATATTCACCGGCTTGACGAAGCAGGCATCGAAGCCGGCTTCTAGCACCCGCTTCCTATCGGCGGCGCTGCCGAAACCGGTCAGCGCGGCGGTAGCGGTTCCGTTGGTGAAATTTCCTTGGCGCAACTTGCGGATGACATCGAACCCGTCCTCGCCGGGCATCCCGATATCACTTAGCAGAAACCTCGGCTTCTTTCGTTCCAACTGCTCGAGCGCCTCACGGCACGACGATGCGGTGGTAACGTCAGCGCCGAAAGACGCGAGCGCTTCGGCAATCAACTCGCGCGAATCCGGCTCGTCTTCGACCACGATGATGCTGACTCCATCGAGTGAACGACGAACTTGTGAAGATTGGCTTTCGACCGCCACCAAGTCGGAGCGCTGATGTTTCAGCGGCAACATTATCGAGAAGGTCGAGCCCTTGCCTTCGCCATCACTCTCAGCCTTCACCATTCCACCATGAAGCTCGACCAGATGGCGGACGATCGCGAGCCCGAGACCTAGCCCGCGATGGGTCCTGGTAGTGCTACTGTCGGCCTGACGGAAACGCTCGAACACGAAGGGGAGAAAGGATGGCGAAACGCCTTCACCGGTGTCGCGGACGGTTAGCTGTAGGTCGTCGCCACATTGGTCGAGACCTATGGTGATGCGGCTCCCGCGGGGACTAAATTTCACAGCATTCGACAGGAGATTCCATACCACCTGCTGCAATCGATCGGCATCGCCGCTGATATCGTCGCTGGGCGCGCCGAAATTGCATTCGATTCGGAGGTCCTTGGCATCGGCGGTGGGCCGAATCGACCCCAGCGCGGCCTCGACGATAGGAATCATGTGCAACGGATTGAAGTTAATCTTCAGCCGCCCCTCGATGATCCTTGACACATCGAGCATATCGTCAACCAAGGACGCCTGCAGGTCGACATTGCGCTCGATGACCTCCAAAGCCTTGGTAGTTCTGGATTCGTCCAGATTTCCGGAGCGTAGGAGGTAGGTCCATCCCTTAATCGCGTTGAGAGGGTTACGTAACTCATGCGAAACAGTAGCCAGGAAGTCGTCCTTTATGCGGCTCGCGGTCTCGGCCTTTTCCAATGCCTGCTGCTCGCCATCAATGTCTGTCGCCAAGAATATCCAGCCATTGATCAAGCCGGTTTCCTCGCGCTGAGGGATAGCGCGACCGAGATGCCAACGATAGCTACCATCGCTGGTTCTGCGAACTCTGAACTTGGTCTCCAACTCCTTTGCGTAGTCGATTACTTTTTCCCAAATCGTTCCTAGCGCTACTCGATCATCAGGATGAACCGATTCCAGCAACTGCGAATGTGGTAGCGGCGCCGATCCAACCTCCATTCCCGTGTATACGGCCGCGGATTTGTTCCAGAAGTAGAAGACCCCATCCGGCCGAGCCGTCCAGACCGACATAGGTATGCCGTCGATTAGCATTTTGAATCGCATCTCACTGCGTCGTTCAAATGCTTCACGCTCGCGCTGATGTAACTGCGCGGCCTGCCGTTTGATGGTCTGCTCTTTCAGATACAGATCGATGAAGACCGCGACCTTGGATCGCAGGATGTCACGATCGAATGGCTTAAGGATGAAGTCAACTGCCCCGAGCGCATAGGCATCGACCAATTCCGATCTCTCGAGGCCCACAGCAGTAATAAAAATAATCGGTACGCGCGCAGAACGATCGGATTGTTTTATGAGTTCTGTGGTCTTGAGGCCATCCATCCCTGGCATCCGAATGTCCATCAGGATTACCGCATAGTCTTCTTCCTGAAGTCGCTGCAGAGCCTGCTCCCCAGACATCGCTCGAACCAGCCGCTGCCCAAGCGGTTCGAGAACTGCCTCAAGCGCCATGAGGTTCGCCGGCCTATCATCGACGATGAGAATATTAGAGCGTAACGAGGCTCCGGGCGGCGCCGCCCTTTCCAGCGATGGATTATTGGTTGTCATCGATCGACCCCCAGCGATGCTGACATGTCCACTACCTCTAAAGAGCCAGTCCTATAGCGTTTGAGAACGAGTATTGGCCCACACCTTGATCAAGTCGACCAATTGCCCTTCGTCGATCGGCTTAGCGAGATAGTCCGAAGCGCCCGCATTCATACATCGCTCGCGATCCTCTCTAAGTGCCTTAGCTGTTACCGCGATCACAGGCAACCATCGTTTCTTCGGATCGCTGCGAATCAGCTTGATGGTCTCGTAGCCATCCATACCCGGCATCATGATGTCCATCAGGACTATATCGATGTCCGAGTTCTGCTCGATCATTCGGATTCCGTCGCGGCCATTTTCAGCGTGTAGAACTTTCATCGCCTGACGTTCGAGCAGACTGGTTATCGCGAAGATGTTGCGTGGGTCGTCATCGACTACCAATACCTTCTTGCCTGCGAGCGATTGTAGCGTTGCTCTCTCATCTTGTAGGTCGGCATCACTGCGAAGTGCTACGGAAACCCTGTCGGCGATGGATATCGAACCCGGAGTCGCACTAATCCCACCCCCGCGCAGCTCGCCCTCCTGCTCATCGGACCGAAGGAGGTTGGCCTGGGCGGTCAGGAAGAACTTGGTCGGCAGGTAAAGGGTAAATTTGCTTCCTTCGCCAGGAGTGCTCTCGACCTGGATTTCGCCGCCAAGAGCACGGGCTATCTCGCGGCTGATGGAGAGTCCTAGACCCGTACCTCCATACTTACGGCTGGTACTGCCGTCGGCCTGCTGGAATGCCTCGAAGATTAGCTTCTGTTTGTTCTTTGGAATGCCGATGCCGCTGTCTATCACCGACATCGCAATAACGTTGCCGGCGGTCCGCAACGACTCGCTGTCGTAAATAGTGTCGGGTGAGGCCATATCGATTCGGAACGTGACGCCACCGCTATCGGTGAACTTGAAGGCATTCGCGAGGAGGTTCTTAAGTATTTGTTCCAGCCGCTGGGGGTCGGTGCGAATTTCGTCCGGAACCAGGCCATCGCTTTCGATGGTGAAGTCCAAACCTTTCTCGTCGGCCACCGGCCTGAAACTGCGGCGAACGAATTCTGTCACATCGGCGATCGAGATCTCTCTCGGGTCGATCGGCATCTTGCCCGCTTCAACCTTGGACAGATCGAGAACTTCGTTGATTAGCTTGAGCAGATCGCTTCCCGAACTGTAAATGGTCCGCGCATACTCCAGTTGCTTGTTAGTAAGATTGGTCTCGGCGTCATCGCTTAAGACCTTCGCCAGGATCAGCAGGCTATTCAGCGGCGTGCGAAGCTCATGCGACATGTTTGCGAGAAACTCAGACTTATACTTGGAAACCAGCGCGAGCTGTTCGGCTTTTTCCTCGAGCGACCGACGCGCTTGTTCGACCTCGCGATTCTTGACCTCGACCTTGACGTTCTGCTCCTCGAGCAGGCGAGCTTTCTCTTCAAGCTCCAAGGCCTGGCGTTCGAGCTCGCTGTTGGTCGCTTTCAGAGCATCCTGTTGCTCCGTCAATTCCTTGGACTGGTTCTGAAGTTCCTGGGTCAGTCCTTGAGACTGCTGCAGCAACTGCTCAGTCCGCATGTTAGCCATGATCATGTTGAGCACGACGCCGATGCTTTCGCTCAACTGATCGAGGAAGATCTGGTGGATCGAGCTGAAAGGATGAAATGACGCCAGCTCGATGACGGCTTTCACCTCGCCTTCGAACAAGATCGGCAAAACGATGATGTTGAGCGGCGGAGCCTCTCCTAGCCCGGAACTTATCTTGATGTAATCGGATGGCACCTCGGTAAGGAGAATAGTTTTCTTCTCCATCGCGCATTGTCCTACCAGCCCCTCCCCCAGCCTGAACCGATTCGCGACGCCTTTGCGCTCGCGATAGGCGTAAGTGTTGGCAAGCTTGAGTATAGGTGCTCCTTCCTCCACATCCATCATGAAGAACGCGCCCTGATGAGCGGAGATCAACGGAGTTAGCTCGGACATGATCATCCGCGAGACCGCCTCGAGGTTCTTCTGACCTTGCATCATACTCGAGAACTTCGCGAGGTTGGTCTTGAGCCAGTCCTGTTCGGTGTTCTTCTGAGTGGTCTCCTTAAGATTCACGATCATCTGGTTGATGTTGTCCGACAGCGCCGCGACTTCTCCGGCTGCTTCCACTTTAATCGATCGGGTCAAGTCGCCTTTGGCCACCGCGGTCGCGACGTCAGAGATTGCGCGGACTTGTGTCGTAAGATTGCCGGCCAGCTGATTGACGTTGTCGGTTAAGTCGCGCCAGGTGCCGGCGGCGCCCGGGACCTTGGCCTGGCCGCCGAGTTTCCCTTCGATACCCACCTCGCGGGCCACCGTACTAACCTGATCGGAAAAGATTCCCAGCGTATCGGTCATGCTGTTGATGGTGTCTGCGAGAGCCGCGATTTCACCCTTAGCTTCCACTCCGACCAGCTGCTGCGATAGGTCTCCATTCGCGACAGCGGTCACGACCTTGACGATCCCGCGCACCTGAGTCGTGAGGTTCGAGGCCATGAAATTGACGTTATCGGTAAGGTCCTTCCAGGTTCCCGCGACGCCCGGGACCAGCGCCTGACCACCTAGCTTTCCTTCGACGCCGACCTCGCGCGCGACCGTACTGACCTGCTCGGCGAAGGTGCTAAGCGTGTCAGTCATGTTATTGATCGTTTCCGCTAATGCCGCGACTTCGCCGCGCGCATCGACGACCAATTTCTGTTTCAAGTCTCCGTTGGCGACTGCGGTCACGACCTTGACGATGCCTCGCACCTGGGTCGTCAGGTTGCGGGCCATAAAATTGACGTTGTCAGTGAGGTCCTTCCAGGTACCCGACACACCACTCACTTCTGCCTGGCCGCCGAGTTTACCTTCGGTGCCGACTTCCCGCGCGACTCGGGTAACTTCCGAAGCGAAGGAGTTGAGCTGATCGACCATGACGTTCATGGTGTTCTTCAGCTCCAAGATCTCGCCTTTGACATCGACGGTGATCTTCTTCGATAGGTCTCCGTTCGCAACTGCGGTGGTAACCTGTGCGATGTTACGGACCTGGTTAGTCAGGTTCGATGCCATCGAATTAACGTTGTCAGTCAGATCCTTCCAGGTTCCCGACACGCCGCGGACGTCCGCCTGGCCTCCTAGCTTTCCTTCGGTGCCGACTTCGCGCGCGACGCGGGTAACTTCCGAAGCGAAGGAGTTGAGCTGATCGACCATGACGTTCATGGTGTTCTTCAGCTCTAGAATTTCGCCTTTCGCATCGACGGAGATTTTCTGCGACAAGTCGCCGTTAGCGACTGCAGTGGTAACCTTCGCGATGTTTCGGACCTGGGCTGTCAGGTTGTTCGCGAGCAGATTGACGTTGTCTGTGAGATCCTTCCAGGTTCCGGCGACCCCACGGACGTCTGCTTGTCCGCCGAGCTTTCCTTCGGTACCGACTTCGCGCGCGACGCGGGTAACTTCCGAGGCGAAGGAGTTAAGTTGATCGACCATGACGTTCATGGTGTTCTTCAGCTCGAGAATTTCACCTTTGACATCGACGGTGATCTTCTTCGATAGGTCTCCTCTCGCAACTGCGGTCGTGACCTCGGCAATGTTTCGGACCTGTCCGGTAAGATTGTTCGCGAGCAGGTTGACGTTGTCGGTGAGGTCTTTCCAAGTGCCTGCAACGTTAGGCACCTGTGCTTGTGCACCTAGCTTCCCTTCGACGCCGACGGTCTTCGCAACGCTGGTGACCTGCTCGGCGAAGATGGCCAGCGTCTTGGTCATGCCATTGAGGGTGTCCGCTAAGGCTGCGATTTCTCCTTTGGCCGCGACTTCCAGTTTCGGAGATAGGTCGCCATTGGCAACCGCGGTGATGACTTTAACGATTCCTCGAACCTGGGTAGTAAGGTTGGAGGCCATGAAGTTGACGTTATCCGTAAGGTCCTTCCAGACCCCCGAAACGCCGCGGACGTCGGCCTGACCGCCAAGCTTTCCTTCGGTGCCGACTTCACGCGCGACGCGGGTAACTTCCGACGCGAAGGAGTTAAGCTGATCGACCATGACGTTCATGGTGTTCTTCAGCTCTAGAATTTCGCCCTTCGCGTCGACGGAAATCTTCTGCGACAAGTCGCCATTCGCGACTGCGGTAGTAACCTTCGCGATGTTTCGGACTTGGGCGGTCAGATTGTTCGCGAGCAGATTGACGTTGTCAGTGAGATCCTTCCAGGTGCCCGCGACGCCGGGGACTTCCGCCTGGGCGCCGAGTTTCCCTTCCACGCCGACCGTGCGCGCCACGTCGGTAACCTGCTCGGCGAAGACGCCCAGCGTGTCGGTCATGCTGTTGATGGTATCCGCAAGGGCCGCAATTTCGCCGCTCGCTTCGACGATTAGCTTTTGTGACAGGTCGCCGTTGGCAACTGCAGTAACGACCTTGACGATGCCGCGAACCTGAGTCGTAAGGTTGGTGGCCATGAAATTGACGTTATCGGTCAAGTCTTTCCAAACGCCCGACACACCTTTGACGTCGGCCTGGCCGCCGAGTTTTCCCTCAGTGCCGACTTCGCGCGCGACGCGCGAGACTTCCGATGCGAACGATCGGAGCTGCTCCACCATGGTGTTCATGGTGTTCTTGAGTTCGTTAACCTCGCCCTTCGCCTCAACTGAAATCTGCTGCGATAGGTCACCATTCGCGACCGCAGTGGTAACCTTTGCGATGTTACGAACCTGATCGGTCAGGTTGCGCGCCAGCACGTTGACGTTATCGGTTAGGTCCTTCCACACGCCCGACACGCCTTTCACTTGCGCCTGGCCGCCAAGCTTGCCGTCGGTGCCGACTTCCTTGGCGACGCGGGTAACCTCGTCCGCGAACGAGCTAAGCTGATCGACCATCGAATTGACCGTGGTGCCGATGCGCAAGAACTCGCCCTTGACCGGCTCGCCGTCGATTCGAAGGGCCATCTTCTGACTTAGATCGCCCTCCGCGACGGCGCCGATGACGCGCGCGACTTCGGTGGTCGGTTGGACCAACCCGCCGATTAGCGAGTTGATGGAACCGACGATCGATCCCCATCCGCCGGACATTTCGTTGAGCGACGCGCGCTCAGTCATCAAGCCCTCGCGCCTAACTACGCGCTCGACGCGGGTGATTTCGCGGGCCATCGCCTCGTTTCGCTCAACGACGTAGTTGAACTGACGCGCGATCTGACTCATCATCCCCTTGCCGCGCTTGACCGGCATGCGAACGCTGAAGTCTCCCTGGCCGGCGGCATTCAGCGCGACCAGCAATTCGCGGAGAATCTCGCGATCGGCGACTTCCCCATTCCCATTGGAGTGGGTTTTGCCGTTTCTGTTTTTGTTCGAGGAGTTCTTTGTTACGGCCGATTCGTTGAGCTCCACGCTGTTCCTCCCTGTCCCCTAGATAGTGGCTATGCGGCTCGATGAGCGCACCTTTGTTCGCCTTTTCTTCACCTTTTTCGCTAAGCCAATAGAGGCCGATTCGCGATAGACGATCATTCAGTTCAAAAGATTCAGATACAGCCGGATTCGTCCCTGTGATGGCGGTTTACTCAATTGCGTTTGGGTTTTACCTAGTGGCGGTGAAAAAGAACGGTGTAGCGGACATCCAATGCCTAAGTTGTCCTCCGTCTGTTTTGCGAGAGTAAACGTCACCCGTGTTCTCTAGAACTGAAGACCGACACCTTCGAGGTATGACATGCCTGGTCCCGCTGGATCAAAAACTTTTCCGTGCGATACCCCATCAGCGAGCCTTAGTGGGCGTGAAGATGGACAGTTCTAGATATCGAGCCTAGAATCCGGCGACCACAGTGTTTCCGATGGCGACGGTGGTTACGAAATCGAGGAGAGCAAAGTCATGCCGAAGTACACTTTCATCGTGATGACGAATCCGACTGCGGGCAAAGATGCCGAGTTTAACGAATGGTACAACACGAACCATATTCCGGACGTACTCAATGTGCCGGGCTTTGTCTCGGGGCATCGATTCCGTCTCGCGGATACTCAGTTCGGCGGGGAGAGCAGCAAGGCCTACAAATACCTGGCCATCTATGAGATAGAGACCGACGATCTCGCGGGCACGCTCAAGGAGCTCCGTGCGCGCGGCGGCACCGCTGACATTGTGCCGAGCGACGCCATCGACATGAAGAACGTTGGATCCTTCATCTTCACGCCGATTGCCGAAAAGGTGATGGCGAAGGACGTCAAGCGTCCGCGCCGCGCCGCCTGATTTCTAGCGCGGCCTTTAGGCGCTGAGGCGCTTTCGGGCCTTGATGTCTTCCAACATCGCGTTGATCTTCTGCTCGCGCTCCAAGGCATGGAGGCGCGAATCTATGTCGTCGCCGAGCAGTTCATCTTGGGCGCCGCTGATAGCTTCCTCACGGGCGACCTTCGAGCGCATCCGATCGAAGGTGTGGTTCTCGCCGCCGGGGGTTTGCTGGGCAGAGGCCGCACGGTTGGAAGCGCGTGAGCGGCGAAGCTGCACGATCAGGAGATCGGCCTTCGCACGCGCCTCGGAAAGCTTCACTTCGAGTCTTCGGAGTGCGGACTTCAGGGCCTCAACCTGACCCGCTTGCCGCGCGATCTGATGATCGAAACTATCGGCAAGCTCCTGAAAGCTCATCGCGCGCTCGAGCGCCGCGCACGCCAGTTTGTCATCCTTCTTATCCACTGCCAGCTCGGCCTTGCGCATCCATTCGGAATGCTTGCCGGCATTTTCCTCTTTCTTCTTCTCCAGCAAATGCAGGTCGGCGAGCCCGATCGCGACCTGAGTCTTGACCTGCATGAACTGGTTCTCCATGTCGAGGATGACCTGCTTCAGCATCTTCTCAGGATTCTCAGCCTTGTCGAGTAAGTCATTCAGATTCGCCCTCACCAGGGTTGCCACGCGATCCAGTAATGCCATAACCAACTCCTCGTCGCATCGACGCGAACTTGTTTGGCGCGACGCGATGCGCGCCTCGATTAACTTCTACTTGTGTCCTTCGACGTCATCCTTTCCGTTAGCCGGCGGCAGCTCCTTAGGATGCTTCGAGTTGTCGCCCGAATGGTCTCCAATGACTCTGACCTTCCCGAGCAGGTCCGACATCTTCATGCCCGAGAGCGCCTCGAACAGTTCCGGCACTTGCGCGGCGATCTGGGTCAGGTCACCGGTGATCTTATGCAAGCCGGCAGAGTCGCCATTGCCGGTAGATACAATGGTTATGCGATCCACCTTGGATAGCGGGGCCGCCAGCGCCTTCACCACTTCCGGCAGTCCTGTGATCAGCTTGTCGACGACGGCGGCCTGGTTGTACTCCTGATACGCCTCCGCCTTCACGTTCATCGCGCGCGCCTCGGCATCGCCTTTCTGGAAAATGATTTCAGCTTCGGCGACACCTTGCGCGCGAATGGCGCTGGCTCGACCTTCGGCCTCGACCGTAGTTCGCGAACGCTCGGCCTCGGCCAGGGTCTGGATGCGCTGGCGCTCGATCTCGGCCGGCTTCAACACGGTGGCGATCAGTTCTTTCTCACGGCGCAGGATCTCGGCCTCCTGCACCTTCAGCTGCTGTTCCTTTTCGACCTGCTGAACCTTTACCGATTCGACCATCAGTTGCTGCTGCATGACGTTGGTCTGAATCTCGTATGCCTTGTCGGCTTGCGCCTGCTGACGTTTGATCAGTTCCGTGTAGGTCGCCTTTTTTACTTCCAGGTCGCGTTGCGCCTCGGCTTGCCGCGCCATCGAAGCCGTTTCCGCGGCGACGCGCTCCTGATCGGCTTGCGCTTTCGCGACCGCCGATTCCCGCAACGCGATCGCGCGTTTGATCGCAGTATCGCGATCCGCTTCGGCGGCGGCCACGTCGGCATCGCGCTTGATGCGTGCAATGTCCGGACGGCCCATGTTGGCGATGTATTCGTTTTTGTCGCGGACTTCCTTGATGGTGAACGAGATCACATCGAGGCCCATCTTGTTCATGTCGTCGGCGCAGGTTGAGCGCATCCGGTCGGCGACCATTTCCGGTTGCTTCACAATTTCTTCGACCGTGAGCTGTCCGATGATGCCGCGCAAATGTCCCTCCATCACCAGCCGAATCAATGCTTCGCGATCCGACGGGCTCTTGGTGAGGAACTGCTCCGACGCCGTCAAAATCGATTCGGGGTCGGACTTGACCTTGATCTGTGCGACCGCTTCCACCGTCACTGCAACGCCCTGTTTGGTATAGAGGTCCTGCTGCGGCGCGACGTCGAAGGACATCAGCTCCAGCGATAGCTCCCGGAAATTTTCCACCATCGGCAGGATGATGGTGCCGTGCCCCTTGATCACCCGGGTGCCGCGAAACCCATACACCACCAGCGCCTCGTGTGGTCCGGCCTTGCGATACAATCTTGCGAAGACCGTCATCAGTAGCAGTATCGCCAGTACCGCAACCGCGGCGACGATCAAGACATCAGTTGGTATGTTCAGCATAACCCTCCTCGTTCCATGGATGGATGCTAGCAGTCAGTTGTTCGTGACTTGGTTCGTGACTTGGCGGTCGGTTGCCATCTCGTCCCATCGCCGCACGTAGGCGATGCCATGTTCGTAACGCGTGACGATAACCTCGACGCCTCTCGCCAACGCTTCGCCGGCTTCGCTGCGGGCGCCGCAGGTTTGCCGCGTCCCGGCCTGAGAAAAGATGATTTCGCCGGTGCCTCCTTCGCGGATCGAGCTGCTGACGCGGCCCAGCACTCCCACCCGGTCGTAATCGGCCGGATCGAGTGCAAGGTCGTGCGGGAGCAACAGCTTGACGATGAACACAAAGACGATAAATGCGCCAAGCAGTCCGACCGCGATGGCGAGTAGCATGATCGCGATCACCAACATCGTGGAGTGACGGGTGAGCAGATAACCGGTCCCTCCGAACCAGGCGAGGAACGCGGTCATAGTTGCGAAGTTGAAGAACGGCATTTCCGCGCCGCGACCACTCCCGCCGTGAACGCCTCCAACATGAGGAGCTGCGGCATGCGAAAGATGCAGATGCGGCAAATGCAGGTGCACATGCGGCAGATGCAAGCTTCCTCCGAGGAACGACAAGACGCTCAGCGCAACTCCCACGAGGAAGCACACCAGATAAAACATTGACCACGTCATCGATTCGCTCCCACCGATTTTTTGGTTGCGGATAGGCGCTTGGGCGGAGTCCCGAGATTGGGCTTCAAAACTTCCGTCAGCCTCTCTACCAGTTCGGGCGCCTCCAGGATCGCATCCATCAGAATCAGGCATTTGCGGGTGTCGTGATGTTTGGCGACTTGCAGCAGCGCGTGACTTACTTCGGGATCGTCCACAAACTGCTCGGCGCCATTTATGAGCCATAGGTCGAGCCGGTCATCAAGCGCGCGCAGGTCGCTGGTCAGCTCGGTGTGGTAACCATCGGGATCGTCGACCAGGTATCCGGGATGAACCTTGAAGAAGCGCGCCAACAACATTCGCGAAGCGTTGGTGAGATGCGGCCGTGCGCCGCTCTCGATCTGCGACAGGTAGGATTGGCTGAGTCCTCCGCCCATTTCCTGCTTGAGCGCGCGGGCTAGTTCCTGCTGAGTCATTTCGCGCTTGGCGCCGCGCAGGGTGCCCTCAACAAGACGCAGATAGCGAAGTTTTTCGCCAAGTTTCATTCAAATCGTTTCCGCAAAAACTTGAGCAACTATGGGCATAAAGTGGCTTTGTTTTCGCGTTTTCAAGCGTTCGTCATCAGGTTGATCGGCAGCCCGTCAGGCTAATTACAATCCGCAATATAGATATAGCAATCTGCTATGTCAAGACACGCGGTTAACGCGCCATGGTCACTCTGTGGCTCGATGGATGAGCTTCATTTCATGGTTGGAATCTTGAAATCGGCACCGACGCGATGGTCGGTCGGCCAACGAGAGGTCACGGTCTTGAGCCGAGTGTAAAAGCGCACGCCCTCGAGGCCGTGCATCGCCATGTCGCCGAACATCGAGCGCTTCCATCCGCCGAAACTGTGAAACGCCATCGGCACCGGAATCGGAACATTGACGCCGACCATGCCAATCTGAACGCGGCTGGTGAACTCGCGCGCCGCGCCGCCATCGCGCGTGAAAATCGACGCGCCATTACCATACTCGTTTTCGCTGATGAGTCGGATGCCGGCATCGAGGTCGGTCATGCGCACAACCGACAGCACCGGGCCGAAGATCTCCTCGCGATAAATTTTCATCGCGGGCGTGACGTGATCGAAAAGGCATCCGCCGAGATAGAAACCGTCCTCAAAGCCTTTGACCTTGAGCGTCCGGCCATCGACGGCAAGCTTCGCGCCCTCCTCGATTCCATCATCTATATAGCCGCGCACACGCTCGAGCGCCGTGCGCGTCACCAGCGGCCCCATCTCGACGCCGGACTGCGTGCCGGGTCCGACCTTGAGCGCGAGGACCCGAGGCTTCAACTTCTCGACGAGGGCGTCGCCCGCCGCGCCTACTGCCACCGCAACTGAGATCGCCATGCATCGCTCGCCAGCGGATCCATAGGCGGCGCCGATGAGCGCGTCGGCGGCCTGATCGAGATCAGCGTCGGGCATCACCAGCATATGATTCTTCGCGCCACCGAGCGCCTGCACGCGTTTTCCATTCGCGGCAGCGGTTGCGTAGATGTAGTTCGCGATCGGCGTCGAGCCGACGAAACTCACTGCGGCGATGCCTCTATACGCGAGGATCGCGTCGACCGCGCGCTTATCACCATGCACTACGTTGAAGACGCCATCGGGTAGGCTGGCCTGCTTGAGCAGCTCGGCGATCAGCACGCTCGCGGAAGGATCGCGCTCCGACGGTTTCAGGATGAATGCGTTGCCGCATGCGAGCGCGACCGGAAACATCCACATCGGCACCATCGCGGGGAAGTTGAACGGCGTGATCCCGGCGCATACGCCGAGCGGCTGCCGCATCGACCACGAATCGATGCCGCGCCCGACCTGCTCGCTGAAGTCTCCTTTAAGAAGATGCGGGATGCCGCACGCGAACTCGACCACCTCGAGGCCGCGCGTCACTTCGCCGCGGGCATCGGACAGCACCTTGCCGTGCTCCGAGGTGATCAGCGCGGCGAGTTCATCGGCATGCTTTTCGACGAGGTTGCGGAACTCGAACATCACGCGCGCGCGGGCGATTGGCGGAGTAGCGGCCCATTCGGGGAACGCCTCGGCGGCAGCTTTCACCGCGGCGTCGACGTCGGCGGACCCGCCCATGCATACTTTTCGCGCGAGCTGACCGGTGGCGGGATTGAAGACCTCGCCGAGGTCGCCATTAGCGTGTCCATGAACCTTCGCGCCGCGAATAAAATGAGGGACGGTATCCATGCTCCCGTTTTCGCGCGAACGATAGTCATCCGCAAGCCGCGCTGGGCCGTATCGTTCGCAGACCTCACCCGGCGGAGTAGCGCCACCCTCTCCTTTTGGAGAGGGAAAAAGGAACGAGGAGAACTCCTTCAGGGCACCAGCAGCAGCTTGCCGGTCGAGCGGCGCGATTGCAGGAAGCGAACCGCGTCGGCGGCCTCGGCAAGCGGAAAAGTTTTTCCGATCGGAATTGTCAGCCGCCCCTCGCGCGCAAGCTGGAACACCGCCTCGAGGCCGCGGCGGTAGATCTCTTTCATGCCGTAAACCATCGGCACTACGAAACCGCTGACCTTCTGCGACTTTGCGAAAAGGTGGCGTCGCACGTCGATGGGGTCCGGCGCGCCGCCCGCGCTTCCATAAAGAATCAGATGGCCGAACGGCGCGAGGCACCCGAGGCCCTTCTCGAAAGTCGGTTTGCCAACCGCATCGAGGATTAGATCGACGCCGCGCCCATTGGTGATCCGCATCGCCTCGGCGGCGAAGTCGTGAGTCGTATAGTTAATGACGTCGCTCGCGCCGTACTTGCGAACGAGGTCCATCTTGTCGTCGCTCGATACGGTGCCGATCACACGCGCGCCTGCCGCGACCGCGATCTGCACCGCCGCGATGCCGACGCCACCGGCGGCAGAATGCACCAACACCGTCTGCTCGGGCGTTGTGCGATGACACGAATGGATCAGGTGCCACGCGGTGAGCACGGCGATCGGAAACGCGGCGGCCTGCTCGAATGGCGTGCCATCGGGAATCGGGATCACGCGTGAGGCGCGCATCCGCGTGAACTCCGCATACGCGCCCATGCCGATATAGGCGACGCGCATTCCGGGCGCGAGACCCGTGACATCCGGCGCGACCGCATCGATCAGGCCGGCGCCCTCCATCCCGGGAATATCGGGAAACTTCGGCTTGACGAGGTACTCGCCGCGGATGAAAAACACGTCGCCGTAGTTCAGCGCGATCACGTGATTCTTGACGATGACGCTGCCGGGCTGCAGCTCGGGCTTGGGCACCTCGCGAAGCTGCATCACTTCGGGTCCGCCGAGCCGGTCGAATTGGATAGCTTTCATGACTAGCGCCGATCGATGACGACGCGCTCCTTCCCGATCCACATCGTGGAGTTTGCGAAGTCGATGAAGTTCTTCTCGTCCTCGACGGCGATTTCTCCGGCGCGCCGCGCTTCCGGATTGGCGGCCGGAGTCGCTCGATCGATCCATGCCTCCGCATGACCGGTATAGGGAGGAACGCGCGTGCCGCGGCTCTGGCGCAGTTGCTGCTCAATCGGATCCTCGAATCGATGCACCTGGAAATATTTTTTCAGACCATTGCCGGCCGCGAGGCCGCGAATGATGGGGCCGTGATTGGTGCGCCAGTAAAGCTGCGCTTGCTCCAGCGTCTGATTGGCATGATGGCGCAGCGGGAAGAAGAGTTTCACCAGGCTGCTGCTCGGGCGCGCGACGATGTCTTCCGAGGGATTCACCTGCGGATATTCATAGGCGAGCCAGAGCGGCGAATTCGGCAGGTCGATGAAGCGCGCCTCATCTTCCAGCAGCTCTTTGCTGGCGGCCTGCCCCGCCGCACTTCCGAATGCCGTGGCCAGCGCCTCGCGGCTCGTCCACCACAGCTCGGCGACGCCATCGTAGGGCGGCTCCATCTTGCCGCGCGCCTTAGCCATCTGCTCGTTCATCGGATCGTCGAGCGTATGCAGTTGCACATAGCGATGGATGTTCAGCGTGGTGGCGTGCTTGGCGACGATCGGTCCGTGCACACTATGCCAGTAGTTCTGAAAGTCGGCGAGCGACATCGACGGTTTACGTCGCAACACAAATTCCAGGCGGATCATTTTTCACCTCATGCGTTCGATGTGGGCGAGCGATGCTGCTCCGTCACTAGCAACAAAATCGACGCGCATCAAAGCTCGCAGCCGCGACGATTCGGGAGTATTGCGTAGTCGAGGAGATATCTCGCAATGGACCGAAACGATGAGCTCGCAATATTTCGGACCGCGCTCGAGATTGCCGGTCTGCCTCCGAATGTCGCCGCACTGCCGGACGATCATCAGATGATCATCGGTGCGATGCGATTTCACTACCTCGATTGGAAGGGTCCAGCTACGAATGCTACGCCGATTCTTTTCCTGCATGGCGGCGGGCTCACCGCGCATACGTGGGACTGCGTCGCCGCGATGCTGCGCGACCGCTTCCGATGCGTCGCACTCGATCAGCGCGGGCACGGCGACAGCGAATGGTCGCCGGTCATCGACTATCGAATCGCCAGTCACGTTGGCGATATCGAGGGCTTCATCGATGCGATGCGACTGCAGCGTCCGATCCTCGTAGGGCAATCGATGGGCGGTCTCAACTCGATCGCGTATGCGATTCGGCATAGCGACAAGATGCGCGCGATGGTGATCGTCGATGTCGCGCCTGAAATCAGCGCCTCGGGCGCCGAGCGGATTCGCGACTTCGCCTCGACACCGGAACTCGACTCGCCCGAGGCGTTCCTCGAGCGTGCCGTGAAGTTCAATTCGCTGCGGAATCCGGCGGTGCTGCGCCGCAGCCTTCACTACAATCTGCGCGAGACGCCCGCCGGCAAGTGGACCTTCAAGCATGACCAGCGTCGGCGTTCCGATGATGCGATGCGCTCATTCGGCGAGGATCGCGCGCGCCTCGTTTCGGAAGTATCGAAGATCAAATGTCCAACGCTGGTGGTGCGGGGCGCGTTGAGCGACGTCCTGACCGACGACGGCGCCGCGCAGTTCGCCGCTTCGCTGCCCAACGGCCGCTGGGTGCGCGTCGAAAAATCGGGGCATAACGTGCAGGGCGACAATCCGCGCGCACTCCTCGACGCGATGGGGACGTTCTTCCGCGAAGTCGGAGCCTCATAGCGAGAATCGCGGGGTACTAATCAGCCAGCGTATCCGATTGCTCGCATGCCGAACTTTGCGTTAGGAATAGACAGATCAAATTGACTCAATGACCATACCCACGGAGCGGATGGAAACATGGAGAATTCGCAAGATACTTCTTCGAAAGACAGCCCGAAGGACAATACCCAGGAGAAGCCGGTATCGTTCAACTTCTCGGCCGCGCGCAGGGAATCGCGGCCGCAAGAATATTACGACGCCATTAAGCAGAAGTTCGCCGAAGAACGCGACCTCCGGCTGAAGTACCGGCCGGAAGGCACCGCGCAGTACACCTCGGACCTCGAGGGCCCGCTGGCGAGATATGAGATCGATCCATATGGCGGCGAGGTCAAGCCGCGCGAGGCCATCAACGACACCGTCGAGGTGCTTTTCATCGGTGGCGGATTTTCTGCGCTGCTAACCTCTGCACGGCTTCGTGAAGTCGGCGTCGAGAGCATTCGTATCGTGGAGCGAGGCGCTGATGTCGGCGGCACCTGGTACTGGAACCGTTACCCCGGCGTCGCGTGCGATGTAGTCGCATACGACTACCTGCCGCTGCTCGACGAGATGGATTACGTGCCCAAGGACCACTACGCGAAAGGTCCTGAGATCTTCGCGCACTGCCAGGCGATCGCCCGGAAGTACAACTTGTACGAGCTCGCGATCTTCCAGACGACGGTGACCTCTACCATTTGGCATGAAGACGAACAGATGTGGCACCTGACTACAGACCGAGGTGACCATCTGAAGGCGCGCTTCGTGATCTGCGCCAATGGCACTCTCTCCAAGCCCAAGCTCTCGAAGATCAAAGGCATGGAGACCTTTAAGGGCCGCTCCTTCCACACTTCGCGCTGGGACTATCCCTACACCCGCAATGACCTATCAGGATTGAACGATAAGGTTGTAGGTATCATTGGTACGGGAGCGACGGCGGTACAGGCAGTTCCAGGCCTCGGTGCGATGTCGAAAGAGCTATACGTCTTCCAGCGCACCCCATCCTCCATCGACATTCGCGATGACTGGCCAACCGATCCGAACTGGGCGCGCAAGCTAAAGCCCGGCTGGCAGGCCAAGCGCCGCGAGCAAGCCAAAGCGGAGCCTCAGCTTACCGACGAGCAAAAGGCCAAGATGGCCGCGATGTCGCGCGAGGAGAAGATCCGCAGACAGGAGAACGCGAACATCGACGCGATGATGCGAATCCATAAGCGCATCGATGAGATCGTGAAGGACAAGGCCACCGCCGAGTCGCTCAAGCCATGGTACATGCTCATGTGCAAGCGGCCATGCTTCCACAACGATTACCTTCCGACCTTCAACCGGCCTAACGTTCACCTCGTCGACACCCATGGTAAGGGCATCACTGAGATCACCGAAAAAGGGCCGGTGTTTGAGGGCAAGCTGTACGAGCTGGACGTGCTCATCTATGCCACCGGCTTCGAGGTCCAGAAGACCGGCATCTACAACCAGATCAAGGGAGAAGGCGGCCTCGATCTGAATGATAAGTATCGCGACGGCATCCGCACGCTGCTAGGTATCCACACGGAGGGGTATCCTAATCTCTTCATCATGGGTGGCTATCAGGCGTCATTCCAGTTCAACTTAACGGATATGCTACAAGCGCAGGGCGACCACATCGCGGCCTGTATCGACTACGCGCGGCGCCACGACTACCACGCCATTAATGTTACACCCGAAGCCGAGGAGTGGTGGGTTCAGGAAGTGATCAGGCATCGCGGCAAGACCACACGCAACCAGGACTGCACACCGGGCTACTACAACTTCGAAGGTGAGTTCCAGCGACGGCAGGACGGCAACTACAACGGCGGCTTCAACGCGTACTGCAAACACCTGAACGAGGTGAACGAGAAGATGGAGAAACACTTCATCTCCAAGAAGAAATAAGTCCGAAAGTTTCATGGGAACCGCCAACGGCCGCAAATCGATCTTCGTCACCGGCGCCGCATCCGGAATGGGCCGCGAAACCGCGCGCCTGTTCCGGCAGAAAGGATGGTTCATCGGCGCTTACGATGTGAACCTCGATGGATTGCGCGCCATCGAAGCGGAATTGGGCGCCGAAAATTGCGTCGTGCGACGGCTCGACGTGACTGACAAGAAAGATTACGAGCGCGCGGTAGCTGAGTTCGGCGCGGCCACCGGCGGCAAGATGGACGTCCTCTATAACAATGCCGGGATTGGAGTGGGCGGCTACTTCGATGAAATCCCCTTCGAGGAAAGCCTTCGCGTCGTGAGCGTAAACTTTATCGGTGTGCTCAACGGGATTCATTCCGCGATAGGTCTCCTGAAAGCCACGCCGGGTTCGCTGTGCTTCACCACATCATCCTCATCGGCCACCTATGGGATGCCGCGAATCGCAGTCTACTCCGCGACCAAGCATGCGGTGAAAGGACTGACGGAGGCACTATCGATCGAGTTCCGACGCCATGGTGTGAGAGCTGCCGACGTGCTGCCGGGTCTAATCGACACGGCGATACTGCCGCCGGGAACAGCTGAGCATGCTCCTACAGAAGGAATGTTCCGACTGATTCCGCCAATCGAAGTCGCGAAGGTGGTATGGGAGGCCTATCACTCAGAAAAGCTCCATTGGTACGTCCCGCCCGAGATCGGCGAGCTAGACAAAGCGGCCGGCAACAATCCCGAGCTTGTCCGAGATCAGATTGGTTCGATGATGGCTTTTGCTGACGAAGCGCAAGCTGCGGCCAGCAGGAAATAGCGACTGTCTCGGCCGTCGCAGAATAGTTATTGCTATCAGTCTCGTTGGGCGTCGCGCGGTGCTAAAGTCGCGGCGTGAGATTGCATCTTGTCGATGGGACTTACGAGCTGTTCCGGGCTCACTATGCGCCGCGGCCGGAGCATCGCGCACCTTCGGGCGACGATGCCAAGGCTACCACCGGCATCGTGGAATCGATGTTGGCGTTGCTGCACGACCCGCAGGAAGCTGTAACTCATATTGCGGTAGTGTTCGATAACCCGATCCGGTCCTTTAGAAACGATCTCTTTCCGCCTTACAAAAGTGACGAAGGTGTGCCACCCGAGTTACGCGCTCAGTTCGATGCTGCGGAAGACGCCATTCGCTCAATCGGGCTAGCGGTCTGGTCGATGCGCGAGTATGAGGCTGACGATGGTCTCGCCAGCGGAGCGCGTCGATTTCGCGACCAAGTCGAGCAAGTGCGCATTCTCTCGTCGGACAAGGACCTAGGTCAGTGCCTGCAGGGCGACCTGGTCGTTCAAGTTGATCGACGCCAAAAGAAGGTGACCAATGAGGCGGCGTTTCGCGCCGAGCGCGGATTCGGGCCGCATAGCATGCCAGACTTCCTGGCGCTGACCGGCGACAGTGCCGACGGATTTCCGGGGCTGCCCGGCTTTGGAAAGAAGACCGCATCGATCCTGCTAGGCGCCTATGAACACCTGGAGGCGATTCCCACCTATGCGATGCAATGGAAGGTGCAACCGCGCGGCGCCCTTCAACTCGCGACCACGTTGGCAGCGCATCGGGAAGAAGCTCTGCTCTACCGGAAGCTCGCGACGTTAGTGGAGACTGTTCCCTTGACGGATTCTCTGGAGGATCTGGAATTTCGCGGCGTACCCAAGGCACGCTTTGAGAGCTGGTGCGACGAACTCGGCATTCCCAGACTCAAGACTGTGCCTAGACGATGGCAATAGGTATCCAGCTACGAACCTTGACCTACTTGCTGGTACGAAGGACAGCCTCGGAGCCTACCGGTATTCGGCCCGGCCCGGTTTCGGGCACCATATAGAATCCACCGACTGCGATTAGCGCGAACACCAAAGACCCAACCATCACGGTCTCGAGACCGAAGCGGCCGGCGAGCGCTCCGCAAATGAATGGCGACAGGAATGCCCCCATGTATCCCGCGGCCCACACTACGCCGAGGCCGCTGCCTGCCTTGGTAGGTGTCATGCCCGGAAGTTCCATCACCATGGTAAGCAGGGTTGGCAGCAGTGCCGACGAGCCGACGCCGATGAGTATGAGTGATATTCGAATCGCTGCGACGCTGGTAAGTGTCACCGAACCTAGGCATCCGAGTCCGAAGACTACTTGCATTGGCCAGGTGAATGGCCGCCGCAGTCCTATCGCGCCAGTCATAAGACCCGCGCCCGCCGCTGCGAAGACTCCTGCCAGTGGTATAAGGGCGGTAAGACTCCCCGCTTGTTCCAGTGTCAGGCCCCGCACTGTTTGAAAGAACTCTGGTAGGAATGCGCTGTAGAGTTGGAACACCCACATGCCCGATGCGAGCGCGATCGCGATCACGCGGATGTCGCGCATGCGTAGGACCTCGCGCATCGCACCCGCATCAGCCGTGTGCCCGCCGCTAGCGGCCGTGTGCGACGGATGAGTCTTGCCGAGCAGCGTCCATAGAATCGCGATCGCCGTCACGATGATGCCGTAGGTGAGCAGGACGGTGCGCCATCGCGAACCGAGCGCAACATACACCGGACCCGTCACCGCGAAAGCCGCCGTCAAACCCAGGAACGGGGCGACCGCGTTGAGCATGTTCATGTACGGCCACATCGATTCGTCAAACCATTGCATGACGAGCGTGGCCGGCGGCGCGATCATCACGCCGAAGCCGATACCCTCGAGCACCCGGCAGGCAAGCAGCGCGCCGAAGCCCGGAGCGTATCCGCTTAGCACGCCGCCCATCGCAAGCAGCCATACACCGAGGATAAACGATCGCAACGCGCCGAATCGCTGCGCCACAACGGCGCCCGCAAGCGCGAAGATCGCGATACATAGTGCGATGACTGAAATGATTAGTCCCGCATCGCCGAGATGGATGTGGAGATCCTTGATGATCGGGCCGAGCAGTGGTGCGGGCGCGAGCCAAGTCAGAGTCTGGCTCGCCAGCGCGAGCACCAGTAGCACTTCGATGACCCATCGATACGACGAGGTCTTTTCGCTGGTCGCCATAGTTGCGGGTCCTCCCACACGAGTCATTCACCGCTTGTCCTATTAGCGTTCCCGCGCAATGTCCAGCGTCGTTGGCGCGGCCAGTCGCCTGCTTTTCGGTGCGACGGGAGTCTCGGCGATTGCCACGTCCGGTTTCCCCCGGGGCAGCAGCCGCGCCGAATTGGAGATAAACGCCAACTCGGATGTAACGTGAATGAAGGCGGCGAGCGTGGGACTCAGGAGACCTACTGACGCCAACCCGATGCCAATCATGTCGACTCCGATGGTGCCGACGAAATTCCACCAAATGATCCGCCGAGTCCATCGCGCTATTGCCAGCGTCTCCGTGAACTTCAGCAAGTCGTTACCGAGCAGGACGACGTCTGCACTCTCGCGCGCGACACCAGTGCCCGACCCCATCGCAACACCAACGCTGGCTTCCGCCAGAGCGGGAGCATCGTTGACGCCGTCGCCGATCATCGCCACGACACGGCCGCGGGCCACGAGGCTTTTGACCCGCGCTAGTTTCATTTCCGGTAGCAGCTCGGATTCGACTTCACCGATTCCGAGATCGTGAGCGACCATCTCGGCGATAGGTCTGGTGTCTCCGGTCAGAAGGACGCTCCGGATACCCATTCGATTGAATGCCTTGATGGCGCCGCGTGCTTCTGGCCGCACAGTATCGGCAACCTCGATCACGCCAAGAAAACGTCCGTGACGAGCGACGAAAACTTCCGAGGAGCTATCAGCGCAAGCGATTGAGTTGCGCGGGACTTCTATCGCATGGTCGGCCATTAGCCCACGATTGCCGACCAGGATGGTTTCGCCCTGGACCACAGCCGTGATGCCGCGTCCGGGCATATAGTCAAAATTCTCGGGCTCCCGAATGGAACGACCCTTCTCTTCGACGAGACTGATTATCGCTTTGCCCAGCGGATGCTCAGATCGCAACTCCGCCGATGCGGCCGCATCCAGGACTTCGACATCCGACACGCCAGTCGTCGGAACAACCTTCCGCACTTCGGTCCGCCCGAAGGTGAGCGTCCCGGTCTTGTCGAGGACGACGGTATCAACTTTTCCCAAGGTCTCTAGATAGAGGCCTCCTTTGATGATCGCGCCAAGGCGCGCCGCGCGACCGATGCCTCCCAGGATTGCCAACGGCGTACCTGCCGCGATGCCGCATGCGCCAGCAACGATTATTACGGAAATTGTTGAACGCGCGTCGTGTGTGATGATGAACGTGACTGTCGCGGCGGCGAGTGCAAAATAAACCAGATATCCGGCGAGGCGATCGGCCAACTGCTGCACCGGTGCGCGCGAGCGTTCGGCCTGCTCGACCGCCTCAATGATCCTGCCATAGCTGGTATCGCGCCCGATTCGCTCGACGCGGATCTCGAGCGCTCCCGACTGGTTAACAGTTCCGGCATACACAGCCGAGTTCGGTAACTTCTCGACCGGCATCGACTCGCCGGTAATCCGGGCCTGATCAACAAACGAATGGCCGTTGATGACGGTACCGTCGATGGGAACCAGACCGCCGGGGTTGACGAGAACGGAGTCGCCGACTCGTAGCTCGTCAATCGAAACTTCCCGCGAAACTTCGCGCGCGCCGCTGGCGCTGCGAACCGTGACCAAACGGGGCAAGAACTCCATCAGATCCCGGATGGCTCGCCGGCCGCGCGCAACCGTCATCCGTTCGAGCACTTCGGCCACCAGAACGAACAAGGTGATGATGAGAGCGGTAAAGAACTGAGAGATGGCCGCAGCCGCGACGAGCGCAATACTCATGGAAAGTTCCATGGTCATGCGCCGTGCCACGGCGTTCTCTGCCGCCTCCTTGAAGATCGGCCAACCGCCGATCAGAACGCCCAGGACGCCGATGATGCTGACTCCAGGAAGGGGTTCCCATAGGTGGAACCAAACTGCTACCGCAGCAAGTGCGACCAGGACGATCCGCGCGGCCTCGGCCAAGCCAAAGACGTGGCCGCTTTCATGTTCCAAGGACGCTAAAGGGGGCGTCCTGGTTTCTTGGTGCTGATCCATGTGACGGTCCCTGGCTACCTCAGGTACGACTGAACGATGTCGATTAGCTCCTCCGCACCCCGCGCTCTGGCTGAATCGCGCTCGCGGGCCGGGTCGACGACGTGCTTGCGTATATGATCTTCGATGATCTCAGCCATCAGACTGTTCATCGCGCCGCGCGCGGCGACAACCAGATGGAGCACGTCAGTGCAGCCGCGTTCTTCCTCGACTGCGCGCTCGAGTGCTTCCACCTGACCGCGAACGCGTCGCACTCGGTTAAGCAGCTTGGCCTTCTCTCTGATCGTATGAGCCATATGGTTACACCCGCCTTCTTTATACTCTAGGGGGGTATAGTATAAGAAACAAGTCACACCAAACATCCGGTCTACGTTCCTATCGGCGGGAGTGTGCTACCGCGCTGTGAAGGCCGCCCCGTACCACGCAGGGGACCCTACACGCGAAACGATTTTGCTAAACTCGCCCGAGCGACTGAGGGTCGCCACGGCTTGCGTCACGTCCTAAAGACCCGTCTCCGAACGCAAAGCCGTTCAGCCTAAACTAGTTCGGCCAGATGGGGGCGACATCTCGTGCGCTGGGAGTTTCGCAATCACGCAGCTTAGCTCTGGCAGCTATCAGAGAGTTGATCGCAGCAGTTCGATTACCGTTGATCAGTTCCGCCTTGGCCTGCTTCACCAGCACGCTGTATTGAACATCACAGTCAACCGGAGGTTCCGCAGATGAACGGAACCCGGAAAGCCATATCACAGGCACAGCTGTAGCCAGGATCACAATGATCAGAAGACCCTTCGAGCGCGCCCATCGCCTCAGCAAGCCTGCCCTTTCAGAGCGTTTTATTTCTTCTGCCATCTCCCCGTGCTCGGTCCACGATCGCGTCCGTAAAAAGTCATCGCCAAACGCGCAGCCTTGCGGAATGAACTTATGACCTCGACATTAGCTCAGATCGAGAATCTGTCGCTACACGTCGCGATTCCTCATCGTCGAAAAGAACGACGGTTTTGCGGCCGCTCCACGATTCGGACCGAACCGAGAAAGCAGCTTTGCTCCGGTCTTTGAGCTCGTGCCGGCAGCTTTTTTTTCTGAGATAGTGTTCGCTGCAAAGGAGGGTGCGGAGAGATTGCTCGTGAGGCTGGATTTTAGTCGATGTGGTATCGCTTCCGCTTACGCCAGAGGGTGGCAATTCCGATCCCGAGCGCATCGGCCGCATCTTCCAAGGTGGGTGTCTGGGCGAGTACCCGCCGGATATGTTCCTCTTCGATCTGCTCCAGGGTAGCACCGATGGGAAGCTCGCTCGGCTTTCCTGCGACCTGACCGAAAATCGCGTCGGGCAAATCCTCCCTGTTGATTATGTTCCCGCGGCTGAGCACCGCCGCTCGTTCGACTACGTTGCGCAGTTCCCGGATGTTACCTGGCCACGAATACGCCGCGAGCGTCTTCCTGGCATCCTCGGAGAATTCGAGTCCCACTCGTCGGTTGCGCGCCGCAGCTTCAATCAAGAGCTTCTCCGCAAGCGGCATCAGGTCTTCCTTGTGCTCGCGCAGCGCCGGCACTCGTAAACTGATAACGTTCAAACGGTAATAGAGATCGCTGCGGAATTGGCCGGCTGCTATTTCCCGCTGAAGGTCACGATTAGTCGCTGCAATAATACGGGTATCGACTTTGATAGTGCTCTCACCGCCCACACGTTCGAAGAGCTCGTCCTGGAGAAAGCGCAGGAATTTGGTTTGAAGACTGAGCGGAAGCTCTGCGATTTCGTCGAGAAATACCGTTCCACTGTTGGCGGCTTCTAAACGTCCAGGCTTGTCCTTGATCGCTCCCGTGAACGATCCTTTGACGTGTCCGAACAACTCACTTTCCAACAGATGTTCAGAAAGAGTGGTGCAATTGACGGTGACGAAAGGAAACTTGCGGCGTGGACTCCATTCATGGATCTGGCGCGCGAGTACGTTTTTCCCAGTCCCGCTCTCTCCGGTCAAAAGGACAATCGCGTCACTGGAAGCTGCCTGGTGCGCAGTCTCAATCAGAGCACGGAACTGCGCGTTTCGTGATTCGACCAGCGGTACGCCTTCGATCACTCGAAGCAGCGCCTGATTTTGCGAGCGCAGTTCCCTCACTTCAAGGGCGCGCTCTACGACGTGCTGAATCTGATCCACCGAGAAGGGCTTAGTGAGGTAATCGTAGGCACCCGCCTTCATTGCGGCGACGGCATTGTCGATGGTGCCGTAGGCAGTCATCAGAACTACAACGAGGTCAGGGTATTTTTCCTTGATCGCCTTGAGCAGCTCCAGGCCGTTCATCTCGGCCATTCGCCAATCGCTCAAAACCAGATCGAATTCTGCACCTTCGGCAAGAAGTTTAAGGGCTTCGCGGCTGCTTTCGGCGGCAGAAACCTCGTGGCCGCAGCCGACCAGGAAGTGAGTAATGCTCTGCCGGATATTTTTTTCGTCGTCTACTATGAGCAGCCTGGCCATCTAGGTGCCTAGCAAGTTCTGTTTGGCAAAGTCTGGTTGGATAGTCCTCGTGTTGGCTGTTGGTTGAAGCAGTCTAGCAAGACGAACAGGGACCACTTCGCTAGCACTGGGCATGAGCATCAAACATGCCCGCGCGATCTCGTTGAAAATGCTGGCTTTTTATCGATCCTTACGTGTTCGCTTTTCAGTTTGAAGCGATGCCAGGTTTCAGAATGAATTGTGAAATGGGTCAGGCTTGGCTTCGGTCGTGGCAAGCGTACCTTTGCAGCTTAACTCAACCTCACCGCGACCCCCCGATGAGCTTTAGGATCGCTGACTCGGACAGCAAGGATATCAGACAGCGCACATTTCATTTTGAATAGTTTGGGCGCATGATTGGAGGGCCGCGCTCGATGTATTGCCAATTGCCTGACAATCGGGCCACGGTTGGGACATGCAACTAATCAAACCCGAATGTTTTTGTGGGCACACCCCTTGCTCTGACCTTTGAGTATGACGAAGACGATTACACTGTCGCTGGCCTTTGCAATTGTCGTCGGCTCAATCGCTTTCTTGCATCGGCCAATCACGCATGCTTCCGAAAAGTCCAACCTCTCCGATATGACCTGCGGCGACCAGTACAACGCCCTCCTGTTGAAGGCGAAGGCGTCGCTCGCAAGAGGTGACCGCGCGGGGGCTATTGGCGGCCTTATCCAAGCTCAGAGCCAACTTCGACATTGTGAGGAGCTTGAGGAGCGTAACGCCAAGGCACCCAGTAGCGTTGCACTTAACTCCTACTAGTTCTGCTCCTCGCATACGTCGAGACGCCTGGATCCGCGGGCACCTACCCTACCAAATGTGCACAGGCTCGAGTGCCTTGTCGATGTCGGCCGGATCAACCTGCTGCCCACTCTGCAGACGATCGATCAGCAGATTGATTTCGTAGTTCTTTCGGCGGTACTCGAGATTGTTCTTGCCTCCGTTTCGTCCGTCGGCCAGCGCCTGTTGGGCGGCTACCTGAAGCTGCGAGATCGTGGCCCTATCCATCTGCGTTGAGCTTCCGCCATTGTTCGGAACTGCTCCTGAGAACGATGACGTCGCGAGGGCGAAAGTGGCTGCGGCGGTCAGTATGCCTATAGTTGATAGACGTTTCATTTTATGAACCTCCTGCCTTTCGGCCGACCCGGCGATTGCTTCCTGTTTGCCGTGTCCTTGGAGGTGTATAAAGCATGAGACGTGCCGCGCCAAATCCCTTGATTTTGTTGACCTTTTTCGCTTCTACCTCTCGAAACTCATCGCTTTGAAAAGGCCTCGATACATCAATTTGATGGCTTCGCTATTCCTCCCCAAATTTTCTCTCGAAGAGTGCCACGATCGCCCTCACGGCGGGGTCCGCATCGGGCCCTTCGGCCCGAATTGTCAGCCGGCTGCCCAAGCCCGCTCCCAGCGCAGTCAGCGCGACGATGCTGCGCGCGTTGGCGATGTCGGCGCCTCGCGTGATGGTGATTTTCGAAAGGTAGTGGAGCGCGGTCTTTGCGATCAGGTCGGCGGGGTGGACATGAAGACCGCCTTGGTTGCGAACCTCGACGCTCGCCTCGGCAACATTGCCCACCCCCTCAGGTTACTGGACTGAGAGCGAGCGCGCCACCAGCCCGTGCCCGGCGTCATCCACCGCGCTGAGATGGACCTGCTGCCCGCTACGCACCGAGTTGAAATGGCTTCCACTATGACTGGTGATCACTGCCGCAGGCGAAACCTTGACCTCGTGCGTCTGCCCGTCCGCCGTTTGCACGGTGATCTGCTGCGATACGCGCCGGACCGCGATTATGCGTCCAACCATCGAATGCGGGGCCGGGTGCGACGCCGCGGGCGAAACGCCATGAACCTCAGCGCGATGGCCGGCGAAGGCCGCAGTCGCGAGCAGCATCGAAGCGGAAGCCACGGAGATCATTAGCTTGCGTTTCATTCAGTACTCCTGCGGTCTATTCGGCATCGAATGGCGGTGCTTCGAGTCGTTCGCCCTCATCGCTCAGGCCGAGCTGCCGGCGGCACAAATAGATCAGCGTCGGCTGAAGTACGCGAGTGAGAATCATGATCGAGAGCGCGCCGCCGATTACGACGATCGCCAGCGGCCTCTGCGTCTGCGCACCGATGCGGGTCGATAGTGCCGCCGGCAGCAGTCCCAGCGCGTCTACCAGATCGGTCATCATCGTCGCTCGCAGCCGCCGGTCGGATCCCATGATGATCGAATCTACCACCGCATAGCCCTCGTTCCACAGTTGGCGAATGTAGAAGTTCAGGATGATCCCATCCATTATCGCGATCGCGAAGATCGAGATGAAACCTACCGCGGCCGACACGCTGAAGGGCGTCCCTGTCACCACCAACGCCAACACCCCACCGAGGCAGGCGAGCGGGATCTGCGCCATCAATATTAGCGTGTTTACCACCGACATGGTTGCCGCGTACAGGATGCCCATGACGAGCAACAGCGTGAGCGGAATGACGATCGCGAGCCGCCGGTTCGCCTCCTGAAGCTCGTTGTATTCGCCGGCCCAGTCGAGGTGGACACCTTCAGGCAGCTTGACTTGTTTGGCGACCGCATTCTTCGCGTCACTGATAGTGGTTTGCAGGTCGCGCCCGCGCACTGCAAATCGCATCGGAACATAACGCTGCAGCTTCTCTCGATAGATGAACGATGCGCCCTCGCCACTCTTGATCTCTGCCACCTGCGCGAGCGGCACATAGCCACCGTTGGGGAGCGCGACCCTGATCTGACGAATCGCGTCCAGGCTCTGGCGATATTTGGGCTGCCATCGCACCACCAGGTCGAAGCGCCGATCTCCTTCGAGCACCTGGGTGACCGCCTGTCCGCCGATAGCTGCTTGCACGATGTTGGCAACGTCGCCGACATTCAGCCCGTAGCGCGAGCAGGTCTTTCGATCCGGCGTGATAAGAACGTTCGGCTGGCCCATCGAGCGATATACGGCCGTGTCGGCTATTCCGGGCACTCCGCTGATAACTTCATTGACTTCGTTGGCGACCCGCTCATCCTGGGCTAGGTCAGGACCGTAGACCTTGACCGCGTTGGATCCCTTAACGCCCGACAGCGCCTCATCGATATTATCTTCGATATTCTGCGAATAGCCGTAGTTGACGCCGGGAAAGCCGTGCTTGAGCTTCTCGTCAATCATTGCGATAAGCTGCGGCTTGGTCAGTCCTTTCGGCCACGTCGAATCAGGTTTCAAGTCGACCGAGAATTCGATGTTGAAGAACCCGGTGGTATCAGTGCCATCATCGGGCCTGCCTAGCTGCGAGAGAACTCGTTCTACTTCCGGAAACGAATTGAAGACGCGGCGCGAACCGCGCGCTATGTCGTCCGCATGCGTGAGTGAGGTCGTGAGCGGCAGAGTGGCGCGCGCCCATATATTGCCTTCCTCCAATTTGGGCAGGAACTCACCTCCCAGACGTGGATAGAGTGAGAGTCCCCCGATCACGATTAGTATGATGATAGCGAGCGTGAAGCGCGGCCACTGCAGGACCTTCACAAACACCTTGTGATAGAAGCGGTGGAACGCCAGCCACACGAAGTTGCGCGTCTCCTTCATCCCCTTCTTGAGCAGGAAGGAACTCAGCACCGGCGAGACTGTCACTGCCAGCAGAACCGCGGTAATCAACGCAAAGGCGTAAGTGTGGGACATCGGTGAGAAGATCACGCCCTCGACACCCTTCATCGTGAAAAGGGGCAGGAAAATAACCACGAAGATCAGCGTCGAGTAGAGCATCGGGCCGCCAACCTCGACCGATGCGCGCCGAATGCAATGGATTTCATCCTCATGCGCAAGGGTGTTTGAAGACAGATGGCGGTAGATGTTCTCCATCACGATGATGGTGGAGTCGATGATGATGCCGAAGTCGACCGCGCCAAGCGAAAGCAGATTCGCTGGCGTTCCGGTCAGGTACAACAATACGAAGGCGCCACACATCGCCAGCGGAATATTGATTGCCGCGATGATGGCGGTGCGCAAGTTTCCCAGAAAGAAGATCAGCACCAGGAACACCAGTAGCATTCCCAGCGAGAGGTTCTCGAAGACGGTGTGCAACGTGGTATCGACCAGCTCGGTGCGATCGTAGAAAGGTACTACCCGGTAACCCTTCGGCAGCATAGTCGAAGTATTGATTTCATCGACCTTGGACTCGATGCTCTTGAGCGTCTTGAGGGTATCGCCAAATTTGCGCATCAGGACGATGCCCTGCACCACCTCATCGCGCTCGTTCATTCCGACGATGCCCAGGCGAGGAGCATAACCCATCTTTACATCGGCCAGATCGCGGACCCGAATCGGCGTCGAATTGGTGGAATTCAGAGTTATGTCGCCGATGTCGTCCAGCGTGTGAATGAATCCAATGCCACGAACGTTGAACGCCTGGTCCCCTACATCGAGGTAGTTGCCACCGACATTGATATTCCCATTGGCGATTGCGGCATTCAGGGTCGCCAAAGAAATCTGGTAGTGACTTAGTTTCTCCGCGTCGACATCGACGTGGTACTGCTTGGTCAAGCCGCCAAAGCCTGAAACGTCCTCAACTCCTGGGACCGTCTTAAGCTGCTTCTCGAGTATCCAGTCCTCGATCTCCTTTTCTTCGATAAGGTCGTGATCGGGTCCTTCGACAGTGTAGCGGTAGATCTGGCCAATCGGGTTGTCGGGTGCAATCCCGGGCTGCACCCCGGCCGGCAGGTTCACGAAGCTTAGCCGATTGATAGTCTCGACCCGATCCCAGTAATAGTCACTGTCCCACGAGAAATAACACTTGATGTCTGAGAGTCCGAACAGGGAAGTGGATCGAACCGCTTCCAGGTTGCGCATGCCGGCGAAACCTACCTCGAGCGGTACCGTGGTGAGCTTTTCAACTTCCTCCGCGCCTTGACCCGAAGGCTGGGTGATGATTTCGACCCGCGGTTGTACAGGATCCGGATAGGCCTCGATATCCAGCTCGTGAAATGCATAGAGCCCAGCGACCGCCAGCAGGATCGCCAGTCCCAACACCACCATGCGCTCCCCGAGCGCGAGGTCCATTAAAATGCGAATCATCGATGTGTCCCTGGGGCGAGCACCTTGCTAGGAGCTTTCCCCGTGGGCCTCATGCCACAACGCGTTGACCTGGATCGCCTGCTTGACGATCACTCGCTCTCCCACCTTGATTCCCGACACGACGCGAGCGTAGCCGTGCTCGTTCCACGACCCGATTTCGACCTTGCGCCGCTGCACAGAACCGGGCGCCACTTCCACGAAGGCAACGTACGAATCGCCATCGAAGACCAGCGCTTGTTGCGGAACTATCAGCGCAGAGCCAGGATTGGTGACTATACTCACGCGCGCCAGCATCTGCGGTTTCAGCCTAAGTCCTATATTCTCTATGTCGCATCGGATCTCCGCGGTGTGCGCATTGGGATCGATGTTGGGGCTGACACGCGAGATCTCGCCCTTGAACACCTCGTCGGGAAAGGTGGTGGTTACGGCCTCGAGGTGCTGGCCGACGCGTACCCGCGCGAGATCGACTTCGTAGATATCCGCGGTCAGCCATACGTGATCGAGGGTACCGAGCTGGTATAAGACGTCGCCGGGATTGATAGCGGAGCCGATGACCGCCTGGTTCTGTACTACTGTGCCGGTGATTGGCGCGCGCATCCAGATGTTAGGCGCGGGGCTTCTTATAGCATTGATATCGGCGTCCGACATCCCCAGCAGTTCGAGTTTGCGTTTCGCCGCTATCACCATCGACTTGGCCAGATCGGCGGAGCCTTCTACCGAGGCATGCAGACTGACCGTCGAGGTGTCCTGTGCCTCCAGATACTCGGACTCGCCGAGCATGAAGTCCGGGCTATATAGCTCGACGATAGGTTGGCCCTTACGCACGGTATCCCATAGCGAGACCCGAACGTTTTCGATGCGGCCTTGAACGCGCGACACTATGGTTGACACCCGGCGATCGTCGAAGGTTACCTGACCGGTGGTCTCGAGGATGCCGGGCAGGACGATTTCCTGTACCTCGGTATAGGTGATTCCCGGAACGTCTTTGGTCTTGAGGGCGAGATACTCCTGGCCGTCTTTCTGGATCAGTTGCGGAGTAGTCTGAGGTGCGATGGTGGCGACGGTGGCCGCAGCATTGGCGTGCGGGTCACCACGACATCCCAAAATTGCGAGCGGCAACAGCAAGGCCGCCCCTAAGAGTAAGGAGTGTATGGGCTTCATTGTGATAAAGGCGCTCCAATCGCCTGCTCTAATGCCACTTGTCCTGCTAACAGCTGATTGCTTGCTTGCAGATAGCCGATCTGAGTCGCGTAGCTGCTCTGCAGCGCGGCCGACAAAGTCAGAAAGTCGATCTTCTGCGACTGGTATGCGATCAAAGCTACTCGAAAATCCTGATTCGCCAGCGGAATTAATGATTCTTTGTAAAGCTGCCCAGAGTCATAGGCGAACTGGGCCGAACGAAAGATCTGCGTCACATTCGCCGCGGTCTGGCTCCGAATCAGCTTCAGACTCTGCCGTGCAGACTCCAGCGAATATTCCGCAGATTTCACGTCTTCGCGCTGATGAATCCAGAAAAATACCGGCACATTAAACCCGATCGAAAGCGTGATGCCGTGGGTGACAGTGGGCAAAGGCTGCGCACCGCTCTGCAGAAATTGATCGTATTCGAACCCGACCTGATAGTCGGGTATGTATTCGAACTTGGCCAACTCGAGCGCGGTGTTTTGGTTGCGCTCTGTCAGGGCCGCCTCCAGGATCTCCTGGCGCGCGCGGAATGCCATGTCTACTGCGGTCTGGAGCCGGAGCTTCAGCGGCGCCACGCGTATCGTGCGATCGAGCTTGAGCGGATTGTCGGGATCCCGATAGAGCAACTGATTCAAGGTCGTTTCATCGTTGGCCTTGTTGACCACATACTGTCGTTGATGGAGCTGCGCCTGAGCCATATTCACTTCGGCACTTATGAAGTCGGTCTGCGCTGCCTGTCCTCCCGAGTATGCGGTTTCGGTGACCTTTAGAACCTGTTTGAGACTCGCGATATTATTCGCGTTGACGTCGATCAGCGCGCTATCGAGCAAAACCTGGTAGTAGCCGGTTTCGACCGCCGCACGCAGATCGCGAATCGCCGCTTCATAAGCAAAGCGCGCGATTTTTGCGGTCTGTTTGGCTTGCTCTGCCTGCAATTGCGCCTTGCCCGGGAACTGGAAGCTCTCGGTCAACGTATGAGCATGAGTGGCAGCGTGATTGAACAGGCCGTGGGAGGCATCGACGTTGGCGTAGTTGAACATCGGATCCGCCGGCGCGTAATTTTGCAGAATCTGATGTTGCGCCGCGTCCCATTGCGCCCGCATCGAGTGAATCTGCGGATTCATCTCGATGGCTATATCTACCAGTTGACTGGCGGTGAGCCCCGTCTCGGCACGGACTGGTAGGGTAGCTAGCGATAACGCCGTCGCCGTCGCAGCCACTACTAAACTAACTCGCAATTTTCTTCCGAACTGCATCTTGGTACTTTCGGCCTTGCTTGGACTCTCCGCTCTCCCTGGCCACGGCATCTTCCGACCGCCCCTGCGAGGAAAGAGAAGATGTGATCGTTTTGCTGCGTTCATACACAGTCGCCTCGAAGCAGCGACCGCGCCGGCGCGCTCTGCAAATCAGGCTGAAGGCGGTGACCGGCCGCTTGCGATGGCGTCCGCGCCTGTCTGAGCGTGACCATCGAGGGTCCAGCAGCAGGAAACCAGATCGAGATTGGGCTGCATCGAGAAGGCGCTCACATTCGCAGCCAGCACGATGCGCTTAGCCGATGATGCCGCAACGCTGAACTGGACCGCGGCGGGATTCGACGCCTGAAGGCTACTGTCGAAGGGCACGAAAGTAGTTCTAAGCGGCGTAAGACTGGATGTTCGCGAAGCGGCCATTCCGTTCAATGGAACGGCCAACAGCGCCAGCATCAGAAGCAGAGAGCAAAGTTGTCGAGTCATCCGCCGCTGTGTATAAGAATGCATGCGCAGAGCAGCTTTGTATGTCGCTCTAGCTCTCACGCTTCTCTCCTGCGACCGAGGCTCCTACGGCGTGGTCACTCATAGCGGGCGCGACGGTCGGCCCGATCAATGGGTGAAGCGGATCAGCCAGGACGAATACCAGATCTCGATCGATACTAACGGCGACGGAACCCCGGACCTCATCAAGAGGGTGAAAGGGGACACGATCGTCGAGGTCGAAAGCGACCGCAACTTCAACGGGCAAGTCGATCTCGTTCAACAATACTCGCACGGGATCCTGGTGCATGAGATTCGCGACGACGATTACGATGGCAGGCCGGAAACCGTCAAGACGTTTCGACCCGACGGGACGCTCGCGATCGTGGAGCGCGATCCAAACGAAAGCGGTGCCATCAGCGTCATAGAATACTACGACAACACCGGCCATATGACGCGGCGCGAGATGCGTCCGAAATAATCGAACGTCAGGCAACACAGTTTCCTCTGAAAGCACTTCTGGTCCGCTCGATAACGCAATCGCAATGCCAAGTACGATCGTCGGCGTAAGGACTGTAGTTTCATGGGCTATTTGGACCTTTCGAGGTACCCGCCGCTTTGAAGCTATCGTTTTGAACGAAAGGATTGTTTCAGTTTGAAAGAACACGACTTTTCCCCTCGCCATCAAAAAGCGCGTTCGTTGCTACGACACAACAGTAAGAGGAGGAGGAGAGCCTGACCCCCGGGGAGTAGCGAGGCCAGGCTCTCAAGCGATCAGTAGTGAGTAATGATGTCCATTGCGAAGGTGTACTGGTTGCGGTCCCGACCGGCGCCGGTGATGGGGTTCGCGTTGTATACCTTCTCTCTGTATGCGTGCTCCCAAGTCAGCTCCGGACGAATCTCCATCATTTCACCCAGCCAATAGGTCGCCGCAACAGTGGCCTCCTGGTACGGCGTCCGGTAGCCAGTCCGTTGACCCTGGAAGTCATCGAAGAAACCATTGCGCACTGTAAAGTTGAGCCTCGGCGACCATTGGTAGAGGATATAGTTGACGAACGCGTACTCAGACGAGGTGCATCGAAGCTGGGTGCCGGAGCAGATAGCGCCGTTCGCATTGGGGATGAAATAGGGTACTTCGTCACCCTTGGGAACCGGACCATGGTTGTAGTTTGGCGTGGAGCGCTCATACATAAACCAGCTCTCGGTCGCCGTGTGGAAGTCTTTAAGAGGCCCCTTTTGGTCGAAGTGGTGATACCACGTCGTGACGTAATGCTGCAGGTTGTTGTAATTGTACTTGCCATCGTTGATGGTGTTGAGACACGGATAGATAGTATCGTTGCCGCTGTTGGTGGTGTATGCGACGCATACAGCAGGGGTGATTTGGGCGTGCTTGAAATCCCAGACCGCTACGTCGTTGCCCGCGGATAGCTCCGCTTGAACCGTCCAGTTCGTGTTCAGTTTTATAGTGTCGACGATGCCAAATTGCGTGTACGGGTCGAATCCATAGAGCAACGAGTGGCTGTAGGTATAGTTATCGGGGGCCAATTGGGCTTCGATGTCAGGAATCGAAATGTAGCGCCCGATTCGAATGTTCATGCCCATCGCAACGAATGGATCGTAGATATCGACATAGTACATGACCGGGTCATAACCCATTTTCTTATGATCCTGGATGTACTGATCGCTCAAAACATCGTGCGAGAAGGTGTACTTGTAATCGGTGCCGTACAGGTTGGCGATACGGAATCCCCAGTCCCAGTGATCGGTCTGCACTTCGTCCGGATCGCGCTCGATATACAGAGTCGCCTGATCGAGCTGGACCGTGTTCGGATAGACGTCGTAGTCGCGGGGGTTGTTTCCTCCGTAACCCGTTTTGATGTTGAAGTGGGTGTGCGAGGAGCTAAGGTTCCCTCCCATATCGAGCCAACCGTATACCTGAATGCGGCTGTCTTTCATGATCTTCCCATAGGGACCGCAGTACAGGGTGTCCATTAGCGGAGTGAAATGACCGCCCGGCTGTCCGATCGATTGCGTGGCGCCCATCGGCCAACTCGCGAATGGATATGGTGGATTCGTAACTACCGAAGGTGCACCCCGATATTGGTCAGGCGTCAGCGGAGGATCGCCATCCCAGGCAATGTATTTCTCATAAGTATCGATCAAGCGCGCAGGGAACGAAACATTCGCCTCGCCGCCGCAACCTTCTGCGGGACCACCGAACTCTTCCTCCCTGGGCACTGCCAGCGGAGCCGGAGGAAGCGAGGTGTTTGCGGGCGCCGTTGCAGCGGCCGCCGAGTCTGCCGTCGATGAATCCATGTCGAACGAGGTTAGTTGCTTCACGGCCTCGTCGAACGGCAGGTCGGCGAGATCCACGGCGGCCCAACATCGGCCACCTAGCTGCAGCACCAACGCAGCAAGCAACGTTGGCATCGCAAGTTTCCTAAGAATGCAAACCGCAATCTCTCTTTTCACGTTCTCCTCCCACTATGACACGCACTCGCGACCATCCAAGGCGAGCCGACGCGTCGGATTGAGCATCAAGTGTGCCGCGACGAAAATCCTTATCGACGTTGAGTTTCTCGGTGGAAAGAGCGTGATCGTCTTTCATTTCGAAATGAATGCTATTCATTTTGAAATGTCGGCAGGCCACTTCTAGCCGCAGGAATCGGCATTCTGCCGAGCCTTCTAAGGCAACTAAGCCGTAACATTTCATCTTGGATGGGTATCGGCACATTGAACGCGCCAACCTGACGATAGGCTTAATTAAACTGTTGCCGGACAATTAGTGGTGCGAAGTCTGCATGCTTATGTTAGAAGCCTAGGTGGGAGTGATTGCTGAAGCCTATGAGTGGTCGTCATATGGCAGCGCTTGGAGTTATCGCGTGGTACCTGTTGACGCCACCTTATGTCGGCCTTCAAAAGTTCGATGCCAAAGCGCCGCTTTCAAAATGGTATGAGGCTGTCGATTTCGAGTCGCTAGCCGATTGCCAACGCTACCGAGCCGGCACCATCAAACAGTATCAACAACGGCTTAAGGACGATCCTTCGGGTTCACGCGCGAATATAGATCTCTTCCAACAGTCGCAGTGCGTCTCCTCCGATGATCCCCGCCGTACCGGAAACTGAGCCCGCCGCGAGGACCATCTACGACTCCTGACCTGCACAGCCGAGTCCGCAATGCCACTCTTCTGGTGTTGGGCATGTTTGTCTTGCTCGGCATCTACGAGGTACCCCACATCGTTGAGCTAGGTGGAGCGGTCCGCGCGGTATTGCAGCGCAACTACATCAGTATCCTGGCAGGCCGCCACATGGAGATGTCGCTGCATCGGCTTCAGGTGGGAGAACTGAACGGCGATGCGCGTCGGTTGCTCGCGGATGCCCGCGACGAATTCATGTATTGGATGGATGTGGAAAACCAATCGCTCACTGAGGTGGGCGAGTCCGAACTCGCGCATGATCTCCACAATCATGCGAAGCGCCTCTTCGCGAAAATCGCAACCTCTCCGCCGGGCAGTCATCATGACGATCAATTTCAATATCTGCAGAATCATCTGACCGATCTGGTCGAGATGAACCAGAACGCAATGTATCGCGACGACGCGCTCGCGCAGAGGCTCAGCTTACGCCTGACGGTAACCTTTGGCGCCGGTCTGATGCTGGCCACGGTCCTCGGCGTCTTTCTTTCATCGACGCTGGCGGTGGCCATCTCGCGGCCGCTAAGCGAACTCGCGGAGCGCTTGCACGGCGTTGGCGAGAGCAAGGCCCAGGTGCGGCTGGGTCCACAAAAGCTCGCCGAGCTGGACCTGGTCGCTCGTGAATTCAACCAGATGGCGGAGCGCCTGGAGTACTACGACCAGATGAATGTCGAGCGCCTGGTCTTCGAAAAGCAAAAGACCGAAGCGATCATCGAAAGCCTCGAGGATGGCTTAATCCTGATCGACTCATCGGGAGTAGTAGCACACATCAACGAGGTCGCTTCCATCATCATTGATGTCGAGCGCAATCAGGCGCTCGGCAAAAGGTTTGATGATTTAGGCGGCAATCATTCACATTACGTCCGGGTGCGCGACGCTCTCAACGACCTTGGAGCCGATACGAACGGGCGCCGGGTTGAGGTCGAGCTCCATATTCGTGGTCGCGCGCATTCTTACCTGCTGAAGCCCATAAGATTGACTCAGGAAGACAAACTGATCGGCACCCTGGTCATCCTGCAGGATGTCACTTACCTGCGCGATCAGGACCGTGCCCGCACCAACCTGTTTGCGACGCTATCACACGAGCTGCGCACGCCGCTTACCTCGATGGTGATCACAGCCCAAACCCTCGATCGTCAAAAGGCGTCGCTGACCCCTTTGCAGCGGGAACTGGTGGAAATGACCGTCGAAGAGACTTCGCGCATGAGCCAGTTGGCCGACAACCTGATGAACCTGGCGCGCGGCAACATTTCCTCAATCCCGCTTCAACGCGAGAAAATCGAAGTGGTAGAGCTAGTTGCGGAAACTACCAGGCGATTCGTGATCCAGGCTCAGGAAAAGCACGTTAATCTGGAGACGCACTTCGAGGGGACGCCAGTGGTTAATGCGGATCGCGTGAAGCTCTCTTGGGTCATATCGAATCTGGTGGGAAATGCGCTGCGATATACACCCGAAGGCGGCAAGATCGTGGTTGCCGCATCTGCAGGAGATACAGATCTCGTTCGCCTTGAGGTTGCGGATACCGGTCCGGGCATCCCACCGGAAATTCGCGATCACGTTTTCGAGCGCTTCGCGCAATATAGCGCTCCAGGGTTCGAAGCCGGCTCAGCGGGACTCGGGCTCGCCATCGTCAAGGATATTGTCGAGGCGCACGGCGGCCGCATCTCAGTTGAGAGTAACAACGGAAGCGGCAGCAGGTTCATCGTCCAACTGCCGGCCTTTGAAGAAGCTTGATGACGGCCAATACCGCGTATCGGCCTGCTAGTAGCTAGTTCTTTCCAAGTCTCGGATCGTCGGCCGAGATGCATTGCCCACGCATTCGTAGTTTGGCCTCTGCCGCCTCATCGATAACGCCTTTCTGCCCATTGCGGGCGAAGTCTTCTTTCGGCCTGACGTGATGGCGGTAGTCTTCGCATTCCGCCTGCGACCCGAATTCAGCCGCCTCGGTCCAACTGGAAAGCGGTGCGTTCGAATCGAACGTTCCGTCCTTGATGTAAGGTGGCGTGAGCAATAGCCAGCCCATGACTGCGAGCGCGGCGGGCTGCACGAGTTTCATCGTTTGGTTTCTACCCGATTAACGAATTTAAGGCGACAGCAGTTCGTTAATGCCTCGTACCAGAATCAGAGCTAGAGCGAGCTGCCTCGGCACCGCGCAGCAGTTGAAAGCTATGCTAGCTGACCGGACCCGCCAGTTCAGAATGATATGTTGATCCATCCCAAAATGAAATGAACCCTCCAGGCGATGACGTCCCGATTTTATGCGAGACCATTTCTAAATCTCTCTAAGTTGCGCTGAATCATTCATAGGTAATAGACACTTGCAAGCTCTGCTTCATGGGTACTGCTTGGCAGGTATTTTGCCTTCAGTTCGCGGACTTGTCGCAACATAAGGAAGGTTGACGTGGGAAGAGAGCCAGGAAGAATCCTAATCGCGAGTTTGATCCTCATTCTGATTTCAGGATGCGCAACGCATCCACCGCAGCCTGGGCAACCGAGCTGCTGGAAAGCCGGAACCATCCTCGGTGGTATGGCTGGGGGTGCCGCCGGTGGCTTTGGTGGCGCGGCATTGACCGAGAAACTGGGACCGCGAATCGGGGCTGGCATCGGTGGCGCCGCGGTGGGCGCATTGGCGGGCGGTCTGACGGAATATTATTTCCTCGGCTGCCCTCCGCAACCGCCTCCGCCGCCTCCAGTTGCGCAAGCTGCGCCGCCACCGCCTCCACCTCCTCTGCCACCTCCGCCGAAGAAAGAGAAGATCGTCCTTCGCGGAGTGCATTTCGACTTCAACAAGGCGAACATTCGTCCTGGCGATGCCGCTATTCTTGATGAGGCTTCCGAGATCCTTAAGTCGCATCAGTCGCTCACCGTTAATGTGAACGGTTATTGCGATGCGATCGGATCGGAAGAGTACAACCTCAAGCTCTCACAGCGGCGCGCCGACTCGGTCGCGCGCTATCTCGAAGAGCATGGCGTTCCGGAGAGCCATCTGATTCCGCGCGGCTACGGAAAGACTAACTTCGTCGCGGGCAACGATACCGCGGAGGGACGCGCGGAGAACCGCCGCGTCGAGTTGTTACCGTTGGAGTAAGTCGTCATCAATCTGGCGGCGGGCGCGATGGTGCCAGCCATACACCGCCGCCAGAGCGAATCGGCACGCAGTGACTGTGTGAATCCAGCGCTCGATACCGAGTTTGATCCTGCGATCTGTTGGCAGGCGATGACAACACGAGATCGTCGCTTCGATGGGCGATTCTTTGCGGGCGTCGTCACCACGAAAGTTTACTGTCGGCCAATCTGCCCGATACCTCTGAGGAAACCGGAAAACGTTACATGGTTCCCCTCCGCATCGTCGGCGGAGGCGGATGGCTTCCGTCCTTGCCGGAGATGCAGGCCGCATACTTCTCCCGGTACTCCCGCCTGGCACGGCACTCTAGCTGTGGTTTCGCGCGCATTGCGCTTAATCGAGGCCGGGGCGATGAACCATAGCAACGTAGAAGAACTCGCGGAGCATGTTGGAATCGGCTCCAGACATTTGCGCCGCCTGTTCGCGGAACATCTAGGTGCCGCACCGATTCAGATCGCCAATGCGAGGCGAGTACGCATAGCTCGCCAACTGTTAAAGGACAGTAGTTTGTCGGTTAACCAGGTGGCGTCCTCAGCAGGCTTCCAGAGCATCCGTCAGTTCAACCACACGATACGGTCCTCCTTCGAAAAGTCGCCGTCGGAACTACGCAGAGACCAGTCCTCAGAAGGTTCCGGTTCACGAGGCGAGGAAATTCGCCTCCATCTCCCGTTCCGTCCACCTCTAGACTGGCCGGCGATGCTACGCTTTTTCAGAGAGCGCAGCACGCCAGGCATCGAGGCAGTGGATGATCGCTGCTACCGAAGAACAATCCAGATCGGCGATGCGAAGGGGGTTATCGAGGCAACCTCGGACCGGAACGCGTCCAGTGTAATATTGAGGGTCAGACTAAGCAGGCTCGACTCCCTGATTCACGTAGCACAGCGCGTACGCAGACTTTTCGACCTCGGTGCGGATCCGTCGAAGATGTCTAAAGTACCGGGAGCATGGGACGCCCTCGAAACCGTCGTGTTGGCTATACTGGGGCAGCGAAGCGCAGGCGCGCCGAGCGCAACTGCTGTTCGCCTGATGAGTACTTTCGGCGAGCCGATTGAAACCTCGATACCTGGGCTTACTCATTTGTTTCCCCTTTCCGAGGTGTTGGCTAAGGCTGACCTAGCGAGCATAGGTATCAGACCAGCCAAAGCTGACGCGATTCGTGCTCTTGCGGCAGGTCTTCGTGACGACGAGATTGCGCCTAGGCCTTCGAAGGGCAGGTTGTCAATGGTCGCCCGGATCCTTGTTGCTAGTGGGTTAAGCGAACTAACTTCGCTACATATCGCGAGGCGCGCCCTCGGTGAGCCTTGAGTGTTATCACATGCCTCGCAACTCGGCTTGGACAATAATTCCAAGGTCGAGCACGTAAAGAGCTATGACCAGATCGCCCAAATCGGTAGCCACAACACCAGGCGGCATTAGTTGGACGATTCCCCACAACAGAAAGGCGGATCCGAGCATCAGCCGCTTCACCAATTCAAGCGGCGCGGGTCGGAGTAAGCCTTGCAGCGCGATGTAGGAACCACCGACCAGCAGAAGCGGCATTGCCGAAAGAGGCGCATGACCGAGCAAGGCCCACGCACGTGGCGCCATCGCGACCACGAGCTTGCCGATAGCAATTAGCTGTGGCGCAGCATCATTAAGCAGTAGCGCAGCACTGCCAACCAGCGCCGCTACGGCTAGCACTCCGGCCGCGGACCGCAATAATTTCTCGAGCGCGGATCTCTCTCCAAGACGCTTCAGGGGCGTGTCATGGTCCGGCTGTAACAAATGTCCTGCTGAATCGTCGTCCGCGGACCTCACCGCCGACTCGACGCTCATAAGCGCTTTCTCGTTCCCCGAGCCGATGGTGGTCGCTCGGCCCATCTCCCGCAGTGCAGGTTTCGTCGCTTCATTCACAAAATCGAGTCTCCCGACATCCCAATGCGATGGGAACAGATGATGCCTGGTGTCATGCGCATTACGTCCGAAAATTGCCAACCCGGCCCTCGCGTTGAGCCAAGGGAACGAGCTATCTCCGAGACAGATGGCTATCCACGATGGATTCTGGCGGTTAGTAGTAATCTTCTGGTCGACTTCCGCCGTCGCGCTGGTTCTTAGCCTGTTGAGCAGACCGTTACTTCCAGCTCTGGTTTCAGAGCCCTCAGCGCAGTCCACCTCGATCGTGGAGCCCGCAAGATCGTCTTCGGCACCCGACGCGTACGATCCGGCAATAGCGGCTTCGAGCCCTGCCAATCATATCGCGCGCGCACGCCCACGCGTACGACGTACTCACGCCTCGAGCGCGAGAGCGACGGAGACCGCGCTCGCTAAGACATACCCGGCGCGTTCTGTACCGGCGACAACTTCAAATTCCCCGAAGCTGCTAGTCGCCACCGTAGACGCCGCGAGCGGGACAACCAACTCGCCCGGCGCAGCGATAAGTCCGGCGCAGACAGAGCCGGCTGCTGCCTTGCCAACTATCGAGGGGGCGGCGAAGCAGTTTGGCGATCGGATCTCATCGGCGCAGAAATGGCTGGTCGACGAGGCTGGCATAAGCATTCACGGCCTGCTGGATTTGGGAACGAATTACAACTTCAAACAGCCGGCGACCGGAAACAACCTTTACCGGGTGTTCGATTATTTCGGCGCCGGCAGTTTCGAACCGAATCAGGCCGAGTTGTACCTCAATCGCTCGATGCCCAATCAACCGGGCTTCGTGGTGGATCTTAACTTCCTGAATACCGCTGAACTCATGCATGGGCTTACCAGTTACTATGGCGATCACCTCGGGGCCCACAATCCTACGGGGTGGATGGTCCAACTCAGGTTTACCTTACCTACACGCTACCGGTTGGGAAGGGCATCAGTCTGTCGGCTGGCCGTCAGGTTAGTCTTATCGGCTTCGAATATATTCCTTCATGGAACAATATTAACTTCAACCAATCGATCGATCTCTTATACAGCCTCGCTGAACCATTCACAGTGACGGGGCTTCGCGGCACTTATCCCTTCAATGAACACTTGTCTGCGACGATAGGTATGAACAATGGTTGGGACACGATCGCTACCAACAATCTCTTTCAGACCATCGAGGCGCAGCTTTCATTCACGCCTAATGAAAGCCTTACCTGGAACCTCCAGGGCATGTACGGCCCTTCGACGGGGACACAGTCGGGTAGCAAGCGAGGACTGGCCAACACTACAGTTGCATGGAAGACGCCGTATAAGCCGATCCAACTCGGCTTCGAATATCTATTCGCTGATCAGTCTGCACCGGTTCTGTTTTCGCCGCTAACTGAAAGCCCGGCATACACAAATCCACTACTCTCTCCCGAAGCCCAGCCAATTCCCCATAACGTGTGGTGGTCGGGCGTCGGCTTGTGGGCAGCATACAGTCCGACCGATGCGCTGCAGTTCGCGACCCGCTGCGAATGGTTTGACGATCCGTCCGGTGCTCGCAGTGGCCTCCAACAAAATCTTGGGGAGCTCACCGAAACGGTCAGCTATTCCGTCCCGTTCTTCAGCAACCTTATCGCGAGGCTCGAGTATCGGCATGACATATCGAGCGCGCATCCGTTCCCGAATTCCGGACCCCTCGTCACCTTCGTATGTCCTGCTGGGCGATGCATCTCCACCGCGCATACGTACTCCGGCCAGGACACCCTCGAGAGCGCACTAATCCTGAAGTTCTAGGGTAGGCCGCTCTGACTGCTCTTTTTTAGTGCGTCACTTCAAAATGAAATGCCAATCTTGCATATAGAAGGGCTCCTCACCTTCGTCACGCGAAAAGTCCAATGTCTCATTGATTCTCCCACTGGGCATACTTCATGCCTTCTATGACGAAGTGGCGACGGAGAAACGATAGATTATGAAAAGAATCGAAGCAGTCGTGAAGCGTTCCGAGCTGAGACGATTTTGCCAATGCGCCGAAAAGTTGGGGATCTTCGGGTTCGACCTTTCCGAAAACCGAAGCCCGTCGAAGACCGTTCTCAGTAACGAAAACGGCAACCATTCGAGACTGACGGTAGACTTTGCGGTTTCTGATGCTGACACGAAAGACACCATTCACGCGGTGCTCGAACAGGCGCACCCGGATAGCATCGCGATTTTCAAACTCGCACCGGAATCAACTTCGACAACGGGCGCCTTTTCAAATCGAGTTGGTTGAGATCGCTCGCCTCGACTGATCATCTCCTTGAAGGTTCGTACTTACGCATCTTTGGATACAGGCTTACGCATCCTTGCATACAGGTGGGAAGCAAACATGAGCAAACTCTTTGGGCTCGCTGCAGTGGACTGGTCGTATCGGTGTAAATATATGATGGTGCTTGATCGTTCCGGACGTAAGCGTTTGGAGGGTTGGGAGGTCGAATTGAAAAACTGGAATCCGGACGACGAGACTACCATGCCAAGTGGCTATGCGCTCGCAACTCTTCGCGAGGCAGTTCGCGGTCTAAGTTGAAGCCTCTCGCTGCAATGGGAACGATTTTGTGAGGGCGGCATTCCGCGACGGGTCAACAGTTTCAATGTAACTGGAAAATCCCCCGCTGCCGGCATCCTCTTCTCCGACCAAATAGTCGAATTCGTGCGCTTGCAGATTGCGCCCGTACGGACATCGGCGAAAGGGAACGCTCCGCCCTCAAGCATCTGGAGTGTTTGGTCGTCGAGAACAAGATCTGGAATCCCGGCGACGAAAAGGCTATGCCCAGTGCTTACGCGCTAGCGAGCCTTTGCCAGTCGGTCCGCAGTCTCACATAACCCGTGGGCCCGACCCGGTCCGCAGCGCAAGGCGAACCGATCAATGACCCCTCCGCCACTCCAGATCCTGATCGAGCCCTATTTGAGGCTCATCGAAGCGCATTTCTGGATCGAGGGGACTCTGGCGTTGGTCGCGGCGTTGTTTGCGATCGCACTGCGGCGCCAGCAGCGTCTCTTCAAAGCCCCGGGCTTCATCATGCTGGCGCTCGGCCTCATCGTCGACCTGATGATCCCGCAGGCGCCGGCGCTGCGAGGCTGGGCGCACGTCGGCCGAGCGATCGCACTTCTGCTGGTGATGTTCGGGCTGATACGACTAGCCGCGGAGGCATTCCTGGTTCTGCGCTATCGGCACAAAGCCGACCCCTCGACGATCGTCGCTGAAATGGTTCTCACGGCGCTCTACGGAATCAGCGGACTCGCGGTGCTGCGCTTCATGCTCGGGGTCGATCCGCGCGTTTTGCTGGCGGTGCCGGCGTTGGGAACGCTGATCGTCGGATGGATTCGGCAGGCGAATTTCTTCAGCGGCTTGCTGATTCAGTATCACCGTCCCTTCGTGTCAGGCGATTGGGTACGCCTCGGAGACCATCTTGGCCGCGTAGTCGGAACCGGATGGCGCGCGACCTGGATGGTTACGCGTAACAATGAGCACGTGCAGATTCCCAACGCCGTCCTCGCGAAGGAGCCGGTGGTGAATTATTCTTCGGGTGGCGGGACGATCGCCGACGAAGTCTATCTGGAAATCGATCGTGAGGTTCCCCCGGCGCGGGTCGAGCAGAGCGTCGGCGAGGTGCTTCGCGGGGTCCCTGAAGTTATCGATAGCGAGGTCGAACTGTGGGAGTACCAAGGTCCCGTGAACCGCTATCGAATCCGGTTCTGGCTTGCCAACTACGCTATCGACGAACGAATACGGGCGGCTATCACGCGCAGTCTCTGGTACGCATTGCGGCGCAATTCAATCGTTCTGGCACCAGGGAGCCGAAGGATCCCAACGGAATCGAACGGGCACGGCGAAATAAACGAGCAGTATGACGCGCCGGCGATCATCGGAGAGCTTCGCCGGGTCGATCTGCTGAACGCGCTATCCGACGAGGAGCTGGCGTTGCTGGGATCAGCGGCGAAGTTGCGCCAGTTCGGCAGAAATGAAGTTCTGATGCACGAGGGGGATGAGGGCGACCGCTTCTACATTCTGCGCAAAGGCAGTGTCGAGGTATTCGCGCGAGGTCACGCCGGCGCGCCGGAAAAACACATCCGCGACATCGCGGACTCATCCGCCGAGAATTTCTTTGGTGAGATTGCGCTGCTCACGGGAGGTAAGCGCAACGCGACGGTTCGCGCGACTACCGACGTGGATGTCTGGGAGCTCGGCCGCGACGCATTCGCCAAGCTGTTCCGCACCAAACCCGCGGCGGGAGCCTCCATAGCGGAAGTGGCGGGACGCCGCTCTACCGAAACCAGTGCGGCCACCCTGGCGAGCAACGACACCACCGCCGTGAGTTCCGACGCAATCCGGCGCTCGGAGGTGATCCTGCACGCGATGCGCAGGATGTTCGACTTCTAGTTGTGGGTGGGGTATTGCCCCGGCCGGGAATCGAACCCGGACTTCGCCGGATGTCAACAGAAGTAAACCAACAACAACGGAGAGTAAGCGAAAACGCACCTTGGGGCGAAAGTGATTGACGGCATTTTACCCGGATTTACCGCCGTTTTAGGCGCGGTTGGCCTCCGGTTGGTGTCCGGACAAAAGGGACCTCTCAGACGCTATCCATCGCGGTTTTAGGTCGCTAACGACGTTACGAAGCTGCTGAGCTCGCGTTCTTCCGTAGGACGAGTTTCAGAGCGCCGCTAGCCCTCGACAACTGGAATCCGTACATAGATCGGTGTAGCAAAGGCGGACGCGTTTGGGCAGAGCAGACTATGCCGCGCGCCGACCGGTGTGCGTTCCGATCGCCCTCCGCGCGAGCACTGCGGCGTACGAGTCTGAGAAGCATCTGACGCCTGATTCGGACCGCTTCGCAGAAGTTACGCTTCCGAAGCGCCATTTCTCGTGAACAGAGATTAGGGACACAGGCAAGGTGTTCCAACCTCCTCGAATCGTCGGAGCCCGATCGGATATCCAGTTTACCAACGTCTCGCACGGCACTAATTCCTCCAGCCTTTTTCTCATCGGCAAGGAACTTGCTCGACAGAAAATCCACGCCGCTGCACTTCGATGTGTGAGCGCTAGCGAATTTCGCGGTGGATGATTTTGATGGAGAGCAACCCTTACCTTGACGCGCGACGTGAATGGGATGAACGGTACGCCGATCTCGTTCTCGGCAAACGTAACTGGCAAATCGCCGCGGGCGGTCTCCTGCTTCTGAGCCTGATTCTCGCGAGCGGGATCGTTTGGTTGAGTCACCGCAGCCGATTCATCCCGTACGTCGTCGAAGTCGACAAGCTCGGCTACGCACTCACGCTCCCGCAGGCGCTGGCGCCGTCGAACATGCCGGACCTCACCGCGCGGATGGAGCGCTATGAGATCGCGGCGTTCATCCGTGATGCGCGTTCGGTCTCGAGCGATCCCCTGGTCCAGCATCAGATGCTGAATTCGTTGCTCGCGCACACGAGAGGAGCCGCGGATCATTTTCTCGACGAGTATTACCACTCCGACAACTTCGCGCGTAACCCGTTCAAGATCGGCGAGAAGAGATCGGTTTCGGTGCAAATCGATTCGATCCTTCAGCTTTCGCCCAGCAGCTATCAGGTCCACTGGTCGGAACAGCAGCGTGATCTGAATGGAGTCACGATCGGAACACCCACGCATTGGGAAGCGGTGCTCCAAACGCAGATCGTTCCTCCCAACTCCGAAGACGCGATCGTCAGCAACCCGCTCGGATTTTACGTGACTCAGATCTCCTGGACGGAGCAGCAAGGTTAATCGAGGTATGAGGAAGAGATGATGATCAAACTCATCGCTGCGGGCGTCACGGTTGCACTGGCGCTGAGTTCCTGTACGACGAAACAGCAGACCAGCCCCACGCTACCACTCAAGCTGGCAACGGAGCTTGGTTCGCAAACTGCCCCGACGCCGCCGACGACAGCTCAGTTGCTCGCACAGCAGCCGTCACAAGTACAAGAGGCAGTAAAAGAGCATCAGCAAGACGGCAAATGGCTCGTCTTCAAGACCTCCGAGCACGCGCTTTTTCCATACAACCAGGAACCAGAGCCGACGGTCAGTTGCGCGCCGCTTCGCACTACCGACGTTCAACTTCAGCAGGGTGAGACGATCACCGACGTGGCGCTCGGAGACAGCGAACGCTGGATGGCGACACCGGCGGCCTCGGGCGATCCGCGCAATCCGGTTCCTCATCTCGCATTGAAACCCCAGGCACCCGGAATCGAAACCAATCTCACGATCTATACGACCAGGCACATCTATCACTTGCTGCTCCATTCGCGCGTCGGTCATGCAATGCAGGAAGTCGAATTTTATTATCCCGATGAGATCACCGCCGCGTTGAAGAATGCGGATTCCGTCGCCGAATCGAAGAAGGACAACACGCCCGAAGCTTCGATCGACAACTCCGTTACCAAAGCAACAAAAATACCTCCGGGACAGCTCGACTTCGCGTACAAATTTCACGGCGCAAACGTACCCTGGAAACCGGTGCTCGCCTTCGACGACGGATCGCACGTCTACATCCAAATGCCGGAGGGGATGAAGTCGAACACAGCGCCCGCGCTGCTTATCACCGGCGGTGGCGGAACCCAGATGGCCAACTACCGGGTTGAATCCAACTACTACGTCGTCGATCGGCTCTTCAACAACGCGATTTTAGTTTCCGGAGTCGGACGCGATCAGGATCGGGTGACGATCAGCTACGCAGGAGGGCAGAGATAGCCGCCATGGCGACGGAAGATATCAAGGAAGTCGACAAACCTGATCTTTCAGAAGAACAGATCGACCTTCCAGATGACGACAAGCATCCGGGAGGTGGTCGATTCAGCCGACTGGGCCTGATCGTGTTCGCTGTCGTCGCGATTGTAAGCGGCGTGGTGGTCGGGCTCGGTGTGCAATCGTCAGGACCTCGGCAGGAAGCAACTGCCATCAAGCCGAT
>Ga0182024_10000546_pt1 | contig 97390 bp, 80 predicted proteins | sample P32metaG_FD_120480 | JGI IMG/M metagenome (GOLD analysis project Ga0182024, IMG submission 120480) | Permafrost microbial communities from Stordalen Mire, Sweden - P3-2 metaG (Illumina Assembly) | ecosystem: Environmental > Terrestrial > Soil > Wetlands > Permafrost | place: Sweden: Stordalen... | reverse complement strand
GCTTGGCGGTATCCAGGCCAATTCTGATAATGCTCATCGGACGGCTCCCTTGCTGGATTGCATCAATCACAGCCTGGCACACTCAATGCCGTCGGGGGCCGTCCACCCCAACACTCCTCGGCGTCTGAGACGGTTGAGAAATGGGTCCGGGCTTGCGCCGGGAATGCTGTTTCTTTTCTGCGAAGGACGGACAGGAATGATGGCGCAAACCCTCTTCACGATCGGCTACGAAAAGGCGCGGCTTCCCGATGTCGTCGCGACGCTCACTGCTTCCGGCGTCGCCACCCTCATCGATGTACGCGACCGGCCGATCTCGCGGCGTCCCGGTTTTTCGAAGCATCAGCTCGCCGCCGCGGTCGAGGCGGCCGGGATCCGCTATCTCCATCTGCGGGCGCTCGGCACCCCGCCGGAGGGCCGCGAAGCCGGCAGGCGGCGGGAATGGGAGCGCTTTTGGGGCATCGTCGAGGCTAAGCTCGCCAGCGCCGAAGCGGAGCTCGCACTGCAGCAGGCGGCGGCAAGCGCGCAGGAGGGCCCGAGCTGCCTCCTCTGCTACGAGGCGGATTGGCACGTCTGTCATCGCCGCCGCATCGCCGAGGTCCTCGCCGACCGGCACGGCTTCACGCCGCATCACCTGAGCGTCGCCGATTGCGGTGGCTGAGCCCCCACCCCAACCCTCCCCCGCAAGCGAAGGAGGATTATAACCCTCCTTCGCTTGCCCCCACCCTTCCCTCCCTCGCTTGCGGGGGAGGGAACGGTGGGGGCTCCTTACTGGGCTCAGCACTCCCGTACGGTTCCGCGCTGCTGTTTTACCCGGGCGCGCTGGGCCTTGGTTGTGAGGCGGCGCTGACGCGAAGCGGCGCTCGGGCGGGTGGCGCGGCGGCGGCGCGGCGGGGTCGCGGCGCGGAGGATGAGCGCGACGAGGCGGTCGCGCGCGTCGGCCCGGTTGCGCTCCTGCGAGCGAAAGCGCTGGGCGGTGATTATGAGGATGCCGTCCTGCGAGACCCGATGCCCGGCGAGCCGCTCCAGCCGCTCCTTCACCGGCTGCGGCAGCGAGGGGGACCCGCGCGCATCGAAGCGCAGCTGCACCGCGCTCGCCACCTTGTTGACATTCTGCCCGCCCGGGCCGGAGGCGCGGATGAAGCTTTCGCTGATTTCAGCCTCGTCGAGCCCGAGCGTGTCGGTGATCGCGATCATGTTCGTGCTCGACTTAGGCGCGGATCTGCGCCGGCGCGGCGCGGCCCCCCGAGATTAGCACTTCACCTCGGGCCGGCTGGTAGTGTAAGCCAGCATGGTGCAGCGCCCAAACGCCGTCACCCCCGACGGCTGGGCGCCGCCGATCATTTTCAGGAGCGAACATGCCGAGGGTCAGCTATACGGCGCCGGCGACGGTCGACGAAGCCGTCAAGGCTTTGGCGAGCGCGGCCGGTTTGACGAAGGTCCTGTCCGGCGGGACCGATCTCTTAGTGCAGTTGAAGAGCGGCCGGGTGAAGCCCGATCTGATCGTCGATATGAAGCATATCCCGGGCCTCATCGGAATTCGCGAGGAGGGCGGCTTTTTCGTGATCGGCGCGGCGACGCCGGGCGTCATGATCAGCGCCAACGAAAAGCTCGAACACGCCTTTCCCGGAGTCGTCGAAGGGGTCGACCTCATCGGCTCGACCCAGATCCAGGGCCGCGCCTCGATCGCCGGCAACCTGTGCAACGGGTCGCCCGCCGCCGACAGCGTGCCGCCGGTCATCGCGGCGCGCGGCACCGCAATCGTCGCCGGGCCCAAGGGCAGGCGCGAGGTGCCGGTCGAGGCCATCGTCACCGGGCCGGGCCGGACCTCGCTCGAGAAGGGCGAGTTCGTCGTCGAGTTTCGCCTGCCGAAGCCGAAACCGCGCCAGGCCGGCGCCTATCTGCGCTTCATCCCGCGCACCGAGATGGACATTGCCGTCGTCGGCGTTGCCGTCGATGTGACGCTCGACGCCGGCGGCACCTGCACCGATGCGCGGGTCGTACTCGGCGCCGTCGCGCCGACCCAGCTGATCGTCGAGGAGGCGGCAAAGGCGCTCATCGGCCACAAGCTCGACGCCGAGACGCTCGCCAAGCTCGACGCCGCGGCGCAGAAGGCCTGCAAGCCCATCACCGACAAGCGCGGCACGATCGAATACCGCACCAAAATCGCCGGCGTCCTGGCGCGCCGGGCGGCGGCAATCGCCTTCGAACGCGCCGCGGCGCGCGCCTAGAGTTTTGAGGAGACTAGACGAATGAGCAAGCATCACGTAACCACCACGATCAACGGCGAGCCGATGGAGTTTCTGTGCGAGGCGCAGCAGACCATGCTCGACGTGCTGCGCGACGAACTGCATCTGACCGGTTCGAAGGAAGGCTGCGGCTCGGGCGATTGCGGCGCCTGCACCATCATTCTCGACGGCAAGCTGGTGTGCTCGTGCCTGATGCTCGGCGTCGAGGCCGAGGGCCGCAAGGTGACCACCGTCGAAGGCATCGCCATGGGCGACACGCTGCATCCGGTGCAGCAGAAATTCCTCGAGCACGCCGCGCTGCAATGCGGCTTCTGCACGCCGGGCTTTATAGTCGCCGCCAAGGCGCTCCTCGACGAGAACAAGAACCCAACCGAAGAAGAGACGCGCTATTGGCTGGCCGGCAATCTGTGCCGCTGCACCGGCTATGACAAGATCATCCGCGCCGTGCTCGACGCCGCCGCGGTGATGCGGGGGGAGGCGTCGGCATGAGTTATCTCGACAAGGCGACCCTCAAGGTCGTCGGCACCCGTCCCATTCGTCCGGACGGCGTCGACAAGGTCACCGGCCGGGCCAATTTCGGCGCCGACATGGTGATGCCGGGCATGCTGTGGGGCCGCATCAAAAGGAGCCCCCACGCCCACGCGCGCATCCTCGGCATCGATACCGCAAAGGCGCTGGCGCACCCCGGGGTCAAGGCGGTCATCACCCGCGCCGATTTCCCCGATATTACCCCGGAACGTGCCCATATCGGCACCGCTCCGCACAATCTGCGCGACCTGTCGCGCAACTGCATGGCCGGGGGCAAGGTGCTCTACGAGGGCCACGCGGTGGCCGCCGTGGCGGCGACCTCGCCGGCGATCGCCGAAGAGGCGCTCGACCTGATCGAGGTCAAGTACGAAGTCCTGCCGTATGTGATGGATGTCGAGGCGGCGATGGCCGACGGCGCGCCAGTGCTGCATGACGACATCTTCACCGCGGGGGTCGAGCCGAAGCCGGCAAAGCCGTCGAATGTCGCCAAGATGGTCCGCTTCGCCAAAGGAGATGTCGAGGCCGGCTTCAAGGAAGCCGACCTCATCGTCGAGCGGCGTTATACGACGCAACCGGTGCACCAGGGCTATATCGAGCCGCATGCTTGCCTCGTATCGGTCGGCGCCGACGGCCAGACGACGATCTTCAGCTCGAGCCAGGGCCAGTTCATGGTGCGCTCGTATACGGCGCGCATCTGCGGCGGCGAGATCGCCGATATCCGCGCGATCCCGGCCGAGATCGGCGGCGGGTTCGGCGGCAAGACGATCATCTATCTGGAACCCCTCGCCTACATGCTCTCGAAGAAATCGGGCCGGCCGGTCAAGATGGTGATGAGCCGGGAAGAGGTGTTCCGCGCCACGGGGCCCACTTCCGGCGCCGTCGTCGAAGTGAAGATCGGCGCCAAGAAGGACGGCCACATCACCGCCGCGCAGAGCATTCTCAAATACCAGGCCGGCGCCTTTCCCGGGTCGCCCGTCCAGCAGGGCTGCATTTGCGGGATGGCGGTCTACGATTTTCCGAATTCGCTGACCGTCGGCTATGACGTGCTGAGCAACCGGCCGAAGGTTGCCGCCTACCGCGCGCCAGGTGCGCCGATCGGCTCGTTTGGGGTCGAAAGCTGCATCGACGAACTCGCGCACGCGCTCAAGATCGATCCGCTCAAAATGCGCGAGATCAACGGCGCCAAGGATGGCGGGAAGTCGACGCACGGCGTGACCTGGAACAACATCGGCTACCAGAAGACGCTGGAAGCCGCCCGCGCGCACGAGCATCTGAAGACCAAGCTCGGCCCCAACCAGGGGCGCGGCATCGCGTCAGGCTACTGGCACAATGCCGGCGGCGAATCGAGCGCCTCCTGCCACGTCAACGAGGACGGCACCATCACGGTGACCGAAGGCCACCCCGATATCGGCGGGTCGCGCGCCTCGATGGCGATGATGGTGGCCGAGGTGCTCGGCGTCCCGTTCGAGAACGTCCGGCCGGTGGTCGGCGACACGACAGCGATCGGGTTCAGTGCTTCCACCGGCGGCAGCCGGGTCACCTTTGCTGGCGGCATGGCGGTGACCCAAGCGGCCGAGAAGGTCGTCGAGGAGCTGAAAAAGCGCGCCGCCGTGATCTGGGACATCAGCCCCGAGGCGGTCGAGTGGAAGGACGGCAAGGCGCATCCGGCCGGCCCCAATGCCGGCAGCTTCGAGCCCTTGGACCTGCCCGCGATCGCCGCCAAATCGGGGCGCACCGGCGGGCCGATCAGCGCCGAGGTTCAGATCAACGCGCAAGGCCAGGGGCCGGGCTTCACGACCCATATCTGCGATGTCGAGGTCGACCGCGAAACGGGGCACGTCAAGGTCCTGCGCTATACCGCGATCCAGGATGTCGGGCGCGCGATCCATCCCTCCTATGTCGAGGGCCAGATGCAGGGCGGCGTCACCCAGGGCATCGGCTGGGCGCTGAGCGAAGAGTACATCTATGATAAGGAGGGGCGCCTCGAGAACCCCGGCTTCCTCGACTATCGCATGCCGGTCGCCTCCGACCTGCCGATGATCGATACGGTCATGGTCGAGGTGCCGAACCCGCGCCATCCGTTTGGCGCGCGCGGCGTCGGCGAAGTGCCGCTGGTGCCGCCGATGGCGGCGGTCGCCAACGCGATCTTCGATGCGACGGGGGTTCGCCTGCGCGACCTGCCGATGTCGCCGCCCAAGCTGCGCGCCGCCTTCGACGCCGAGCAGCCGAAGCTGGCGGCGGAGTAGACGCAGAAGGCCGGGAATGGCACCGCCAAAAGAACCCGCAGTCCCGGCGAAAGCCGGGACCCACGGTTCAGGCGACGGAATGGTGGATGAGTGGGTCCCGGCTTTCGCCGGGACTGCGGATCTCTTTCAAGTCATGGAGCAGAACTCATGACGACGTATCTCGACAAGGCGGCTCTCAAGGTGGTCGGCACCAGGCCGATCCGTCCGGACGGGGTCGACAAGGTGATCGGCCGCGCGACTTTCGGCGCCGACATGGTGATGCCCGGCATGCTGTGGGGCAGGATCAAGCGCAGCCCGAATGCCCACGCCCGCATCGTCTCGATCAACACCGCCAAGGCCCAGGCATTGCCCGGTGTGAAGGCGGTCGTGACATCGGCCGATTTCCCCGAGATCGCATCGGAAGAAGCCTTTGTCGGCGAAGGCCCGATGAACTTCCGCGACCTCTCCTACAACTGCATGGCGCGCGGCAAGGTGCTCTATGACGGTCATGCCGTGGCCGCGGTCGCCGCGACCTCGCCCGCGATCGCCGAGGAAGCGCTCGACCTGATCGAGGTCCGATACGAGGTCCTGCCCTACGTCATCGACGTCGAAGAGGCGATGAAGCCGGAGGCGCCGGTCCTCCACGACGATCTGTTCACCTCGGGCCTCGATCCCAAGCCGACGACGCCCTCCAACATCGCCAAGCGCATCACCTTCGTCAAAGGCGACATCGCGGCCGGCTGGAAGGAGGCCGAGGTCACGATCGAGCGGCGCTATACGACGCAGCCGGTGCACCAGGCCTATATCGAGCCGCACGCGTGCCTCGTATCGGCCGGCAGCGACGGCCAGTGCACGATCTTCAGCTCGAGCCAGGGCCAGTTCATGGTGCGCGCCTATTGCGCTAAGCTCCTCAACATCGACATCGCCAATATCCGGGCCATGCCGGCCGAGATCGGCGGCGGGTTCGGCGGCAAGACCCTGGTGTATCTGGAGCCGGTGGCGCTCGCGCTGTCGAAGAAGACCGGGCGCCCAGTCAAGATCATGATGAGCCGCGAGGAGGTGTTCCGCGGCACCGGCCCGGCCGCCGGCGGCGTCATCGAAGTCAAGCTCGGCGCCAAGAAGGACGGGCACATCGTCGCCGCCGAGCTCTTGGTCAAGCTCCAGGCCGGCGCCTTCCCCGGCTCACCGGTCGGGCCGGCCTGCATGTGCGGCTTTGCGATGTACGACATCCCGCATGTCAGCATCGTCGGTTACGACGTCGTTTCCAACCGCCCCAAGGTCGCGGCCTACCGGGCGCCCGGCGCGCCGAACTCGACCTTTGGCACCGAAAGCTGCATGGACGAATTGGCGCGCGAATTGAAGATCGACCCGCTCAAGCTGCGCGAGATCAACGCCGCGCGCGACGGCACCAAGGCGGCGCACGGGCCGACCTGGGCCAATATTGGTTACCAGCAGACGCTCGACGCGGCGCGCGCCCACGAGCATATGAAAACGAAGCTCGGCCCCAACCAGGGCCGTGGCATCGCCTCGGGCTTCTGGTTCAATATCGGCGGCGAGTCGGCGGCGTCGGTACACATCAACGAGGACGGTACGGCGAGCGTCGTCGAGGGCAACCCCGATATCGGCGGCTCGCGCGCCTCGATGGCGATGATGGCGGCCGAGGTGCTCGGCATCCCCTATGAGCACGTCCGCCCGATCGTCGCCGACACCAGCTCGACCGGCTATTGCTTCCTGACCGGCGGCAGCCGGGTCACCTTCGCCACCGGGATGGCGGTGACCCAGGCGGCGGAAAAGGTCGTCGTCGAATTGAAGAAGCGCGCCGCGATGATCTGGGACATCAGCCCCGAGGCGGTCGAGTGGACCGACGGCAAGGCGTTTCCGGCCGGCCCCAACGCCGGCAGCTTCGAGCCCTTGTCCCTGATGGACATCGCATTGAAGGCCGGGCGCACCGGCGGGCCGATCAACGCCGAGGTGTCGATCAACGCCCAGGGCGCCGGCCCCGGCTTTGCCACCCATATCTGCGATGTCGAGGTCGACCGCGAAACGGGGCACGTCAAGGTCTTGCGCTACACCGCGGTGCAGGATGTCGGCCGCGCGATCCATCCCTCCTATGTCGAGGGCCAGATCCAGGGCGGGGTGACCCAGGGCGTCGGCTGGGCGCTCAACGAGGAATACATCTACGACAAGAACGGGTGCCTCGATAACCCGGGCTTCCTCGACTACCGCATCCCGGTCGCCTCCGACCTGCCGATGATCGAGGCGGTGCTCGTGGAGGTGCCGAACCCGCGCCATCCCTTTGGTGCGCGCGGGGTGGGCGAGGTGCCGATCGTGCCGCCGATGGCGGCGGTCGCCAATGCGATCGCCGACGCCATCGGCATCCGCATGCGCGACCTGCCGATGTCGCCGCCAAAGCTGCGCGCCGCGCTCGACGACGAGACACCGCGCCTCGCGGCGGAGTAGCCGAACGCTTGGGATGGCTTGGTGCTCGCGCCTCACCCCGGCCCTCTCCCCGCTAGCGGGGAGAGGGAGTGAGCATGCGTTTTGCTCCGTCCACGCAGCGGCGTTCCCTCTCCCCGCCAGCGGGGAGAGGGACAGGGTGAGGGGCTACTGCTAATGCCGCACGTCGTCATGACCGGCATCGCGGCCCGCCGCTTCACCGGCGGGCTCTCCGAGTTCGATGTCGACGCGAATACGGTGCGCCGCATGATCGTCGAGCTCGAGCGCCGCTTTCCCGGCCTCGGCCGCCAGATCGACGAGGGCATGGCGGTCGCCATCGACGGCGTCATTTTCCAGGACGCCTACCAGACCCAGCTCAACCCCGACAGCGAAGTCGTGCTGATTCCCAAGATCGGCGGCGGTTGAGCCGATTCCGGCCACGCCCGGCGAGATGACGGCCGGCCGAAGCCAGCCGTCATCGCGTCGATGCGGAACGGTGTTGTCGCTACACCGTGCTGCCGGTGGTGCTACCGGGCCGGGTAGCACGCGCCATTGTACATCGTGTATCCCGGCGCGCAGCCTGCCGGCGCCGGATAGCCGCCAGTGGCGCCGGCGACCGCGCCGGTAGCGGTGCCGATCGCCCCGCCGACAATCGCGCCGACGGGACCGCCCGTTGCGCCGCCCACCGCCGCGCCCTGCGCCGCGCCCGCCGCCGCGCCCCCTACCGGATTGGGATAGCCGTAGCCGGGTGCCGGCACCGGCTGACACGTGCCGCCGTACGGCGCATAGCCGGGCGGGCAGGCGTAGTTCTGCGCCATCGCGACGCTCGAGGTGCCGGCGGCCAACACGGCGACGACGGCAAGTGTCTTCAATCTGCTGGGCATCGACTTCTCCTTTGCGCAAGACCACGAAAGCCGGCGGCGAACACCGCAGCTCTTTATTGAAACGGCAGGTTGGAACGGGCGTTCCGGCTCACCCGCACTGAATCGTGTCGATCGCCGTAAGCCCCCACCCTAACCCTCCCCCGCAAGCGGGGGGGGTTAGGGTGGGGCTGATTTTGACACCGCACCAACGTCGTCTTCTCAAAATCCGCCCGGACTCGATAAGATTGTCCTGGTCAGCACATGGGGGCAGGAAATGACCTACGATTTCATCATCGTCGGTGGTGGCTCGGCCGGCTCGGTCATGGCGCACCGGTTGTCGGCGAAAAGCGCGAACCAGGTGCTGGTCTGCGAGGCCGGGCAGGATACGCCCGACGGCAAGGTGCCGCCCGAGATCCTCGATTCCTATCCCGGCACCGCCTATTTCGACCCGCGCTTCCACTGGCAGGAATTGCGCGTCCACACTGAGGTGGTCTCGCACAACCGGCCCGAGGACCGCCCGGCCCTGCGCAAATACGAGCAGGCCCGGATCTTGGGCGGCGGCTCGTCGATCAACGGCCAGCTCGCCAACCGCGGGGCGCCCTCCGATTACGACGAGTGGGAGGCGCGCGGCGCCGCGGGGTGGAACTGGAACGCCGTCTTGCCCTACTTCAAGAAGGTCGAGCGCGACATGGATTTCGGCGGCCCCTGGCATGGCAAGGATGGTCGCATTCCGGTGCGCCGCATCTCCCCCGACATGTGGTGCGGGCACGCCAAGGCGGTCGCCGAAGCGTACAAGGCCGCCGGCTATGACTTCATCGAAGACCAGAACGGCGAGTACAAGGACGGCTATTTCCCGATCACGATCTCCAACCTCTACGATCGGCGCGTGTCGGCCGCGATCGGCTATCTCGATAATGCCACGAGGCACCGTCCGAACCTGACGATCTCGGCCGAGACCCAGGTCAGCGAATTGTTGTTCGAGGGGACGCGCTGCGTCGGCGTCAAGGCGCTGGTCCATGGCCGCGAGACCGAATTCCGGGTAAATTCAGGCCATGGCGAGGTCATCGTTTCGTCGGGCGCGATCCATTCGCCGGCGCATCTCTTGCGCGCCGGGATCGGCCCGGCCGGGGCGCTCCGGGATCTCGGGATCGAAGTTCGCATGAATGTGCCCGGGGTCGGGCAGCGCCTGATGGACCACCCGTCCGTCTCGGTCTCGTCGTTCATGAAGCCGGAGGCGCGCCTCAACGGCCTCACTCGCCGGCACATCCTCTTGGCGCTGCGCTATTCCTCGGGGATCGACGGGGTCGCGCCCGGCGACATGTTTGTCGCCGTCGTCAGTAAATCGGCCTGGCATGCGGTCGGCGAACAGATCGCCTCGCAGCTGGTCTGCGTCTATAAGACCCTCTCGGAGACCGGACAGGTCCGCCTCGCCGCACGCGACTGGCGGCAGGAGCCCATCGTCGAATTCAACCTCCTCTCCGACCGACGCGATCTAGAACGGCTGATGGACGGCTTTCGCCGGCTCGGCGCCATGCATTTGAGCGCGGCCTTGAAGGAGGCGGTAACGGACCCGTTCCCGGCGAGCTACAGCGACCGGGTGCGCCAGATTGGCATCGTCAACGACCGGAACCGGCGATTGACCGCGTTTTTCGCCAAGCTGCTCGACGGCCCGGCTTGGCTGCGGCGCTGGATGATCGACCACTTCATCGTCGAAGGCTTTCGCTTCGACCAGCTGATGACCGATGACGAGGCATTGGAAGCCTTTATCCGCAAGGCGGGGATCGGGGTGTGGCACGCCACCTGCACCTGCCGCATGGGCGCCGACGACGACCCGATGGCGGTCACCGACAATCAGGGCCGGGTGCGCGGCGTTTCGGGCCTGCGCGTCGTCGACGCCTCGCTCTTCCCGTGCGTCCCCTGCGCCAACACCAATTTCCCGACCCTGATGACCGCCGAGAAGATCAGCGACATGATGCTGGCGGTCGCCTAACCCCGGTCATCCCGGCGAAGGCCGGGACCCACGGTGCCATTGGTGATGCGTATGACGAGCAGGCTCCGGTGTAAGGTCAGCGTCGGATAGGATCCGGCGCTTGAGATGTGGATCCCGGCCTTCGCCGGGATGACGATGCATGGGATGTGGAGAACGCTGATGCATTTCGGGATTTTCGACCACCTCGACGACAGCGGCATGCCGCTCGGCCGCCATTTCGAGGACCGCCTGCGCCTCATCGAGGCCTATGACCGCGCCGGGTTCTACGGCTACCATCTGGCCGAGCACCACAACACCCCGCTCGGCTATGCGCCGTCGCCCGGGATCTTCCTGTCGGCGGTGGCGCAGCGCACCAGACGCCTCAAATTCGGCCCGATGGTGTATCTCCTGCCGCTCTATCACCCGCTGCGCCTCATCGACGAAGTCTGCATGCTCGACCAGATGTCGGGCGGGCGGTTTCTCTATGGCGTCGGGCGCGGCATCTCGCCGATCGAGGTCGGCTTTTACGGCGTCGATTTCGCCACCGGTGCCGAGCAGTTCCGCGAGGCTTTCGAGGTCATCCGCATCGGCCTCACCGAGGACGAACTGACCTATCACGGCAAATTCTACGATTTCGACCATGTCCCGATCGTCATGAAGCCACAGCAAAAGCCTTATCCCGAGCTGTGGTACGGCACCAGCCGGCCGGACAGCATCCCGTGGGCGGCCGAGCACGGCGCCCATATCGTGACGTTGCGCGACACCGCGGCGGCGAAGGCGATCATCGACCTCTATAAGGCGGAATGGCAGAAGCGCGGCCGGCCCGAGAGCGCCTTGCCGATGATGGGGATCAACCGCCACCTCGTCGTCGCCGAGACGGAGGCCGCGGCGCGCGACATCGCCCGGCGCGCCTACCCCTCGTGGCGTAAGAACATGGAGCGCCTTTGGGCGAAGTACGACGTGCCGTTCCCGCTCGGTGCGTCGCTCCCCCAGGAATGGGACCCGCTCGAAGCGCATGGCCACGCGATCGCCGGGACGCCCTCGCAGGTCAGGGACTACATCGCCGAGGCGGTCGAGGCGTCGAGCGCGACCTATTTCGTCTGCGACTTCGCCTTCGGCTCGATGAGCCACGCGGAAGCTATGCGCTCGGTCGAATTGTTCGCCGCGGAGATCATGCCGGCGTTTGCCGGCTAGCACAGGCCGCCGCGCCGGCAGGCGCCGGCGGCGCGGCGTCGCGATTGGCAGTGCGGCGGTTCGGGCGTGAAGATGGATATTCTCGGGGCGATAAGCCCGCTCTCGGTGTCGTCGGGCTTCGTGGTCGGTGTGCTCGTCGGGCTGACCGGGGTCGGCGGCGGCTCGCTGATGACGCCGCTGCTGATCCTGGTCTTCGGCACGCAGGCCACGACCGCTGTCGGCACCGACCTGCTCTTTGCCGCGGCGACCAAGAGCGCCGGCAGCATCGCCCATGGCCTGAAGCAAAACATCGATTGGCCGATCGTCGGGCGGCTCGCCGCCGGCAGCCTGCCGGGAGCGGTGCTGACGATTGCCGGGATGTATGCAATCGGGATCACGGGACATACGTCGCCGCCACTGATCACGGTCACCCTGGGGATCGCGCTGTTGCTAAGCGCGGTTGCGGTGCTCGGGCGGCAGCGGATCAGGGAATGGGTCGGCCGGCGAGGGGCCGCGGCGCCGCGCTGGACGGCGCCGCTGACCGTCCTCGCCGGGCTGGTCCTGGGGGTGTTGGTGACGATTTCGTCGGTCGGCGCCGGCGCTCTCGGCATGGTGATGCTGGTGGGCCTTTACCCAGCGAAGCCGCTTGCCCGGCTGGTCGGCACCGATGTCGCGCACGCCGTGCCGCTGACCCTGGTCGCCGGCATGGGCCATACATTGATCGGTTCAGTCAGATGGACATTGCTCTTGGCGCTGCTCATTGGCTCGGTGCCGGGGATCGCCGTCGGGGCCCGGCTCAGCACCCGCGTGCCGGAACGGGTGTTGCGACCGATCCTCGCGGCGATTCTGGCGATTGTCGGGCTGCGGATGCTGCGGGGCTGATCACGGCTTTTGCGGCGTGATCCGGGCCTCCAAATCATTGAGCATCGCGTGAATCCGGGCGATGGGCGCGTCCTTGTCGTAGAGCGTGTAGAGCGCGCCGGCGAGGCGCACGGGATCCCCTGAATAATAGCGCTCGTAGAGCTGCTGGCGGCCGGAGAACGACGACACCGCGGCGTCGAAGGCGAGGCGGAACAATTTGACCCGCGCCCTTGCGTCGGCGTTGGCGGCCTGGGCATAGGTCGCGACATCGGCCGCTGCCGGCCCCGAGAGCTCGGCATAGGAGGGCACCGCGACGAGCCCGCCGGCGCCGAGCGTCTGGATGATCTCGCAGGCCCGCACGAACATTTTCGGGAACATCATCCGCACCGTCCACAGCGGTATCTCGGCCGGGGTCATCAGCCCGGAGGCCGGGCTCGGCGCGGCGTCGGCCTCGCTCGCCCGGATGCACGAGCGCACGAACTCGGTGTGCGTTATCAATTCGGCCAGCATCCCCTGGACATGGAGATGCGCGTCGATGTTGGTCGAGCGCGCGATCGCTAGCCCAAGCGCTATCATGAACTCGGCCTTCGCCAAATTCTTGGTCGAGGTCTGGTGCATGACCTGCGGCATCGCGCCGGTGCGCTGGAAGAGGCCGTTGCACATCTCCGGGTCGCGGTGGATGAAGACGCGCTCCCACGGCACCAGCACATCGTCGAATACCGCGAGCCCGTCGCCCTCGTCGAGCCGGGACGAGAGCGGGTAATCCATCGCCGAGGCGGAGTTTTGGTGCACCACCGAAGGCCGGCAGATAAAGCGCAGCCCCGGCGTCGCCACGGGAATCGAAAACCCGAACGCATAGGGCGCGGCCTCGGCGTTGGTGCTGAGAAACGTCGAGGGCATCACTAAAATGTCGTCGGCATAGGCGCAGAGGGTCGAGACCATCCGGGCGCCCTTGACGACGATCCCGGCATCGCTCTCCCGGACGATCTTGGCGGCGAGGTCCTTCTCCTGGCGCTCAACCGGCCGCGAGCGGTCGACCTGCGGGTTGAGGAGCGTGTGCGTCATGCAAAGGTCGTGCTCGCGCGCATGGACGTGATAATTGCGGATATTCTCGGCAAAGCGCTTGTCGCCGCGGCCGAATTCGGGCGCCGCGGCGGCGAGCCCGGTCAGCATGACATTGAGGAAATCGGGGCTGCGGCCGAACATGCCGCACGTCCTATCCATCCAGATCTTGACCATGCCGCGCCGCCGCACGAGGTCGTCGACCGAGCGCGGCTCGATGAACGAGAGCCCGACCGGCTGGCCGCTCGACGGCGAAGCGAATGTCATCCGGTCGGAGAGCGCCGGGTCGTGCTGCATGTCGAAGAGCTCGGCCAGGCTCCGCGCCGCCCCGACAAAGCGCTTGTCCTTCGTCACATCGCCAATGCGCTCGCCTTCCATGAAGATCTGCCGGTCGTCATGCAGGCCTGCGAGAAATTCTTTGCCGGTGCGGATGGGCATGGCGGTGGTCCTTGCCGGATGCGACACCCTCACCCGCCGCCGCTTTGCCGCGACTCCCTCTCCCCGCAAGCGGGGAGAGGGTTGGGGTGAGAGGCGGCTAGGTGCGTGCTTCGAGACGCGCCTTGCGGGCGTTCCTCAGCATGAGGTGTATCTTTGATGGAATATGCAAATGGTCCTCATCCTGAGGAAGCCGCGAAGCGGCTGTCTCGAAGGACGCACCGGCGCCTGTCCAGCAATCACCCCGCCCGGCGCCGCCTTGAGGGCTGGCGCGCGAGGTAGGGGCGCAGGTAATGGCCGGTGTGGCTCTCTTCGGCGGCGGCGATGTCTTCTGGCGTGCCGGTGGCGACGATGTGGCCGCCGGCATCGCCCCCCTCGGGGCCGAGATCGATGATCCAGTCGGCGGTCTTGATGACTTCGAGGTTGTGCTCGATGACGAGGACCGTGTTGCCGGCCTCGACCAGGGTGTGCAGGACCTCCAACAGCTTTTTGACATCCTCGAAATGCAATCCGGTGGTCGGCTCGTCGAGGATGTAGAGGGTGCGCCCGGTGGCGCGCCTCGATAATTCCTTCGCCAGCTTCACGCGCTGAGCTTCGCCGCCGGACAGGGTCGTCGCCGGCTGGCCGACATGGATGTAGCCGAGCCCGACCCGCTGCAACGTCACCAGCTTGTCGCGGATCGCCGGCACCGCGCGGAAGAACTCGGCGCCCTCGTCGACCGTCATGTCGAGGACGTCGGCGATCGACTTGCCGCGGAACAATACTTCCAGCGTCTCGCGGTTGTAGCGGCGCCCGTGGCAGACGTCGCATTGCACATAGACATCGGGCAGGAAGTGCATCTCGATCTTGATGACCCCGTCGCCCTGGCAGGCTTCGCACCGCCCGCCCTTGACGTTGAACGAGAACCTGCCCGGGAGGTAGCCGCGCGCCTTGGCTTCGGGGAGCCCGGCGAACCAGTCGCGGATCGGGGTGAAGCAGCCGGTATAGGTCGCCGGGTTGGAGCGCGGCGTCCTGCCGATCGGCGACTGGTCGATATCGACGATCTTGTCGAGGAATTCGTCGCCCTCCAGCCGCTCGAACGGCGCCGCCGTCTCGCGCGCGTTGTTGAGCCGCTTGGCGAGCGCCTTGTAGAGGGTCTCGACGATCAGCGTTGATTTGCCGCCGCCCGACACGCCCGTCACGCAACAGAACGTGCCGAGCGGAATCTCGGCCGTGATGTCCTTCAGGTTGTTGCCGCGCGCGCCAACCAGCCGGAGGATCTGCCCGGGGTGCCCGCTGCGCGAGCGCGGCGGCACCGGGATCTGCCGCATGCCCGTCAGGTATTGGCCGGTGATGCTGTCGGGGCATTGCATGACCGTATCGGGGATGCCCTCGGCGACGAGGTGGCCGCCATGGATTCCCGCGCCCGGCCCCATATCGACGAGCCAGTCGGCGGTGCGGATCGCCTCCTCGTCGTGCTCGACGACGATGACCGTGTTGCCGAGGTCGCGCAGCCGCTTCAGCGTCTCCAACAAGCGGGCATTGTCCCTCTGGTGCAATCCGATCGACGGCTCGTCCAAGACATAAAGCACGCCCGTCAGGCCCGAGCCGATTTGCGACGCCAGCCGAATGCGCTGGCTCTCGCCGCCCGACAGCGTCGCCGACGCGCGCGACAGGGTCAGATAGTCGAGCCCGACATTCTTCAGAAAGCCGAGCCGCTCGTTGATCTCCTTCAAGATGCGCTCGGCGATCTCGCGCTGGCTCGGCGTCATCTCGCTGTCGATGCCGGCGAACCAGCTTGCGGCCTCGGAAATCGACAGCGCCGTCGCCTCGCTGATGCTGCGGCGCGCGATCTTGACGGCGAGCGCCTCGGGCTTCAAACGGGCGCCCTCGCACACTTCGCAGGTCTTCGAATTCTGGTAGCGCCCCAATTCCTCGCGCACCCAGGCGCTGTCGGTCTCCCGGTAGCGCCGCTCCATGTTCGGCAGCACGCCCTCGAAGGGCCGGTCGGTCGAGTATTTGCGCAGCCCGTCATCATAGGTCATGTGAACCGGGTCGCCCTCCGAGCCATGGAGGATCGTCCGGCGCATCTTTTCCGGCAGGTCGCGCCACGCGGTATGCATGCTCTGCTTGAAATGGCGGGCGATGCTGTCGAGCGTCTGCGTGTAATAGGGCGAACTGGAATGCGACCACGGGCTGACCGCGCCGTCATAGAGGCTGCGGGAATCGTCATGGACGACGAGATCGGCGTCGAAATAGAGCTTGGTGCCGAGCCCGTCGCAGGAGGGACACGCGCCGAACGGGTTGTTGAACGAAAAGAGCCGCGGCTCGATCTCGGGGATCGTGAAGCCCGAAACCGGGCAGGCGAAGCGCGCCGAGAAGATCGTCTCCGCGCCCGAGTCCGCGTCTTCGGTCAAGGCGATGCCGTCGGCGAGGCCGAGCGCGGTCTCGAACGAATCGGCGAGCCGGGTGCCGAGATCGGGCGCGACGACCAGCCGATCGACGACGACCGAAATGTCGTGGTTGATGTTCTTCTTGAGCCCCAGGCCTTTGTTAAGACTTGCGGCCGCGTCGATCTCGTGCATCTTGCCGTCGATCTTGACCCGCTGAAACCCGCGCTTCTGCAATTCGGCGAGTTCCTTCCGGTACTCGCCCTTGCGGCCGCGCGCGATCGGCGCCAGCAGATAGAGCCGGGTGCCCTCGGGCATCGCCAGCACCCGGTCGACCATCTGGGAAATGGTCTGGCTGACGATCGGCAGCCCCGTCGCCGGCGAATAGGGCACCCCGACCCGCGCCCATAGGAGGCGCATGTAGTCGTAGATCTCGGTCACCGTGCCGACCGTCGAGCGCGGGTTTTTCGAGGTCGTCTTCTGCTCGATCGAGATCGCCGGCGACAGCCCCTCGATCGAATCGACATCGGGCTTCTGCATCAGTTCGAGGAACTGCCGCGCGTAAGCCGAGAGGCTCTCGACATAGCGGCGCTGGCCCTCGGCATAGACCGTGTCGAAGGCGAGCGAGGATTTCCCCGAGCCCGACAGCCCGGTGATCACCACCAGGCTGTCGCGCGGCAGGTCGACATCGATGTTTTTGAGGTTATGCTCCCGCGCCCCGCGGATGCGAATCTGCTGCATGCCCTCAACTTACCGCGCCGCTCCGGACGATGCTACGCCCACCGCCGCATGGCACAGATACGAAACAAAAATAACCACTTACCGCAAAGGTCGCGGAGGATGCGCAAAGGTCGCGATGGGCTCGGAGCCTTCGCGTCCTCTGCGTGCCCTTTGCGTCCTCCGCGCTAAAGCGTTGTTTTCTCCTCACACCCGCCGCAACCGCCGTGCCGAGAATCGGTGGATAAGATTCAGGTGGGAACATTCGCGGAACTTGGTAAGATGCCCTCCCACTCTCACGAACCCCAACTCGGACAAGAGGGGACCCCATGGCTGGCAGCGTCAACAAGGTGATCCTGGTCGGCAATCTCGGCCGCGACCCCGAAATCCGCTCGACCCAGGACGGCATGCGCATCGCCAACCTGAACCTGGCGACGAGCGAGAGCTGGCGCGACAAGATGTCGGGCGAGCGCAAGGAAAAAACGGAATGGCACCGCGTCGTGATCTTCAACGAGCGATTGACCGAACTGGCCGAGAAATACCTGCGCAAGGGCTCCAAGGTCTATGTCGAGGGCGCTCTTCAAACCCGTAAATGGACCGACAACGCCGGCGTCGAAAAATACTCGACCGAGGTGGTGCTGACCCGCTTCCGCGGCGAATTGACGATGCTCGACGGCGCCCGCGATGGTGGTAGAGCCGGCGCCGGCGCCGGCGGCGCCGGCGACCCCGGCTACGACGACGGCGATTCCGGCGACTTCGCCAGCAGCCCACGCGCCGCCGCGCCCGCCCGCGGCCGCGCCGCGAACAACGCCGATCTGGACGACGAGATCCCGTTCTAGCCAAGGGAGTTAGATGCTCGCGACCCACCGCGTCATCCCGGCGGAGGCCGGGATCCACCCCGGTCGTGGATACCGGCCTTCGCCGGGATGACAGCGCGTAGGATGGGTTGAGCGATGCGAAACCCATCGCTGGGGCCGAATTGCTCGATGGGCTTCCGCCGTTGCTCAACCCCTCCTACAAGCTCATAGAGGAGGCGAGCAGCGGCGGGGGTAGCCCAATGATCAGCGGTCGCACTGAGATCATCGCGCATCTCGGCTATCCGACCGAGAGCTTCACCGCGCCGATGATTTATAATCCCTGGTTCGCGCATCACGGCATCGATGCCGTCGTCGTCCCGATGGGCGTGCGGGCCGAGGACTACGCGGCGTTTCTGCGGCCGCTGTTTTCATTGAGCAACATCCGCGGCGCTTTGGTGACGATGCCGCACAAGGTGACGACGGCCGGCCTCCTCGACCTGGTCAGCGTCGCGGTAGAGGTGGCGGGCTCCTGCAACGCGATTGTGCGCCGCCCGGATGGCTCCCTCCATGGCGACATCTTCGATGGCGTCGGCTTTACGCGCGCGGCGCGGCGCAAGGGCTTCGAGTTTGCCGGCGCGGATTGCCTGGTGGTGGGCGCCGGCGGTGTCGGCTCGGCGATCGCGGCGGCGATTGCCGTGGAGAACCCGGGGTCGATCGCGCTCTTTGACATCCGCGAGAGGGCGGCGGCGCTGGCGGCTCGGTTGCGCCGGCACTACCCCGGTTTATCGGTCGTGCTCGCCGATAATGATGCCGCTGGGTATCACCTCGTGGTCAACGCGACGCCGCTCGGCATGGCATCGGGCGATCCCTTCCCGTTTGAGCCGGAGCGGATCGAGGCCGGCGCCTTTGTCGGTGATGTGGTGTTGGGGGCGCAGATGTCGCCGCTCCTCCAGGCAGCCGCCCGGCGCGGCTGCCGATATCTGATCGGGACCGATATGCTGTTCGAACAGATCCCCGCCTATCTCGAATTCTTCGGTTACGGCAGCGCCACCTCCGAGGAGCTTCGCGCCCTGGCACAGATATCCTATTGAATAGGCTTGGCCCGTTGATCATCAGACCGAACATCGCGCCCGGCGGGCCGGGAAATTCGCAGCATGGCGTCGTTGTCCTCTCTCGGCCTGGCGTTCTACGTCGTGGTGCTGGTCGTCGCCTTTGCGGTGCGCAGCGCCGCGGGATTTGGCGCCGGACTGATTGCCGTGCCGATGCTCGCCTTCGTGCTGCCGGTGCCGACCGCGGTAGCGGTGGCAACCGTTCTGACCATGGTCACCTCGGCCCGACAGGTAGGCCGCGACTGGAGCCAAATCGCCTGGCTTCAGTTCTTTATCATGACGTTCTATACGACGATCGGCATTGGATTGGGCTTCTATTTCATCAGCATGCTCAACGACATCGCGATGCGCCGTGGCTTGGGCGGCTTCTTGATCCTTTACTCGATCTATGCCTTGTGGACGCGCGGCGCATCGCCGGTGTTGCCGACAAGGTGGCATGGCGCCTTGGCCGCCTTTGCCGGAATTTCCGGGGGCTTTTTCGGCGCGTTGTTCGGCGGCGGGGTCGGACCGATCTACGTCATTTATTTCAACGTCGTGCGGATGAATAAAGAGGTCTTCCGGGTAACCATGAGCACGATCATGCTGGTGTCGGTCGCGGCCCGCATCACCGGATATGCCAGCTTCGGGTTTTACGGCCGCTCGGCGATGACCCTCCTGGTGCTCGGATTGCCGCTGGTGTTTATCGGCTCGTGGCTCGGCGACCGGCTGGCGCTGCGGCTCGACCCTCAAAAGTTCGGTTCGCTCGTCAGCGGTCTTGTGTTGCTCAGCGGCCTCGCCCTCATTCTAAGATAAGTCCGGCCCGAGGATCGTCTACGCGCCGAGGAGGCAATAATGAACGCCACTTCAACCCCACCCTTCCGCGCCGACCATGTCGGGAGCCTCCTGCGCCCGCCGGAATTATTGCGGGCGCGGGCCGAGCGCGAGGCCGGCCGCATCTCGGCGGACGAATTGCGCCGGGTCGAGGACGAAGCGATCCGCGGTGCGGTCGCGATGCAACAGGAAGCCGGGCTTACGGGCGTCACCGACGGCGAATTCCGCCGGGGATCGTGGCACATGGATTTCCTATACCAGATCGGCGGGGTGGCGAAGACCGACCAGGCCCTGCGCATCCAGTTCCGCAACGAAGCGGGGCCGGTCGAGGCGGCGCTCGGCGCTTTTCGCATCGGCGGCAAGCTGAGGCTCGACAAGACCATCTTCGGCGATGATTTCGCCTTCCTCAAATCGGTCGCGCCCGCCGGCGCCACGCCAAAGCTGACGATCCCCTCGCCCTCGATGCTGCATTACCGCGGCGGGCGGGCGGCGATCGACACGACCGCCTATACCGAGATGGAGGCGTTCTGGCACGACCTCGCGCTGGTCTATCAGAAGGAGATCGCCGGCCTCGCGGCGCAGGGATGCACCTATCTGCAGCTCGACGACACCAGCCTTGCCTATCTCAACGATCCGACCCAGCGCGACTATGTGACGAGTATCGGCGGCGACGGCGCCACCCAGCACCTCACCAACATCCGCCTCGTCAACCAGGCGCTCGCCGCGAAGCCCGCCGGCATGACGGTGTGCACCCATATGTGCCGCGGCAACTTCCGCTCGTCCTGGGTGGCCGAGGGCGGCTACGACCATGTCGCCGAGGCGCTCTTCGGCGAGCTCGCGGTCGACGGCTTCTTTCTCGAATACGACGACCGGCGCTCGGGCGGCTTCGCGCCCTTGCGCTTCGTGCCGCGGGGCAACAAGAAAATCGTGCTCGGGCTCGTCACGACAAAGCGTCCGGCCCTCGAAGCGAAGGACGAGCTGAAGCGCCGCATCGACGAGGCGGCCAAATACGTGCCGCTCGAACAATTGTGCCTCAGCCCGCAATGCGGCTTCTCCTCGACCGTCGACGGCAACGCGCTCTCCATCGAGGAACAGAAGGCCAAGCTGCGCCTCGTCGTCGAGACCGCGCGCGAGGTGTGGGGGTGATAGCGAGCCGCTGCACGCCCCACCGGGGGCCTTGCGCAAAAACCACAAAAATTCCCGTCATTCCGGCGCGTCGCGCAGCGGCGAGCCCGGAATGACGGATCTTTTTGTGCAAAGCCCCCGACCGAGGCAGGGCCACATGATCGGCTGCGGGGCAAGGTTCTCGCCGGATTTGCGATTCCGCTGGTGACATGATGCCGGCCGTCGCGCAGCGGCCCGGTTCTGCGGAAGTCATTCTGTGGCATCCTTGGGTGTGGCGTTTGCCTGCCCGGCTGCGAGGGGTCGCACGATGAACACCCAGGCGAGGTTGTTGGCCGCGCGGCGCTTCATGCCGCTCTTTGCCACGCAAACCCTCGGCGCGTTCAACGACAATCTGTTCAAGAGCGCCTTCGTCATGCTGGTCACCTACGGCACGGCGATGCGCACCGGCTTCGACCCGGGCGTCATCGCGGCGATGGCCGGAGGCGCTCTCATCGCCCCCTACTTTCTGTTTTCGGCACTCGCCGGCGAGCTGGCTGACCGCTTCGAGCGCGCCCGGCTCCTACAGATCCTCAAGGCGGCCGAGCTGATCGCGGTGCTTGGCGCGGCCGCGGCGCTCTTTGCCGACAGCCTCCTCCTATCGTTCCTGTCCTTGTTCATGCTGGGTGCCCAGGCGACGCTGTCGAGCCCGGTGCGGTATTCCCTGTTGCCGCAGCATCTCGCCCCGGGCGAGCTGGTCGACGGCAACGCCTTGTTGGAAGGGGGCACCTTCCTGTCGATCCTCCTCGGGACGATCGCCGGCAGTCTCGCGGTGGCGCTCGAGGCCGGAACCGAAATCGCCGGCCTCTTGCTTGTCTTGTGCGCCGCCCTCGGGTTTGCCGCGAGTCTTTTCGTGCCGCGCGCGCCGGCGCCCTCGCCCGGGCTGCGCCTCAGCCGCAATCCCTTTGCCGCGACCGGCGCGATCCTGCGCTACGCCGGCGAACGGCGCGATGTGCGCCTCTCGATCCTCGGCGCTTCGTGGTTTTGGCTCGTCGGCGCGGTGTTTCTGTCGCAACTCCCCTCCTTCGCCAAGGGAACGCTTGGCGCCGGCAGTGGCGTCGTGACCCTGTTCCTTGCGGCATTTTCGATCGGCGTCGGGGTCGGGTCGGTCTTGTGCGGGCGGCTGATGCGGGGCGAGATCAGCGCTCGCTATGTGCCCCTCGCAGCGCTCGGCATGGCGGTGTTCTCGCTCGATCTCGCGCTGGCGAGCGAGGGCGCCGTCCCGGCCGCCTCCGGCGAACTGCTCGGCATTGCCGGCTTCCTCTCGTACCTTGTGGGCATCCGCATCTTCGCCGATTTGCTGGCGATCGCGATTTGCGGCGGCATCTTTGTCGTGCCGCTCTACGCGATCATCCAGCGGCGCAGCGAGGAGGCTGTCCGGGCCCGTGTCATCGCCGCCGGCAACATCATGAACGCGCTATTCATGACCAGCGCCGCGATCGTCACCGCGCTCCTCCTCGCCGCCGGGCTGCATACCCCCGATCTCTACCTCGTGCTCGGCATCATGAATGCCGGCGTCGCGCTGTGGATCTGCAAGCTGTTGCCGCAGGACACCTTGCGCATGCTGGCGCGCATCGTGCTTCGGCTCGCCTATCGGGTCGAAGTGCGCGGGCTGGAAAACCTCGCACTGGCCGGCGAGTGCGTCGTCATCGTGCCAAACCACGTCTCGTTCCTCGACGGCCCGCTGATCGGCGCCTTTCTGCCGGGCTATCCGATGTTCGCGATCGACACGGCACAGGCCGCGCGCTGGTGGGCGCGCCCGCTCCTCGCCGGCGCCGACATATACCCGATGGACCCAACCCGGCCGATGGCAACGAAGTCCTTGGTCAAGGCGCTGCGTACCGGGCGGCAATGCGTGATCTTTCCCGAGGGCCGGCTCAATGTCACCGGCGGCGCGCTGATGAAGGTCTATGACGGGCCGGCGCTGATCGCCGACAAGGGTGATGCGGCGGTGTTGCCGGTCCGCATCGACGGGGTCGAGTTCACGCCGTTTTCGCGCCTCGGCGGCCGGCTGCGCCGCCGCTGGTTTCCCAAGGTGACGATTACGTTCTACGAGCCGCGGCATCTCGGGATCCCCGACGAGCTGCGCGGGCGAGCGCGCCGCCAACGGGCCGGGCTGATGCTCTATGACATCATGTCGGAGATGATGGCGCGGCGCGGCGATCCGCCCGATCTGTTCGGCGCCGTGCTCGCCGCTCGCCGGGCGCATGGCGGCGCCCGTCCGATCCTCGCCGATCCGACCGCGGGGCCGCTCAGCTACGACCGCCTCGTTACGGCGAGCCTCGTATTTGGCCGCATTCTTGCGCGCAGAGCAAAGCAGGGCGAGGCGGTCGGATTGATGATCCCGAACTCGATCGGTGCTGCGGTTGCTTTCCTCGCGCTCCAGGCGATCGGCCGGGTTCCGGCGATGCTCAACCACACCGCCGGGGCCGACGCCGTGCTGTCGGCCTGCCGCACGGCGCGCCTCGGCACCGTGGTGACCTCGCGCCGGTTTATCGAATTGGCCGGCCTCGAAGATCTTGTCGAGCAACTCGCGGGCACCGTCGAGATCGTCTGGCTGGAGGATTTGCGCGGCCAGCTCGGCCTCTTCGACAAGCTGTACGGCCTCTGGGCGTCGCGCTTTGCCGCCCGGCAGCATCGAGCGCTCGGCGTCCTTGCCGCCGATCCGGCTGCGATACTTTTCACCTCGGGTTCGGAAGGCGCGCCGAAAGGCGTCGTCTTGAGCCACGCCAACCTGCTGGCGAACCGGCGCCAGCTCGCGGCGGTGGTCGATTTCAGCCCGGCCGACCAGGTATTGAACGCGTTGCCGATGTTCCACAGCTTTGGGCTGACCGCTGGATTTCTCTTGCCGTTGCTGTCCGGGGTGCGGGTCTTTCTCTACCCGTCGCCGCTGCATTACCGGATCGTGCCGGAGCTCGCCTACCGCATCGGCGCGACCTTGCTGTTCGGCACCGACACCTTTCTCGCCGGCTATGCGCGCGCCGCCAACCCCTACGATTTCTATGCGGTGCGTTATGTTTTCGCCGGGGCCGAGGCGGTGCGCGACGAGACCCGCCGGGTCTGGGCCGAGCAGTTCGGCAAGCGCATCCTCGAAGGCTATGGCGTGACCGAATGCTCGCCGGTCATCGCCGTCAACACGCCGATGCATTTCAAGCCCGGCACCGTCGGGCGTCTCCTGCCGCTGATCGAGCATCGTCTCGACCCGGTTCCCGGCATCGCCGAAGGCGGCCGGTTGCTGCTGCGCGGCCCCAATGTGATGGCCGGCTATTTGCGGCCCGAACAGCCGGGCGAGCTCGCCCCGCCCGAGGAGGGCTGGCACGATACCGGCGATATCGTCCGGATCGACGACGAGGGGTTCGTGACGATCGCCGGGCGCGCCAGGCGGTTTGCCAAGCTTGCCGGCGAGATGGTCTCGCTCGCCGTCGCCGAGCGGATCGCTGTTGCGGCCTACCCGCTCTATCGCCACGCTGTCGTTGCGTTGCCCGATGCGCGACGCGGCGAGCGGCTGATGCTGGTCAGCGAGGCGCCCGAGGTGAAGCGCGACGCGCTGGTCGAGGCGGCGCACCAGGAGCGCCTGCCCGAGATCGCGATCCCGCGCGAGGTGTTCCAGGTTGCGGCATTGCCGCTCCTCGGCTCCGGCAAGACCGATTATCCGGCGGTGCAGCGGATCGCCGCGACCGCGGACTTCTCGGTCGGGATCGAGGCGGTGGGGTCGCCGGACACGCCGCTGGTTGCCATCTGACCAGGGGGAGCGCGAGTGTCGAGCGAGCTCGTAGCCGGTCAACAACAGGCGCGGCCTCGCGGCTGGCGATTCATCGATTTGGCCGAGCTCGGCCGCAACACCGGCCGCAGCTACGCGGCCGCGCTGGTGCGGATCATCCTCTATCCGTTAGCGATGGCGGTTTTGCTTGGGCTGGCAGTCAGCTTCAACACCCTCGCCCTCCATCTCCCGCCGGGATCGATCGACCCGATCGTCGGCATCCTCACGCAATTCGGCCTGATTGTCGCCGCCGGCCTGGCCGTCCTGCGCAGCGTCGTGCGAAGCCATCGGCGGCCCTGGCGCTCATTGATCGCGCCCGATCTCAGCCTCGATTGGCGGCGCCTCGCGATCGGCGGCGGCGTCCAGCTCGCCATCCTCGCGGGGGAGCTCGCCCTCGTGCACGCGCTTACCGGATGGCCCTGGCGATTCTCGCTAGCGGCGCGTCTGCCGCTGTTCGTTTTGGCCGTGCTCTTGATCCCGCTGCAAGCCGCGAGCGAGGAAGTTCTGTTTCGCGGCTACCTGACGCAGGCGCTCGGGCGCATCGCCCGGAGCCGAATCCTCATTGCCGCGACGGTGGGGGTGGTGTTCGGGGTGCTGCACCTCAACGTCCATGGCACCCTGACGATGCCTTATTTCTTTATATTGTCGCTGATCTTCTCGCTGGTCTCATTGCGTGACGATCGGCTGGAGCTCACGATCGGCGGCCACGCGGCGATGAATCTGTTCGCGTTCGGGGCCGCCACTGCGGGCCTCGTCGAACCGGCGGTGGTGGGCGCCGGGAACGGGGCTATGCCGTTCAACTGGGTGGCGATCGCGGTCCTGATCGTGAACGGCGCTCTGTTCTATGGCTGCACCCGGCTTTTGGTCCGGCTTTTCTGCGAGGGCAGGTCCGCGCCGTGAAGCCTTCCGATTGACCCCTGCGGCGTTGTTCGCATATGCGAAATGCGGTATTTTCACCGGGTCATGACCATCTATCCAATCGCGGCCGCGTGCCCGCCAACTCCCAGGGCGCCCGGCCGCGATTTTAGTTGCAGCTCAGCACAGCGATAAACCTTGGCCGTCACCTCCCCCTCTGCCGCACCGCCGCCCGCCGGGCCCGACATCTCGACGATCACGATCGAAGAGGAGATGCGGCGGTCGTATCTCGATTACGCGATGAGCGTGATCGTGGCCCGCGCTTTGCCCGATGTCCGCGACGGGCTGAAGCCGGTGCATCGCCGCATCCTCTATTCGATGAAGGTGAACGGCAACGAGTGGAACCGCGGCTATCGCAAATCGGCCCGCATCGTCGGCGATGTCATGGGCAAATACCATCCGCACGGCGACCTGGCGATCTACGACGCGATGGTGCGGCTCGCCCAGGACTTCTCGATGCGCCTGCCGCTGATCGACGGCCAGGGAAATTTCGGCTCGATGGACGGCGACGCGCCGGCGGCAAACCGCTACACCGAGGCGCGGCTCGCCCGGGTCGCCGATTCGCTGCTCGACGATCTCGACAAGGATACCGTCGACTTCCAGCCCAATTACGACGAGACCGAGCGCGAGCCCAAGGTCTTGCCGGCCGGCTTCCCGCATCTCCTGGTCAACGGCGCGCAGGGGATCGCGGTCGGCATGGCGACCAATATCCCGCCGCACAATCTGGGCGAAGTCATCGACGCCTGCTGCGCCTATCTCGACAACCGGACGATCACCGTCGAAGAGCTGATGGAATATGTGCCGGCGCCGGACTTCCCGACCGGCGGCATCATCATCGGCCGGGCCGGCACGCACGCCGCCTACAAGACCGGGCGGGGCGCCGTCGTCCTGCGCGCCAGGTCGCACATCGAGGAGATCCGGAAAGAGCGCGATGCGATCGTCTTCACCGAGATGCCCTATCAGGTCAACAAGTCGAAGCTGCAGGAGCGCATCGCCGAGTGCGTGCGCGAAAAGCTCGTCGAGGGCATCTCCGACATGCGCGACGAATCCGATCGCGACGGGGTGCGCCTCGTCGTCGAGCTGAAGCGCGACGCCGACCCCGACATCGTCTTAAACCAGCTCTACCGCCATACCGCGCTGCAGACCAGCTTTGGGGTCAACATGCTGGCGCTCAACGGCGGCCGGCCGGAGCAGATGACGCTGCGCGACGTCATCGTTGCCTTTGTCGATTTCCGCGAAGAGGTCATCACCCGCCGCACCACCCACCTCCTGAACAAGGCGCGCCAGCGGGCGCACATCCTCGTCGGCCTATTGGTCGCGGTGGCCAATATCGACGAGGTCATCGCTCTCATCCGTGCCGCCGCCGACCCGGCCACCGCGCGCGCCGGCCTCGTCGAGCGGCGCTGGCCGGCGGGGGACATCGGCCCCTTGGTGGCGCTGGTCGGCGAGGAGGGCAGGGGGCTCGGCGCGGATGCCACCTATCAGCTGTCCGACGAGCAGGCGCGCGCGATCCTCGATCTGCGCCTGCAACGGCTGACCGGCCTCGAACGCGAGAAGATCTCGGACGAATTAAAGGAGCTGGTGAGCGAGATTGCCGCTCACCTCGAGATCCTGCGCTCGCGCGTGCGGCTGATCGAGGTCCTGCGCGAAGAGATCTTGGCGATCAAGGGGCAATTCGCCAACCCGCGGCGGACCACGATCGAGGATGTCGAGTTCGAGGCCGATATCGAGGCCTTGATCCAGCGCGAGGACATGGTCGTCACGGTGAGCCATTCCGGCTACATCAAGCGGGTGCCGCTGTCGACCTATCGCGCCCAGCGCCGCGGCGGGCGGGGCCGCGCCGGGATGGCGATCCGCGAGGAGGATTTCCTCAACGAGGTGTTCGTCGCCTCGACCCTCGCGCCGGTGCTGTTCTTTACCTCGTCGGGCCGCGTCTACAAGCTCAAGGTGTATCGCCTGCCGCTCGGCACGCCGCAGGCGCGCGGCCGGCCGATGGTCAATCTGCTGCCGCTGACCCCCGGCGAGACGATCTCGACGGTCATGCCGTTGCCGGAGGACGAAGCAAGCTGGGCCGATCTGACCGTGATGTTCGCCACTGCGACCGGGTATGTGCGTAGGAATGCGCTGTCTGATTTCGGCGACGTACGCTCCAACGGCAAGATCGCGATGAAATTCGAGGGCGAGGATGCCGACGACCGGCTGATCGCGGTGGCGACCTGCGGCGACGCCGACGATGTGCTGCTCGCCACCCGCAACGGCAAGGCGATCCGCTTTCAGGTCAGGTACGATGAAGACGGCAAGGGCGTCCGGGTCTTTACCGGACGCTCGTCGGTCGGTGTGCGCGGGATCCGGCTCTTGGGGGATGATCAGGTGATCTCGATGTCGATCCTGCGACATGAGGAGGTCAGTCCGGAAACCCGGAACGCCTATCTGAAGCTCGCCACCGAGCGTCGCCGCCAGAATGGCGAGGAGAGCGACGCGAACGGCACCGTTGACGCCTCCGAGCCCGACGATACGGACGAGGAGAGCGGTGAGGCGGCGATCTCCGAGGAGCTTTTCTCCGACCTCGCTGCGCGCGAGGAGTTCGTGCTCAGCGTCACCGAAAAGGGCTTCGGCGCACGGGTCTCGGCCTACGACTACCGGATAACCGGCCGCGGCGGGCAGGGGATCGAGAACATCAGCCTGGCGAAGCGCGGCGACGCCGCGGTCGCGGTCTTCCCGGTAGGCGACAACGACCAGTTGATGCTGGTGACTGACGGCGGCATGGTCATCCGCGTGCCGGTGAGCGGCATCAGCCTGCGCCGCCGGCGCAGCCAGGGCGTGGTGATCTTCAAGCTCGGCGACGGCGAGCGGGTGGTCTCGGTGGCGCGTCTGCCGGAAGTCGCTGAAGTCAATGGCGTTGCCGAGGAGAATGGCGGCGACGCCGAAGAAGAGCCGGCCGCGGAACTGGGTAACCCAGAAACCGACGGGCCGGAAACCGATAAGGGCGAGGGGAACGACAGATGAAAAGGCGCATCGGGGTCTATCCCGGCACCTTCGATCCGATCACCAACGGCCATACCGACATCATCCGGCGCGCGCTCCACGTCGTCGACCATCTGGTCATCGGCGTCGCCCGCAATGACGGCAAGGGCCCGCTGCTCTCGACCGACGAGCGGGTCGAGATCGTCCGCGACGAAGTCGCCCACCTCGAGAATGGCGGCGCCGAACGGGTCGAGGTGCGGCCGTTCGACACGCTGTTGATGAGCTTTGCCGAGGCTGCCGGGGCCGGAGTTATCCTGCGCGGGCTGCGTGCGGTGTCGGATTTCGAATACGAATTCCAGATGGCCGGCATGAATGCCCGATTGAACCCGAATATCGAGACGGTGTTCCTGATGGCCTCCGACCGCTACCAGTTCATTTCCTCGCGTTTCGTCAAGGAGATCGGCCTACTCGGCGGCGACATCACGCATTTCGTCAGCCCGCGGGTCGCCGCGCGTCTGCTCGAGCGCTTCGCCGGCGCGCGCCGCAAGGGGTAGGCAGCGAGGGCGGTGCGGTTTCAGCCCCCACCCTAACCCTCCCCCGCAAGCGAGGGAGGGGATCACGTCGCGCCTTGTTCCCTCCCTCGCTTGCGGGGGAGGGTTAGGGTGGGGGCTTCTCCCTCACATCTCGATCAGCCGCCGGCTCAACCCCTTGTGGACGGCTTCGGCACGGCTGGCGGCGCCGAGCTTGCGAAACAGGGATTCGACGTGAAACTTCACGGTGTGCTGGGAAATTCCGAGCCGCCGGGCGACCGCCTTGTTGCTCGATCCGTTGCCGATTGCCGCGAGGACTTCAACTTCGCGCGGCGTCAAGAGCGGCGCCTCAGTTTCGCCGATCGCGTCGCCGATCGCGTCAAACGACGGTCGCGGCTGGTCCCGGGTGCGCACGATCAACCCCGCCGCGACGGCGCGGACCCCCGCCTCGATCTGCGCCGGCGGGATGTCGCGCGGCAATAAGCCGGCCTGGCCCGCCTCTGATGCACCGATGGCCAGCACCGGCGCATCGGCCGGCGAACCCGCATTGCCGTCGGCCAGTATGACGTCGGCCTTGTCGGACAATTCGGCGATCTCGAACCCCGCCTCTCTGACGATCGCGGTCAGACCAAGTCGGCGGACCGGGTCGGACGCCGCGATCGCGACGCGCAGCGCCCGCCCAACCTTTTCCTGGTCGGGAGCCTTTCCCTGGTCGGGAGCCGAATTCACCCGGTCGGCCGTGCCGTCACGCTCACCGCGACAACCAGCGGCGAACCGGAGCGAATGAGCCGACATTCGATCTCTTTCCCGATGCTCTCCGGGCCGAATTGTCGGGCGATGCCGTTCGGATGGGACGCCGGCGCCCCGTCAACCGCGACGAGGATGTCGCCGGGGAGGATCCCGGCCTTCTCGGCCGGCCCGCCGTGCGCGACCTCTATCACCATGAGGCCGCGGTCCTGGGCATGTTCGGCCTTGGCGGCCTCGGGCAACGCCACCGGGTGCAGCGCCACGCCGAGCCAGCCGCGATCGATCCTGCCGCCGATCAGCAAGGGGTCGAGCACGCGCTCGACGGTCGCCGCGGGGATCACCAGCGCGCGGCCGCGCGGCCCCGCCGTCGACATGCCGAGGAGCCCGCCCGCCGCGGTGACGACGGGGCCACCCTCCTCGGCGCGCGAAATGACGAGGTCGAGCGAAATCCTGCGGTCGATGCGGCCGCCGAGGAGGCTCTGCCACGCCGGCCCGACGCTGCGGACGACCCCCATCCGGACCATCGTCTCGCCGCCGGCGCCGGCGGCGAGGGCGAGGGCGAATTCGCCGAGGCGGGGCTCGGCCGCCGCCGGAAGGCGGGCGTCGATCGGCTGCTCGAGCCGCAGCGCGACGAGGTTGGTACCGGGGTCGCGACCGGCAACGCGGGCGCCCATGCGCCTCCCGTCGGCCAGCACGATGTCGGCCCGGTCGGTCTTTGGAAACACCTGTGCCGAGGCGACCACGACATCGCCGCGCCACAGCGTTCCGCTGCGCGGCCTGGAGCCGGGAGCGTCGATGCCGACAACGAGGGCGCTCGCCGCGGCCGCGCGGGCCGCCAGGGCATCGGACAACCGGGCGAGGGTGTCTTCGGCGTGAGCGGGCATGTCATTCCTCCTTGCATAAGATGGGAGGCAACATCGCCGTTGCTGAGGCCCCGCGCCATCGGCCGGTTGGGGAGGTGAGCCCCGGCCGTTCGGCCGGGTTGTCCGAGGCGCCGATGCTCATATCTTTTTCGCATGCCTCTCGATTCATTGCCCGAAGACGAAATCCTTGACCCGTACTCGGCGCGGGTCGCCCATACCTTCGAACGGGTCGGGCCGGCCGTCGCCCATATCGCCGCAATCGACCCCGAGCGAGGGTCGCGCGGCATCGGCTCGGGCGTCGTCTTCGCGCCCGACGGGTATCTCCTCACCAACGACCACGTCATTGCCGGTGCGCGCCAGCTTTCCGCATCGCTGCCGGACGGAAGGGTTGTCGAGGCGACGGTGGTCGGCAGCGACAAGGCCACCGACCTGGCGGTGCTGCGCCTTGCGGCGAACGGCTTGTCGCATGCCGAATTCGGGAGTTCGGCGCGCCTGCGCGTCGGCCAGCTTGCCGTGGCGATCGGCAATCCCTTGGGGTTTCAGGCGACCGTCACCGCCGGGATCGTCAGCGCGCTCGGGCGCAGCCTGCGCTCTCCCGCGGGCCGCCTCATCGACAGCGTCATCCAGACCGACGCGCCGCTCAACCCCGGCAATTCCGGCGGCCCGCTCGTCGACGCCAACGGCCGGGTCATCGGCATCAACACCGCGATGATCGGAGCCGCCCAGGGCATCTGCTTTGCCATCGGCATCGACACCGCGGTCGAGGTCGCCGCGCGCCTCATGCGCGACGGCCGCGTCCGCCGCAGCCGTCTCGGCATCGCCGCGCAGACCGTCCCCCTCGACCGCCGCGTCGCGCGCCATCTGGAGCTGCCCCAATCGACCGCCGTAATGATCGCCGACATCGCCCCCGCCAGCCCCGCCGAACAGGCCGGCCTCGCCAAGGGCGACCTCCTCCTCCGCTTCGCCGGCGACGCATTGCGCGGCGTCGACGATCTCCACCGCCTCCTGACCATCGAGCGCGCAGAAACCTCGGTGCCCCTCGAAATCCTCCGAGCCGGCCGCCTCCTGACCCGCACGATCACCCCCGAAGCCGACGGGTGATCGAAGGCGGCCCGGTCGACCGGGTTGCGGCTTGTCAAGCGGCCGCTCGCACCGTGCCGGCCCCTCACCCTCCCACGCTTCGTGCGGGGCCCGAGGGCCGGTCGGATAATTCCCCGGGCGGCCAGCCCGCCCAACGCTCTTTTAAATTTCGGGTGTTCAATTTTCCGCCGCGGGATGGTGATATGGCGGTGCCCGCGATGAAGCGCGGCGGCGACGAGGTGTGAACAGCATGCCGGACGACAATCTGCCCGAGCCGCACGACCGCTGGGGCCTCTTGACGGCGACCGGCAAGGGCACGCCGATGGGCGAACTCTTGCGCCGCTATTGGTGGCCGATCGCCGGGGCGAGCGAGTTCGAGCGGCCGGGCGCGAAGCCGGTGCGCCTCATGGGCGAGGATCTCGTCCTCTATAAGGATCTCGGCGGCACGTACGGCCTCCTCGACCGGCATTGCCGGCATCGCCGCGCCGATCTGAGCTATGGCTATGTCGAAGAGTGCGGGCTGCGCTGCAATTATCACGGCTGGCTTTATGACGAGGCCGGGCGGTGCCGGGCGCAGCCTTATGAGGACATGGCGCACCCCGAGGCGCGCCTCCGGGACGAGATCCGCATCAAGGCCTATCCGGTCGCCGAATTGGGCGGGCTTCTATGGGCCTATCTCGGGCCGCCTCCCGCTCCGCTGGTGCCGGATTGGGAATTCTTTTCCTGGCCCAACGGGTTTCGCCAGATCGTCAAGGCCGAGATCCCGTGCAACTGGTTCCAGTGCCAGGAGAACTCGATCGACCCGGTGCATTTCGAGTGGACGCATTCCAATTGGAGCGTGCGCCTGGCCGGCGCCCCCGGGCCCTATGCGCCGCGCCACGTCAAGGTCGATTTCAGCGAATTCGAGTACGGCTACCAGTATAAGCGCATCCGCACCGATACGAGCGCCGAGGACCGCCTGTGGACGGTGGGGCGGGTGTGCCTCTGGCCCAACGGGCTCTTCACCGGCAACCACGTCGAGTTCCGCGTGCCCATCGATGACGAGAACACGCTGAGCGTCATGTGGCATTTCAGCCGCGTGCCGCGCGAGCGCGAGCCCTATGTGCAGCACACCATCCCGACCTGGCAGGGGCCGATCGCCGATCCCGATACCGGCCGCTGGATCACGAGCCACGTGATGAACCAGGATTTCGTCACCTGGGTCGGACAGGGCAAGATCGCCGACCGCTCACAGGAGTATCTCGCCCCAAGCGACCGCGGCATCGTCATGATCCGCCGCCGCTATCTCGCCGATATCGAGAGGGTCAAGGAGGGCAGGGACCCCAAGGCGGTGATCCGCGACCCCGCGGTCAATCAGAGGATTGGACTGCCGGTCGCCGAACGCCACGCCTTCATCGACGGCTTTACCCGCGCCGAGATGCTGAAGGATCCGCTGGCCCGGCGCGGGCTGCAGGGCTACATCTTCCAGACCGGGCAGCCCGCCGACGTGCGCAATGCCTTCATGGCGGCGATGGGCTTCAACGCCGCGGAGTTCGAGCCGGCGGACCAACCCTTCGATCCCCTGGGGCCGGCCCCGCGGTAAGTCCGCGCCGCCGCCTCTCGGCAAGATGACGCCGGGAGGTCTGGTTCGGCAAGGAGCGGGTGGGGCGAGTGATGGGTCTCGAACCCACGACCTCCAGATCCACAATCTGGCGCTCTAACCACCTGAGCTACACCCGCCATCCGTGCTGGAGGTAGCGAATCGCCGGCGCAGCGTCAAGTTCGCGGCGAATTTTCGGAGGCACAATGAAATCCTCTCCCGCGGTGCGGGAGAAGGTTTATTATCTCGCGCCTTTTTAGTGTCCTTGCTGCTCCCCACCTTTGCGCCGATGAGCGAACCGTCCGAAGCCTGGCAGCGCCATGCGCTGCTTTCGCCGCACGAGATGGCCGAGGCCGACCGGCTGACGGTCGCCGGCGGCATCCCCGGCGGCGTGCTGATGGAGAATGCCGGTCTTGCGGTCGCCGATGCGGTGGCGCGGCGCTGGCCGCGGCGGCCGGTCGCGGTGCTGTGCGGTCCCGGCAACAATGGCGGCGACGGGTTTGTCCTGGCCCGGATATTGGCCGAGCGCGGCTGGCCGGTGCGCCTCCTCCTCTTGGGCGAGCGCGCCGCGCTCAAGGGCGATGCCGCCGCCGCGGCCGGACGCTGGGAGGGACCGGTCGAGGTCCTCGGCGAGGCGAGCCTCGCCGATACCGTTTTGGATGGGACTGCGCTCGTCGTCGACGCCCTGTTCGGGGCCGGCCTCGCGCGCCCGATCGACGGGATCGCCGGCGCGGTGATCGCCGCGCTCAATGCGTGCCAGGTCCCGGTCGTCGCGGTCGACGTGCCGAGCGGCGTCGATGGCGCCAGCGGCGAGGTGCGCGGCTGCGCGCCCTTCGCATCCCTGACCGTCACGTTTTTTAAAAAGAAGCCGGGCCATCTCTTGTTGCCCGGGCGACTCCATTGCGGCGAGATTCTGGTCGCGCCGATCGGCATCCCGGCGGCGGTGCTCGACCGGGTGAGATCTGTTGTCGCGGCCAACCATCCGGACTGGTGGCTCAATGCCTTCCCGTGGCCCGGGCCGGAGAGCCACAAATACACGCGCGGGCATGCGCTCGTCGCCGGCGGCGCGGTGATGACCGGCGCCGCTCGGCTCGCCGCCCGCGCCGCCGCTCGGCTCGGCGCCGGGCTGGTCACCGTAGCGGTCCCGCAGGCCGTCTTCCCGATCTATGCGGTGGCGCTGACCGGGATCATCGTCCAGCCGATGAGCGGGGAGGGGGCAGGGAACACAATCGACGCGTTCCGCGAGTTGCTTGCCGATCCAAGGCGCAACGCGGTTCTGATCGGGCCGGGCGCCGGGATCGGTCCGCTGACGCGGGAGAAGGCGCTGGCGATCCTCGAATCGGGAAAACGGGCGGTGCTCGACGCCGATGCGCTGACCGTCTTCGCCGACGATCCGCAAGTGCTGTTTTCGGCGATTCGCTCGGCCGAAGCGCCGATTGCGGTGTTGACCCCGCATGAAGGCGAATTCTCCCGGCTGTTCGATCGCTCTGGTAGCAAGCTCGCCAGTAAGCTTGACCGCGCGCGCGGCGCCGCCCAGGCGAGTGGCGCGGTGATGCTGCTCAAGGGCAGCGACACGGTCATCGCCGCGCCCGACGGGCGCGCCGCGATCAACGATGGCGCGCCGGCGGAGCTCGCGACCGCCGGTTCGGGCGATGTTCTGGCCGGCATGGTGGTCGGGCTCCTGGCACAAGGCATGCCCGCCTTCGAAGCGGCGGCGGCGGCGGTCTGGCTGCACGCCGATGCGGCGCGCCGGATCGGGCCCGGGCTGGTCGCCGAGGATCTGATCGAGGGGATGCCGGCCGCGCTCGCCGCGCTGAAGGGCCGTGCGTCGCGGCCGGGTCAGGCATAATGTCCATCCTTGGGTCCCTCAACAATCGCGGACAACCCATGAGCGAGCGCGCTCCTGCCGGCTTTCTCGACGGTGTTTTCGACCGTGCCCTCGCTAATCTGCGCGGCGCCTGGCGGGAGATCGCCCTCTCGGCCCGCGGCGTCTTGGCCGGCGCGCTGCGGCCCGATCTGCCCGAGGACGACGTCGCCCGCCTGAGGCAGCTGATGCTGGGCTGCCTGGACGGCCGCGGCGGCGAAGTCACCGCGCGGGCGCGCGCGGCCCAGCTTGGGCGCACCTATCTCGCGCTCAACGCCGCCGGGCGCGGGCGCTTTCTGCATCTCCTGGCCGAAGAGTTCGATACCGATCACGCCATGGTCGATGATTGTTGCGCGCTCGTTGCCGCGGCCGCCGACTCGGCCGCGCGAACCGCCGCCGAACGCGCCTTGCGCGTCGCGCTGACCGCGCCGCGCGTCACCTTGCTGCGGCAGTTCAACGCCCTGCCGGAGGGGGTGAAGTTTCTCGTCGATCGGCGCGCCGAGCTGATCGCGATCAATGGCGAGGATCCCGCCTTGCGCGGCCTGGCCGACGATCTGCGTGAGCTGCTAGCCAACTGGTTCGACATCGGCTTTCTCCAATTGCAGAGGATCACCTGGGACTCCCCGGCGGCGCTCTTGGAAAAGCTGATGGCGTACGAGGCGGTGCACGAGATCCGCGGCTGGACCGATCTGAAAAACCGGCTCGAGGCGGACCGCCGCTGTTTCGCCTTCTTCCATCCGCGCATGCCCGACGAGCCGCTGATCTTCGTCGAGGTGGCCCTGGTGACTGGCATCGCCGGCAACATCCACGCGCTCCTCGACGAGGCCGCGCCGATCGGCGACCCGCAAGCCGCCGATGCCGCGATCTTCTATTCGATCTCGAACTGCCAGCGGGGCCTCCACGGGATCAGCCTTGGCGACTTCCTGATCAAGCGGGTGGTCGATGCGCTGGCGAGCGAGTTGCCGCGCCTCAAATCGTTTGCGACGCTGTCGCCGCTCCCCGGCTTCCGCGCCTGGCTGACGGCGGAAACCGCGCGGCATGGCGTTCTGGTCGCCGGCGAGGCGCGCGCGGTGCAGTCCCTCGGCGGCGGTCTCGACGAGGACAATCCAGACCGCATCCTCTTACGCCTCATCGACCGAACGGACTGGTGCGAAGACCCGCGCATCGTGGCGTCTTTGCGCGAGCCGCTGTTGCGGCTCTGCGCGCGTTATCTCCTGGAGGCGCACGCGCCTTCGGGCCGCGCCCTCGACCCGGTCGCGCATTTCCATCTCAGCAACGGCGCGCGGGTCGAGCGGCTCAACTGGCAGGGCGACGTGTCGGCGAAGGGGTTGGCGCAATCCGCCGGGATCATGGTCAATTACCTCTACCGGCAGGGCGACATCGAGGCCAATCACGAGGCCTACCGCGACGAGGGCCGGGTCGCGGCATCCTCCGCCGTGCGCAGCCTGGCGCGTGGCTGAACGCGGCCCGGTGGAAGACGGGCGGCCGGTGGGGGGCTCGGATAAGGCACCGCGCGGGGTCGCTATGTTAGGCTCGGGGAGTGTGTTAGAAACCGCGGCCGTCGGCCCGGAGATGCGCCCCGATTCGGCTGCCGAGCGGCGGTCCTGCGGGTGTGGCGGAACTGGCAGACGCACTGGATTTAGGTTCCAGCGATGAAAATCGTGGGGGTTCGAGTCCCCTCGCCCGCACCAGTGCCGCCGGGCCGCCGAATCGACCAGAGGAATGTGAGCAATCCGCGATGAACGTGACCGAGACCAGCGCCGAGGGGCTGAAACGCGAGTTGAAAATCACCGTCCCGGCCAATGAGGTCGAGGACAAGATCACCCTTCGCCTCGGTGAAATCGGGCGGTCGGTGCGGATCCCCGGCTTCCGTCCCGGCAAGGTGCCGATGACGATGCTGCGCAAGCGCTATGGACCGGCGGTGCGCGGCGAAGTCTTGGAAAGCGCGGTGCAGGACAGTTCGGCCGAGGCGATGCGCGAGCACAATCTGCGCCCGGCCCTGCCGCCACGGGTCGAGATCGTGTCGGCCGCGGAAGGGGCCGATTTCGAATACAAGATCTCGCTCGAGCTGATGCCCGAGATGCCGGAGCCCGACTTCGCCACGCTCGGCCTCGAAAAGCTGATCGTCGACGTACCGGAGGAGGAAGTCGACCGGGCGGTGGAACGGATCGCCGAAGGGCAGCGCAAATCGGAGCCGGTCGAGCGGCCGGCCGAAGCGGGTGATATTCTCGTCGCCGATGTCGTCGGCCGAAGCGGCGACACGGAGATCCTCGGCAGCCGCGGCGAAGGCCGGCAGATCGAGCTCGGCGCCGAGGGGCTCCTCCCCGGCTTCACCGATCAGCTGGTCGGCGTCGGCGGCGGCGAAACGCGCGAGGTGCGTGTCAGCTTTCCCGAGGATTACGGCAACCCGGATCTGGCCGGCAGGGAGGGGGTATTCGATGTCGCCGTGAAGGAGGTGCGCCATCGCCTGCCGGCGACCCTCGATGACGAGCTCGCCAAGGCGGTCGGGCTCGACACTCTCGCCGAACTGCGCCAGGAGATTCGCCAGCGCATGCAACGCGACTACGCCGGGGTTGCCCGCCAGCGATTGAAGCGCGGTCTCCTCGACAAGCTCGCCGAGCGCTATGATTTCGCCGTGCCGCCCGGCATGGTCGAGATGGAATTCAACTCGATCTGGGCGCAATACGAGGCCGACAAGACGCGCCAGAAGGCGGCCGCGGCCGAAGCCGAAGCGGGAGGCGCGCCGCCGAGCGCAGAAGAAGGTCCGATCGATGCGGCGGCACTCATCGCACCCGAGGAGACCGCGCTCGAGGGCGCGTCGGAGCGGGCCCCGGCGAGCGCCGAAGCGGAGAAACCGCAGCCTCTCCACGACGACCCGGCGGTGCACCATGCGATACCGCATCCCGGCTCGGCCGAGGAGCCGATTGACGCGGCGGCGATCGTCGCGCCGGAGGAAACCGCCCTTGAAGGCGCCTCGGATAGCGAGCCCGCCGCGCCGGCCGAGGACGAGGAGAAGGCCAAGGCCGAGTTTCGCCACATCGCCGAGCGGCGGGTGCGGCTCGGCCTCTTGCTTGCGGAGGTCGGGCGCAACGCCAATATCACGGTCAGCCAGGAGGAGCTCAACCAGGCGCTGACGCAGGAGGCGCGCCGGCTTCCCGGTTACGAGCGCCAGGTCATCGACTACTACCGCAAGAACCCCGACGCGCTGAACAATTTGCGTGCGCCGATTTTCGAGGACAAGGTTGTCGACTTCATCGTCGAGTTGGCGAAGCCCGATGAGCGCAAGGTGACGCCGCAGGAGCTGATGACCGACGCCGCATCGGACGGCGAGGGTGCCACGGCGGCGTAATGCCGCAGCGACAGGACGCTACCCCGCGCGCCATGTCCGGCGTTGCGGTTTGAGGAGGACGGAATGGCCGATCATTTGGAAACCTACATGAATAATCTGGTGCCGATGGTGGTCGAGCAGACCAACCGCGGCGAGCGTGCTTACGACATCTATTCGCGCCTCCTGAAGGAGCGAATCATCTTTCTCGTCGGCCCGGTCCATGACGCCGTCGCAAGCCTGATCTGCGCTCAGCTGCTGTTCCTCGAATCGGAGAACCCGTCGAAGGACATCGCCTTTTATATCAACTCGCCCGGCGGGGTCGTGACCTCCGGTCTGGCGATCTACGACACGATGCAATACATCCGCTCGCCGGTATCGACCGTGTGCATCGGCCAAGCCGCCTCGATGGGCTCCTTGTTGCTGTGCGCCGGGGCCAAGGGCAAGCGCTTCTCGCTGCCCAATTCGGCCATCATGATCCACCAGCCCTCGGGCGGGACCCAAGGCCAAGCCACCGACATCGAGATTCAGGCGCGAGAGATTCTGCGGCTGCGGGCGCGGCTCAACGATATGTACGTCAAGCACACCGGACAGCCGCTCGAGGTGATCTCGCTCGCCGTCGAGCGCGACAAGTTCCTGACGCCGAACGAGGCGAAGGACTTCGGTCTCATCGACGAGGTGGTGGAGACGCGTCCGACCCGGGAAGACGAGCGCGGCTTCCGGACCTGACGTCGCCGCGGCGAGTGCACGGAGCAACGCATTTAACTAGTTGTTGATCCGTCAGGAGTACATATACTTTGATTACCCGTGCCGGGGCGTAACCGGCTCGGTGCCGGGCACGGGCCCGCCCTTGCCGGCGGACCCGGTGATGGAGTGGCGATGACAAAGTCCAGCGGCAGCGACTCGAAAAACACGCTCTACTGCTCGTTCTGCGGCAAGAGCCAGCACGAAGTCAGGAAGCTGATTGCGGGTCCGACCGTCTTCATCTGCGACGAATGCGTCGAGCTTTGCATGGACATCATCCGTGAGGAGCACAAGACGACGCTGGTCAAGTCGCGCGACGGGGTGCCGGGGCCGCGCGACATCTGCCGGGTCCTCGACGATTACGTAATCGGTCAGGACCACGCCAAGCGCGTGCTGTCGGTCGCCGTCCACAACCATTATAAGCGCCTCGCGCACGGCTCGAAAAACAACGACGTCGAGCTCGCCAAATCGAACATCCTCCTCGTTGGACCGACCGGGTCGGGCAAGACGCTCTTGGCGCAGACCCTGGCTCGCATCATCGACGTGCCGTTCACGATGGCCGACGCGACGACCCTCACTGAAGCGGGCTATGTCGGCGAGGACGTCGAGAACATCATTTTGAAGCTGCTGCAATCGGCCGACTACAACGTCGAGCGGGCCCAGCGCGGCATCGTCTATATCGACGAGGTCGACAAGATCTCGCGCAAATCCGACAACCCCTCGATCACCCGCGACGTCTCCGGCGAGGGAGTGCAGCAGGCGCTCCTGAAGATCATGGAGGGTACCATCGCCTCGGTGCCGCCGCAGGGCGGGCGCAAGCACCCGCAGCAGGAATTCCTGCAGGTCGACACCACCAACATCCTGTTCGTCTGCGGTGGCGCGTTTTCCGGGCTCGAAAAGCTCATCGCCCAGCGCCGCCAGGGCACCTCGATCGGCTTTGGCGCCGAGGTGCATGGGCCCGACGAACGGAAAACCGGCGAGATTCTTAAGGATCTCGAGCCGGAAGACCTGCTCAAATTCGGACTGATCCCGGAATTCGTCGGTCGGCTGCCGGTCGTCGCGACGCTCGACGACCTCGACGAGGATACCCTCGTCGACATCCTGGTGAAGCCCAAGAACGCGCTCGTCAAGCAGTACCAGCGGCTGTTCGAGATGGAAGACGTCCGGCTCGAATTGACCGAAGAGGCGCTGCGCGGCATCGCCCACAAGGCGATTGCCCGCAAGACCGGGGCGCGCGGTCTGCGCTCGATCATGGAGTCGATCCTGCTCGATTCGATGTTCGAGCTGCCGAGCCTCGCCGGGGTCAGCGAGATCGTCATCAACCGGGAAGTCGTCGAGGGGCGGGCGAAGCCGCTGCACATCTACTCCGACCGGCGGGGCGATGTCGGCACCGGCGATTAAGCGTGACGCCGCCTACCGGCCTGCGGCATCCTGATCGCATGCCTTGAAGGCCGGGTGCGGGACGCCAACCTAAACACGGCCTATATACCGACCGCCCGCTCTCATCGGCGCGGGGTCTCTGGCAAAAAGAGGGTCCATGTTCGAAACCGCTCGAGCTGCGCTTTACCCGGTCCTGCCACTGCGCGACATCGTGGTGTTCCCGCACATGATCGTGCCGCTTTTCGTCGGCCGCGAGAAATCCGTGCGGGCCCTCGAGGATGTGATGAAGGACGATAAGCAGATCCTTCTCGTCACTCAGAAGAACGCGTCGCAGGACGATCCATCCACCGCCGATATCTACACGATCGGTACGATCGGCACGGTATTGCAGCTGCTGAAGCTCCCGGACGGCACGGTCAAGGTGCTGGTCGAGGGCGGCCAGCGTGCCCGCATCGTGCGCTTCGCCGAGAACGAGATGTTCTTCCAGGCTCACGCGGAAGTGATCGGCGAAAAGCCGGGCGCGCAACAGGAAATCGCCGCGCTGGCTAGGACCGTGGTCACGCAATTCGAGCAATACATCAAGCTGAACAAGAAGATACCGCCCGAGGTCCTGGTCTCGATCAACCAGATCGAGGACTCCGGCAAGCTCGCCGATACCGTCGCCTCGCATCTGACGTTGAAAATCGCCGAGAAGCAGGAGCTGCTGGAGACCGAAACCGTCTCCGAGCGCCTGGAAAAGGTGTTCGGCTACATGGAAGGCGAGATCGGCGTTCTCCAGGTCGAGAAGCGGATCCGCAACCGCGTCAAGCGTCAGATGGAGAAGACGCAACGCGAATATTATCTGAACGAGCAATTGAAGGCGATCCAGAAGGAGCTCGGCGAGGGCGAGGACGGCAAGGACGAGATGGCCGAACTCGAAGACAAGATCAACAAGACCAAGTTGTCGAAGGAGGCTCACGACAAGGCGGTCGGCGAGCTGAAAAAACTCCGCAGCATGAGCCCGATGTCGGCCGAGGCGACGGTCGTCCGCAATTATCTCGATTGGATCCTGTCGCTGCCGTGGCACAAGCGGACCAAGATCAAGCGCGACATCAACGATGCCGAGCGCGTCCTCAACGCCGATCATTTCGGGCTGGAAAAAGTCAAGGAACGGATCCTCGAATACCTCGCCGTCCAGCAGCGCATGAAAAAGCTGAAAGGGCCGATCCTGTGCCTGGTCGGTCCGCCGGGTGTTGGCAAAACCTCGCTCGGTAAGTCGGTCGCTCGCGCCACGGGGCGCAATTTCGTGCGCATGTCCCTGGGCGGCATGCGCGACGAGGCGGAGATTCGCGGCCACCGCCGCACCTATATCGGGTCGATGCCCGGCAAGGTGCTGCAGGGCATGAAAAAGGCAAAGTCGTCGAACCCATTGTTCCTGTTGGACGAGGTCGACAAGCTCGGCCAGGATTGGCGCGGCGATCCGTCGTCGGCCCTCTTGGAGGTGCTTGACCCCGAGCAGAACTCATCGTTCAACGATCACTACCTCGAGGTCGATTACGACCTGTCGGACGTCTTGTTCGTGACCACGGCCAACACGCTGCGCATGCCGCAGCCGCTGATGGACCGCATGGAGATCATCCGCCTCCCCGGCTATACCGAGGACGAGAAGATCGAGATCGCCAAGCGCCACCTGATCCCCAAGCAGATCAAGGCGCACGGCCTCAGAAAGGGCGAATGGAGCATCAGCGACGAGGCGCTGCGCGATCTATGCCGCTACTACACGCGCGAAGCCGGGGTGCGCAATATGGAGCGCGAGGTCGCCAATCTGACCCGCAAGGCGATCAAGGACATTCTGACGAAGAAACACGAGCGGGTCGCCGTGACGCGGCGCAATCTCGAGAAATATGCGGGAGTGCGGCGGTTTCGCTTTGGCGAGGCTGAGAGCGAGGACCTGGTGGGCGTCACCACCGGTCTCGCCTGGACCGAGGTCGGCGGCGAATTGCTGACGATCGAGGCGGTGACCCTCCCCGGCAAGGGGCGGGTAACGGCGACCGGCAAGCTCGGCGATGTGATGAAGGAATCGGTCCAGGCTGCCGAGAGCTTTGTCAAATCACGCGCCCAGGCCTATGGCATCAAGCCGCGCGATTTGGAGAAGAGGGACATTCACGTCCACGTGCCCGAGGGCGCGACGCCCAAGGACGGCCCTTCGGCGGGGGTCGCGATGGTGACCACGATCGTCTCGGTGCTGACCGGGATTCCGGTGAAGCGCGACATCGCGATGACCGGCGAGATCACCTTGCGCGGCCGGGTATTGCCGATCGGCGGGCTGAAGGAAAAGCTCCTGGCGGCATTGCGGGGCGGGCTGAAGACGGTGCTGATCCCGGCGGACAACGAGAAGGATCTCGCCGAGATCCCTGACAACGTCAAGCGTGGGCTCAAGATCATCGCGGCGCGCACGGTCGATGAGGTGCTCGCAAATGCGCTCAGCGCGCCGCTCACCCCGATCGTGTGGGACGAAGAGCCCGTGGCGCCGGCGGTCATTCCCGCGACGAGCGAAGAGCGGTCGGGTCTGCTAACGCATTGATACGTATTGCACAGGGTTGTCGCCTCGCCGGCAAGTTAACCCCGGCGGGCGACAACGGCGGGTAACAATCGAAAAAAGCTCGCTTTCGGCGGGCGCAGTGGCGTTGACCCGCCTCGGAGGCCGCTCTAAACTCTCCATCGGCAGTCACATGCATATTTCCCGCATTCTCGCCGTAGGGGGCAACACGTGAATAGAAACGAGCTCGTCGATGCCGTTGCCGGCAAATCCGATCTGTCGAAGTCGGCTGCGAACAAGGCGGTCGAAGCGGTGTTCGAGTCGATCACCGGTGCGTTAAAGGGAGGCAACGAGGTTCGGCTCGTCGGGTTTGGCACCTTCTCGGTCGCCCGCCGCGCCGCATCGGAGGGGCGCAATCCCCGGACCGGCGAGAAGATCAAGATCGCCGCGTCGAAACAGGCCAAGTTCAAGCCCGGCAAGCGCTTGCGCGACGAACTCAACTAGAGACGGGCTGACCCCAGCACCGTCCCGGACGCCCTCGCGGACGTCCGATCCCGAGAGGTTGGGGCGATTAGCTCAGCTGGTAGAGCATCTCGTTTACACCGAGAGGGTCGGCGGTTCGAGTCCGTCATCGCCCACCAGCCCCCTCGGGTGAGTGCGGCCGCCGGATCGCCGGCGCTTCAGATCCGTGTCGGCACCCCTGCCTCCCCCAGATCCCAATAGATCCCGGCCATGACCGTGAGAGCTTCGCGAGCCAGCGGGGCCAGCATGTGCTCGTTCGGCGCGTGCTGCGAGCACGACGCATAGGAATGCGGGACCCAGACCGTCGGCAGGCCGAGATCCTTGGCAAAGATGTCGTTCGGCAATGAGCCGCCGAGATTGGGCAGGATGGCGGGCGGCTTGCCGGTCGTTTCTTTGATCGAGGCCGCCGCCCAGCGCACCCAGGGGTGGTCGGGGTCGAGCCGTGTCGCCGGGAAATAGGCCTTGGCCCAACGCTCGATCCGGACCATCGGGAAGCCGTGCGCGTCGAGGTGGCGGCGCAGCGCCGGCAGGAAGTTCTCGGGATCGACGCCGACGACAAAGCGGATCTGGCAGGTCGCCTTGGCGTGTGGCGGGATCGCATTGACCGGGTTGTCGGGATTGCCGGTGGCGAAAGCCAAGACCTCGAAGCTGCACCAGCCAAACACCTTCTCGCTCGGGCTGAGCCCGGGCTCACCCCAATCCGGGTCGATCGCGGGCATGTCCCCGCCGCCTTCTCCCCGGGACTCGACCGGACAGTCGGCGAGCGCCATGCGCACCGAGTTCGGCAGATGGCTCGGCACCCACTCGCGCACCCGGATTGCGCCTTTCGGGGTCGTGATCGTTGCTAACGCATGGGCGAGGATGATTCCCGGGTTGGCCAACAGCCCGCCCCAATTGCCGGAATGATGCCCGCCCTCGCGCAATTCGACGGAAAGATCGAAATTCATCGCACCGCGGGCGCCGAGGAAGATCGTCGGGCGCTCCGGCGCAAGGCGCGGCCCGTCCGAGGGGAGGCTGGTGCTCTGCGAAGGCGGCAACCGGCGCCTGACGCGCTGGCCGGCCGACGGCAAATTTGCCTCCTCCGAGGTGCTGATCGACCGCTTCGAGGGGAAGCGCCTCAGCCGCCCCAACGACGTCATCTGCAAATCCGACGGCACCGTCTATTTCACCAATCCGGGGCTGCGCATCCCGCTCGCCGAGCGCGAACTCGATCCCTCGGCGGTCTACCGCGTCAAGCCGGACGGCTCGGTGAGCCACGTCGCCGATGTCGAATACCCGAACGGGCTGGCGTTTTCGCCAGACGAGCGCACCCTCTATGTCGCGAACACCCGATTTGCGGCGTACATCCATGCGCTGGAGCTCGACGGCGCCGGCAATGTCGTGCGGCGGCGGATCTTTGCCGACATGTCGTCGGACGAGAAGATCGGCGTGCCGGACGGCATGAAGGTCGATGTCGACGGCCGGGTCTTTTGCACCGGTCCGGGCGGCACCTGGGTGTTCGCGCCTGACGGCTCACGGATCGGCATCATCAAGACGCCCGAGGTGCCCGCCAATCTGTGCTTTGGCGGCCCCGACAGGAAGACGCTGTTCTTCACCGCGCACACTTCGGTCTATTCGATGCGGGTCAAGGTGCCAGGGCTGCCGGGCCATCCCTTCCGCCGCTAAGGTTCACCACGAAGACGAGGAGGTCCTCGGGGAGGCCTTTAACGGACCGCGGGCGTCTCGCCCGCAAAAAAAAGCGGGCCGGAGCCCCGCGGTCCCAGGTGTCGCTTCTTCGTGGCCTGCGTCTTGCTCGGTTCCCTTCCCGCTGCGCCGACGATAGGCTGGTCGGCGGCCGGCAAAATGGGAGCGGGGCATGAGGCTCGCGATACCGGATTTGATCTCGAATTCGTATTTCCCGGCCTTGGCCGCGGCCGAGCTCGGGTTTTTCGAGCGCGAGGGGTTGGAAGTCTCGGCCGAGCTGATCTTCCCGGTCGATCGGGCTTATGAGGCGCTGCGCGACGGCGCGGTTGATTTCGTCGGCGGCGCGGCGCATGGCGCGCTCGCCGCCTTTACCGAATGGCGCGGCGTCAAGCTCCTGGGCGCCCTGGCGCAGGGCATGTACTGGTTCCTCGTGATGCGTGCCGAGTTGGGCATCGCGCGCGGCGACCTCGCCGCGCTTCGCGGCCGCCGCATCGGCGCCGCGCCCTGGGTCGAGATGGGGCTGCGCGGGCTCCTTTCGGCCGCCGGCCTCGATCCGCACCGCAACGACATCCGCATCGGGCCGGTGCCGGGGGCGACCGGCCAAGGTGTGGATTTAACCGGCGTCAATTTCGGCCTGACCGCGGCCGAGGCACTGACCGCCGGTGCGATCGACGGGTTCTGGGCCAACGGCATGGCGACCGAGCTGGCGGTGACATCAGGCGTCGGAACGATCGTCCTCGATGTGCGGCGGGGCGACGGGCCGGCCGGTTGTTTCGATTACACGATGCCGGTCTTGGCGACGACCGACCGGCTGATCGAGCGCTCTCCCGAAATCGCCGCCGCCGCGGTGCGCGCGCTCGTTGCGGCGCAGAACGCCTTGAAGACTGATGTCTCGCGCGCCACCGAAGTCGGCAACAAGCGCTTTCCGCCGCGCGAGGCCGGGCTGATCGCGGGCATCATCCGCCGTGATTTGCCGTATTACGATGCCGCGATCAGCGAGAGATCGGTGATGGCGATCAATGAGTTCGCCCACAGTATGAGCGTTCTCGACGACGACGTGCCCTATGCCGATATCGTCGCCGCCCAGTTTCGCCCGCTCTGGCATTCCGGCGAATGAACAACCCGGGGACAAAGATGCGGACGGGCGCCGATTATCGCGAAGCCCTGCGCGATGGCCGCAAGGTTTGGGTGCTGGGCGAGGGCCTCGTCCAGGACGTGACGACGCATCCGGCGACCAGCGCGATGGTCGAGGAATATGTCGCCTGGTACGACCTCCACGTCGACCCGGCCTGGCAGGACATCCTGTTCGCGCCGCCGGCTTCCGGCTGCGAACCCCTCGCCTGGGCCTATTTTCTGCCGAAGACCTCGCAGGATCTGATCGGGATGGGCCGGTCCTTCGCCAAGACGCTCTTCATCAGCGCCGGCAACATCACCCACACCCCGGCCTATGGCCATCTGATCTCGCTCGGCATCTTGACCGCGGTACAACAACAGAATGTCTCGCCAAAGCAGATCGCCGATGCGATGGCGTATCGCGAGCTGATCGCCGGGACCGGGCGGTTTTTGACGTTCTGCGGCGGCGCCGCCACGATCGGCTTCCGGATGCGCGAGGACCCGCGCGAGCGGGCCGCGCTCAAATTGGTCCGCGAAACCGATGCTGGGGTGGTGATCAGCGGCCGGCTCGGCATGCATACGAGCCCGGCCTATGCCGAGGATGTCTATGTTGGCTCCCTCAACGGGGTCGAGATCGGCGGGCATCGCGCCAGCTTTGTCGTGCCGGTCGGGGCGCCCGGGGTGACAACGATATGCCGCAAGATCGCGGCGCGCGGGCCAAGCCGGTTTGCCGCGCCGCTGTCCTCCCGCTTCGACGAGCTCGACGGCCAGATGTGGCTCGACAATGTGTTCGTGCCCTGGGAGCGCGTGTTCTTCGCCGAGGCGACGCCCGAGCCGATCGCCACCTGGCTCCTGTGGCATCACCTCTACGGCTGGCTCGCCAAGGCCGAATTCGCCCTGGGCCTCGCGCTCGCCCTCTCCGATGCGATGGGATTGAAGGAGCACGAGCCGACCGTCGAATACCTGGTCGATCTGGTGGTCGAGGTGCAGACCGTGCGCAGCTGCCTCATCGCTGCCGAGCGCGACCCCGCCTTCACCGTCGCCGGGTATTGCGTCGCCAATCACACCCATCTGATGCCGGGGGGCATCGCGATCCTGAAGGCGCGCCAGCGCATTTCCGAGATCCTGCGCATCCTCCCCGGCTCGTCCCTGGTGGTCGCGCCCGCCGACACCGATCTCGCCGATCCCGCGATGGCAGCGGGGCTGGAGGAGTCGTTCGGCGGCGGCGGCTATAGCGCAGAGCAGCGCGCGGCCCTCCTGCAGCTTGCCGCCGACCATGTGTCATCGGCGCTCGACGGCCGCGAATCCGCTTTCGAGCTGCATGCCAGCGGCGGCGTGCCCGTGTGGCGGGGCCGGCTGCGCCGCTTCTTCCCGAGCTACAACGAACTCGCCAACGCGGTGCTCGCCGCGATCAGCATCCCGATGCCCGAGATCGATGTCGGCGCCATCCCCGCCGCCCCGCTCGCGCCGCGCCGACCCAACATGGTGCCGGCGCCCCCAACGAAAGTCTGAACATTAACGGGAGATACTTCAGGAACCTTCGCAAAATTTGCCAGAATGCCGCTTATGCGGGCTTTATGCGGCGAGAAAGCGAGGCCAATCATGCGTCGACCTCGGCGCGATCCAGTGTGGCCTGACAGGAGATGGTTTGAACTCTGTCGCGATTCTTTACACTATTTGGTGGTCTTTACACTATTTGGTGTGGATCTGCCTCTCAACTTAGAGATAACCATTTGATTTAGCAAGTAAATTTGCATTTTTAAGGAATTGGCATTGAAATTGCTTTCCGTAGCTTCGTGCCCCCGACCGCCAATCGGCGCGACGACGGCTGTGAGACAACTTCGAGAACCGCACTTGGCAAGAAGGATTTTTTAAAAATGGCGACTGGAAAATTCAAACAGAAGATGCTGACGGCAGTCAGCGCGGCGCTGCTGATGCTGACAGCCGGCGCAGCCCAGGCTGCGTGTATCGGCTCCTGTGGAACGGACACCGCGAACGGCGTTGTGACGAACCCTCCCGGCTTCAGCTCCTATGATTATGTGACGACTACGGGGGGGCCATTCGGCGGTGGTAATCTGCCGGGTGTATTTGGGTCACCGGGGGTGTCTTCGACTAACGGATCGACATATACGACGGGGTCCTTTACAGCGACTGCAGGAGAATTGATCAATTTCCAGTTCAATTACGTGACGTCCGATGGCTCGGGATTTCCGGACTATGCGTGGGCGGGCCTGATGAGCACCGATGGTGGCTCAAATTACCTGATCTTTTCAGCGCAAACCCAGCCAACTGGCAATACTGTTCCTGGGGCGACTATGCCCGCGCTGGCGCCGGGTGCTTCACTGGCACCGCCTACGTCGCCGATCATTCCTGGGGGACCGGCCTGGAATGAGTTAGGCACATATTCGGGGGCCTGCTGGGCAGCCGGCTGCGGCTATACAGGCTGGATCGAATCCCTGTTCAGCGGTGAGGCCGCGGACGCCTATACGCTGGAGTTCGGGGTCTCGAACTCTAACGACACAGCCTTCGACACTGGCCTGGCCTTCGCTGGTGTTGAGGTTGGTGGTGTCCCGGTCTCGCCTGTGCCGGAGCCAGCCAGCCTATCTTTGCTCGGCGCCGGCCTTGTGGGGCTTGGCTTCATCCGGCGTCGCCGCAAGGCACAAACCTCAGGCGCGTAGAAAATTTTTTACAAACAGGAGCTTGGGGCGGCGCCCAGGGTGCCGCCCTTTTTTCTTTCGTGATGCGTTTGTAGTCGCGCAGCTACCGAATGCCGAGGCGTTGCGGCAGGATTCACCGGTGATCTTGCTCATATCGTTCCGCCCGCCGGGCTGAGAGTTTGCGAATTTATCGGCGGGGCCGCTGGATCGGCACCGTGCGTCCTTCGAGACGCCCGCTGCGCGAGCTCCTCAGGATGAGGTTTCTTAATGCCGTCATAGATTTACCCTCATCCTGAGGAGCGGCGCGGCGGAGCCGGGACGCGTCTCGAAGGACGCGTATTTCGTCATGCAGCACCTGTTTCCAACCCTCTGGCGATTGTCCGATGTAATATTACGCGCCGGCGGCGGCCAGAAAATGCCGCGTCCCGTTCTGCGCAGCACTCCGCGCGTTCTTCGCGTACACTGCGCGCCGGTTGGCGGGAGCTCCGGGGAGGGGTGGGCAGTGCTTTCGATCACGCGACGGTGCCGATGATGCGGACCGGCGCCGAATACCGTGAAGCCCTGCGCGACGGCCGCAAGGTCTGGCTGATGGGTGCGGGTCCGGTCGAGGATGTGACGACCCATCCGGCGACGCGGGCGATGGTCGAGGAATACGCCCTCTGGTACGACCGCCACTTCGATCCCTCGTGGCAGGATACGCTGCTGATGCCCGCCGCCGGCGATGGCGAGCGCGCCCCCTGGGCTTTCGTGCTGCCGCGGACGCCCGAAGACGTGCAGGGGATGGGCCGTTCCTTCGCGAAAACCATGTTCCTCTCGGCCGGCAACATCACCCACGACCCCGCCTACGGCAATCTGATCGCGCTCGGCGTCCTGACCGCGGTCGAGTCGCAAAAAATCTCGCCGGAGCAGGTCGCCGACGCGCTCGCCTATCGCGACGCAATCGCCCGCACCGGGCGGTTCATCACCTATTGCGGCGGTGCCCCGATCATCGGGCAACGGATGCGTCCCGACCCGGGGGACCGGGTGGCATTGAAGCTGGTGCGCGAAACCGATGCCGGAGTTGTCATCCGCGGCAAGCTCGGCATGCATACGAGCCCCGCCTATGCCGAGGAGGTCTATGTCGGCGGCATGTCGGGCGTCGATATCGGGGGCAACCGCGCCGGGTTCATCGTGCCCGTAGGCGGGGCCGGGGTCACGGTCCTCTGCCGCCAGAGCGCCGCGCGCGACGCCAACCCGTTTATCGCGCCCTTATCCTCCCGCTATGACGAGCTCGACGGCCAGATGTGGCTCGATGACGTTTTCGTGCCGTGGGAGCACGTGTTTTTCGTAGGGCCCGACCCCGACCCAATCGCCCGCTGGCTGCGCTGGCATCATCTCTATGGCTGGCTGGCAAAGGCGGAATTCACCCTCGGCCTCGCGCTCGCCCTCTCCGATGCGATGGGATTGAAGCAGCACGAGCAAACCGTCGACTATGTCGTCGACCTTGTGGTCGCGGTGCAGACCGTGCGCAGCTGCATCCTCGCCGCCGAGCGCGATCCTGAGTTCACCCCGGCCGGGTATTGCTTCCCCAACCACCGCCATCTCGCGCCGGGCGGCATCGCGCTCTTCAGAGCGCGCCAGAGGATCTCGGAGATCCTGCGCATCGTCCCCGGTTCGTCGCTCGTCGTCGCCCCATCGGACAAGGATCTCGCCATCCCCGAATTGGCGGTCGGGCTCGACGAATCCTTTGGCGGCGGCGGCTACACCGCATTGCAGCGCGCCGCCCTCTTGCAACTCGCCGCCGACCATGTCTCCTCGGCGCTCGACGGCCGCGAATCCGCCTTCGAGCTGCATGCCAGCGGCGGGATGCCCAACTGGCGCGCATGGCTCAGGAAAAACTTTAAGGAATACAACGAGCTGGCGAATGCGGTGCTGGGCGCGATCGATCTCCCCATGCCGCAGATCGATGTCTCCAACATCCCGGCCGCGCCGATCGCCCGGCGCCGGCCGACGACGCCGCCAGTCACCCCCCCGGCGCAAAAGCCTCCCTCGGCTTAAATCGCCACGCCGGGCGGTGCGGCGAGGTTGATCTTCGATGTCATATCCGCGCCGGCTTCCTCGTGAGAAAATCCTTGAACCCGTCGCGCGGGTGGCCGGCCGAGAGGTAGGTCGCGCGCGCCTCGTCCTCGAGGTCGTAGCGCCCGCGCCAGTCGAGCCCCATGCCCTCATGCAAGAGGCGCTTGATGCCCTGCACCATGCGCGCGTCGTTCTTGGCGATCATCTGCCCCATCTCGATCGCCGACTCGCGCAGCTTCGCCGCCGGCACGATCAGGTTGAGGAGGCCGATGCGCAGGGCTTCCTCGGCGGCGACGACGCGGCCGGTATAGAGCAGCTCCTTCGCCTTTGGCACACCGACCAGGGCCGGCAACGACCAGGTCGAGTTGACCCGGCCGTAGCTCGCCGCGAGAAACCGGAACTGCGTCTTCTCGCAGCCGATGCGCAGATCGAGCGAGGAGGACAACAACGCCGCGCCGCCATAGGCAAGGCCGTTGATCGCGCCGATCAACGGTTTCCTATAGCTGGCGATGTGCCAGCTGATGTTGCCGCGGGTCTCGCTGCGCAGGGCGAGCTCCTCCGAGCTGAGGCCGGCCATCTCGTGAATGTCGGCGCCGGCGGAAAACGCGCGATCGCCGGCGCCGGTCAGGATGACCGCCTTCACCCCGTCATCCTCTTCGTACCCGCTCAGCGCGTCGCCCAGTTCCTGCATCAAGGGGAAACTCAGCGCGTTGAGCTTCTCCGGCCGGTTCAGCGTGATCAGCGCGACCCCGTCGAGGCGCTCGCTCAGGATATACTCGTAGGCCATCGCACGGCTCTCCTTCCCTCCGGGGATTGCCCGGCGCAATATACCGGTGGATGAGATTGCGTCGTCGCTGCGCTCCCCGCAATGACAACCTCCAGCAATCTCGATTGCTGCAATAGATAGCGGAGCGGGCAATGGCCGGATCCCTCGATGGTGTGCGGGTATTGGAATTGGCGCGGTACCAGGCGGGCCCGCGCGGCGGCATGATCCTCTCCGATCTCGGCGCCGAGGTCATCAAGATCGAAAAGCTGGGCGGCGAGGAGACCCGTAAATCGGAGCCGATGGTGCGCGGGCAGAGCGTCTATTTCTCGGTCTACAACCGCGGCAAGAAGAGCCTCTGCCTCGACATGCGAACTGAGCGCGGCAAGGAGATCTTTGCCGCCCTGGTACCGACCGCCGATATGGTGTTGCAGAACTTCCGGCCCGGCGTCATGGAGAAAATGGGCTTCGGCTATGACCGGCTGTGCGAATTGAAGCGCGACATCATCCTCATATCGGTCTCCGGCTTCGGGCAATACGGCCCCTATCGCGACCGCCCGGCCTTCGATCCGCTGGGCCAGGCGATGAGCGGGTTGATGAGCCTGACCGGCGCTCCGGTTGGAACCCCGCTCGGCGCCGCGACGTCGCTCGTCGACCGCTACACCTCGCTGCACGCGACGATCGGCGCCTTGGCGGCATTGCATCACCGCGACAAGACCGGCGAGGGCCAGGTCGTCGATTGCTGCCTCCTCGATTCCGGGTTCACCATGGTCGAGATCCCGCTCGCGTACTATCTGGCGACTGGTCAGGAAGGCGGCGAGGGCGGCCGGCCGCCTTACAAGGCCAAGGACGGCCATGTCGTGATCTCGGCCTCGGGCCGAGCGATGGCGACCCGCCTCATGCAGATCGCCACCGGCGACGCGGCCGCCGCCGTCGAGGGGTGGACCAGCCGGGTCGGGCAGGGCGATGCGCGCAAAGAGGCCGTCACCAAATGGTGCGCCGAGAACACCGTCGACCACATCGTCTCGACTCTCTTGGCCGCCGATATCCCGGTCGCGCCGGTCAAAACCATCCCGCAGGCGGCCCTCGACCCGCATCTCTGGGAACGCGAGATGCTGGTCAAGATGCCCGATGCTCTCGCCGGCGAGATCCATGTCCCGGGTGCCACGATCAAGATGTCGAAGACCCCCGGCCGGGTCGCGCCGGTGCCGACCCCGGGCGAGCACACCGACGAGCTCCTGTCCTCGATCCTCGGCTACGACCGCGCGACATTGGCGGAGCTGCGACAGGCGAAGGTGATCGGGTAAAAAACGCCGCGGCGTGATTCACGAGGAAACTGGCGGAGCACGGGACGGAGACCAATTGGCTCGCCCGGTGCCTGTGGCGCGAGCGATCACCGTTACACAGCGAATTTTCTTGTCTCCACGCTGCTCTCTTGCCAAGATGTCTCCGTTGAGAGACAACTGGCAATGATCGAGATTCGCCAGACCGAGGGATTTGCGGCCTGGTTTCGGAAACTGCGCGATCGGCAGGCCAGAGCGCGACTGGCGGTTCGCATCGATCGTCTTTCGCTCGGTAACCTTGGCGACGTACGGCCGGTCGGTGTAAGGGGCAATCATGGACAATACGAAAACGATCCCATGGCGCACTGAAGATCACCTCGAAACTACCGAAGATATAGCGGCCTATCTGGAAGCGGTTTTCGAGGACGGCGATCCGGAGTTGATCGGCCATGCGCTCGGAGCTGTGGCGCGCTCGAAGGGCATGACGGAGATCGCCCGGCGCACCGGCTTGGGCCGCCAGAGCCTCTACAAGGCCCTGTCGCCGGAAGGCCGTCCCGAGTTCGCGACCGTCTTGAAAGTCGTGCGTGCGCTTGGGCTTAAACTGACCGTGGCTGCGGGCTGATCATGTAGGTCGGCAGGCAGATAAAGCGCGCGGCGATTCCGACTACCGGGTCTAGGGCTCCGGGCGCAGCGGCACCCTGCTGCTGCGCGTAAACCGCCGTCAGGCTTGTGAATAGCCTCGGCTGACGAGAGAAAATCCGAGGCGGGGCGCTCCGAGGGCTATTTCGGCGACACTACCATCGTCATCTGGCGGCCTTCCATGCGGGGCGTCTGCTCGACCTTGGCGATCCCGTCGAGATCGTCCTTGACCCGCATCAGGACGTTCATGCCGAGCTCCTGATGCGCCAGCTCGCGCCCGCGGAACCGCATGGTCACCTTGACCTTGTCGCCTTCCTCGATGAACTTGTTCATGCTGCGCATCTTCACCGCGTAATCGTGGATGTCGATGCTTGGCCGAAGCTTGATTTCCTTGACTTCGATGATTTTCTGCTTTTTGCGAGCCTCGTTTTTCTTCTTCTGTTCTTCGTATTTGTATTTGCCGTAATCGAGGATCTTGCAAACCGGCGGATCGGCGCCGGGCGCGATCTCGACCAGGTCGAGGCCGGCATCGGCGGCCATGGCGAGCGCTTCGTTGCGCCCGACGACCCCGACCATCCCGCCGCGCTCGTCGACGAGGCGCACGCGCAGGACGGAGATCTCCTCGTTGATGCGAGGCCCCTCGCGGGTGGGGGTCATGTTCATCGGTGGTCTGGGTATGTAGGCTCTCCTCTCAGAGGTTGAACAGTCCGGCCGTCGATAAAGTGCCGACGGCCGAGGCTAGCCGGGCGGGGCTGCCTCCAGCTTCAATCTAGCAACGGCTTCGGCAAGCGCAAGGGCTTCCTGCGCCGGGCTGCCGAGCCGGCGCAGCGAGAGGCTGCGCTCATTGGCCTCGCGCCGGCCGACAACGAGCATGACCGGGACTTTCGCGAGGCTGTGCTCGCGCACCTTGTAGCCGATCTTCTCGTTGCTCGTATCAGTGACGACGCGCAGGCCGCAGGCGCCTAATTCGCCGGCAACCTCCTCGGCATAAGCCGACGCCTCATCGGTGATCGAGGCGACGACCGCCTGTACCGGGGCGAGCCAGAGCGGGAAATTTCCGGCGTAATGCTCGATCAGGATGCCGATGAAGCGCTCCACCGAGCCGAGGATCGCGCGGTGCAGCATGACCGGCCGGTGGCGGCCGCCATCTTCGCCGACATAGCTCGCGCCGAGCCGCTCCGGCATCGAGAAATCGAGCTGCAGGGTGCCGCATTGCCAGTCGCGGCCAATTGCATCGCGCAGCACGAATTCGAGCTTCGGTCCGTAGAACGCGCCCTCGCCGGGGTTGAGCGTGTAGCTAAGTCCCGCCTTCTCGACCGCATCCTTCAGATCCTCTTCGGCACGGTCCCACACCGCGTCGCTGCCGATGCGTTGGGCCGGCCGGTCGGCGAATTTGATCGCCACATCCGCGAACCCGAAATCCTTGTAGATCGACAGCAGCAGATGGCAAAACGCGATCGCTTCGGCGGAAACCTGGTCCTCGGTGCAAAAGATGTGCGCATCGTCCTGGGTGAAGCCGCGCACCCGCATGATGCCATGGAGCGCCCCCGACGGCTCGTTCCTATGGCAGCTGCCGAATTCGGCAAGCCGCAACGGCAATTCGCGATAGCTTCTGAGGCGGTTGCGGAAGATTAAGACGTGGCCCGGGCAGTTCATCGGCTTCACTGCGAGGACCCGCTCGTCGCGGCTTTCGGCGATGAACATGTTCTCGCGAAAATTCTCCCAATGTCCGGTGGCTTCCCATAGGCTCCGGTCGAGCAGCATCGGCCCCCTCACTTCGAGGTACCCCGCGGCATCGAGCCGTCGGCGCATGTAGTCCTCGATGATCCGATAGAGCTTCCAGCCCTTGGGATGCCAGAAGACGCTGCCGACCGCCTCCTCCTGCAGATGGAACAGGTCGAGCTCGCGCCCCAATCGGCGGTGGTCGCGGCGCTCGGCTTCCTCGAGCTGGAAGAGATACTGGTCGAGCTCCTTCTGGCTCGGCCAGGCGGTGCCGTGGATCCGCTGCAGCTGCGGATTATGGGGGTCGCCGCGCCAATAGGCGCCGGCCACGCTCATCAGCCTGAAGGCCTGGCCGAGCCGGCCGGTCGACGGCAAATGCGGCCCCGTGCACAGATCGACGAAATTGCCCTGGCGGTAGACGCTGATCTCCTCGGCGGGCGGGATCTCGCCGATATACTCGGCCTTGTAGCGCTCGCCGATGCCGGCGAAGAAGGCGATCGCCCGGTCGCGGTCCCAGATTTCGCGGGTGATCTTCTCGTCCCGGCGGACGATCTCGCGCATCCGCTCCTCGATATGGGCGAGATCTTCCGGGGTGAACGGGAGGTCGCGCGCGAAATCGTAATAAAAGCCGGTTTCGGTCGCCGGGCCGAAGGTGACCTGGCTTTCGGGGTAGAGCTCCTTCACCGCCTCGGCCATGACATGGGCCGCATCGTGGCGCAGGATCTCGAGCCCCTCGGGCATCTCGCGGGTAATGACCGCGACAGCGGCATCATGGTTAATGAGGGTCGCGAGGTCGCGCGGCCGGCCGTCGATCTTGACGGCGAGCGCCGCCCTGGCGAGGCCGGCGCCGATCGCCGCCGCGAGGTCGGCGCCGCTAATGGGGCCGGGGAATTCGCGGCGTCTGCCGTCCGGCAGCGTCACGGCGATCAATTGGGCGGATGGTTGCCCTTCGGGGTTCTCGCTCATGTGCCCTCTACTCCGTCGCTGGCGCTGGTCCAACGGGACGAAGGGGGAATCAAAAAACCCCGTCCGTCGCCGGCGGGGTCCTTAGGGGTTCGAGCTCTGCTGCCAGTTCAGCGCGCGCGACCTCCCGACACCCCGCTCCTCGGGGTGCTGGTAGTCGTCACGAGGAACCGACCGCTGCTGCTCATGGCGCAAATATCGTGATCTGTCAGGGCCGCGTCAAGCGGGAAGGTGCCGCCCGCGCCAGGCTGGCGGCACCTTCCCTGGAACGGTCGATGGGCGGCTTAATATCCCCGCCAATAGTGATGACGGTAGGGCAGATACCCGTAGTAGGGTCGATACCCGTAGTAGTGCGGGTGCCAGCAATGCAAGCCATAGGGCGTCATGTAGCACGCGGCGTCGGCCGGCTGCGAGGCAGTGACACCGACGAGGAGGGTGACCGCCGCGAGGGCGCCAAGAATGAATTTCATCGCGTTACTCCTACAGCAGTTATGCTAAGGAAACGACGCGGCTTGCCCTAAGGATCCCGCTGAGACCAAAAAGATAAAGTCAGCATGCATCAAGAAATCACGAGTTAAAGCACGCTAGGGTAGCGCCGCTGTCTGTCGCCGTGGCGGCGTTGCGGCGATTTCGGTGACCAGCTTGCGGGTGATTGCCTCGGCGAAGGCACCGAAATTATCCACCTGGAACACAAAGGCCCCGGGCCCGCCGATCACGTTCTCCTCGAAATATTTCGGCAGACCGCCCGGCGGCTGGGTGTGAAAGGCGTAGCCCGGGTTGGCCTGGGTGTTGATGATCGCAAGGGCGTTGATCGTGACGCCCGCGGCGACCGCCTGGTCGCGCGCTTCGGTGAGGGCGCGTCCGGCGTTGCTGGTGCCGTCGCCCGAGATATCGATGATCCGCTTGTCGCTGTCGGCCGGCGCGGCGGCAAAGCGCTCCATCGCGAAATCAATGACCGCGCTGATCGAGGTGCGGCCGAGGAACGAGCGCGGCGCGGCGAGCATCGTTGCCGCGACGGTGCCGGCGGCCTCCTCGTCGCGCACCACCGTCCAGTCGACGACGACGTTCTGGTCGGCCGCCCCCGACCATTCGATGAAGCTGACGGCGATCGCGTGATTGCGGCCGCCGACGATCGCGTGCAGCACGCGCGGGTCGGTGATCGCCGCGGCATACCCTTTGCGCTGCAGGTCGAATTCGGTCTCGTCGATGCTGCGCGACACATCGGCGGCGAGAACGAGCAGCAGATCGACGCTGTCGGCGGCGCGCGCGCCCGGGCATCCGATTGCGGCGCCGACGACGATGCAGGCGATGGCCGCGGCAAAGGCGGTCGTTCTCATGCGCCAAGCCTCTCCCGGTTCACCCTCAGAATAAGCCGCGAGGACCCGCCGAGGGAAGCACCGCCACCAAGTTTTGCACAATGAGGCGGTGAGCCAGTGAGAAGAAAAAAGCAACGCTCATCGCAGAGGTCGCAGCGGAAATTTGGGGCGCGAAGCGCACAAAAGCTCGCTGAAACTGGAACAGGACTCTCGGCGCTCGCGCCCTAGAGTCGCCTTCGCGTCCTTTGCGTGCCCTCTGCGTCCTCTGCGTCAGAGCGTTCCTTTTCGCCTTCTCGTCGCCTCGCTGTCTCCCTGATGAAATCATCCCGCCAGTTCGCGGCGTACCAGCGCGGCGCCGTCGGCGAGCGCGCGCAATTTGCCCCACGCGCGTTCGCGCGGCAGGTATTTCATACCGCAATCGGGCGCGGCGACGAGGCGCTCGGCCGGAATATGACGGAGCCCCTCACGCAGCCGCGCGGCGACCGCTGCGGCGGTCTCGACCGTCGGATCATTGAGATCGAGGACGCCCAAGAGGATCGTCTTTCCCGATAATTCCTTCAAGACGCCGAGGTCGAGCCGCGGCTGCGCCGCCTCGATCGAGATCTGCCCGGCGATCGAGTCGGCGAGCTGGGCCAAGAAACTGTAGCCGGCGGGCTTGTTGCGGACCATCGCGGCATAGCCGAAGCAGAGATGCACGATGGTCGGCCCCTGAACCCCGGCAAGCGCCCGGTCGATCGCCTTCAGGCCCCAGCGCGCCGCCTTGTCGGGCGCGGTGCGCACCCACGGCTCGTCGAGCTGCACGACATCGACCCCGGTTGCCTTCAGCGCGAGCAATTCCTCGTTGACGGCGACGGCGTAATCCATCGCCATCTCTTCCTCGTCCGCATAGAAGGCGTTTTCGGCCTGCTGCGACAGGGTGAACGGGCCGGGCAGCGTGATCTTCGTCGCATGGTGGGCGTGCCGGAGCAGGAACTCGGCGTCGCGCACCTCGACCGGGCCGCGCCGGCGGATCGGGCCGACAACGCGCGGCACCGGCGTCGAGCCGCCGCCGCTGCGCCCGACCTGGCCGGGGTGCTCGGCATCGATGCCCTCGAGCGCGAGGGCAAAGCGGTTGGAATAGCTCTCGCGGCGGATCTCGCCGTCGCTGACGATGTCGATGCCGGCCCGCTCCATCGCGCGGATCGCGAGGACAGTCGCGTCGTCCTGGGCCTCTTCGAGCCAGGGCTCGGCGACCCGCCAGATGTCGCGCGCAGCGACGCGCGGCACGCCGTGCTGGGCGAGTGCGCCCCGGTCGACCAGCCAATCGGGCTGCGGATAGCTGCCGACGACGGTCGTTGGGATCAGATGGGTCGGGTAAGGCATGGCGGTACTCTCGTGATTCATTCGCGCGAAACCATAACCCCTTTCGGTTCGCGCCGGCCCCGTTCGTCTGCCCTGTTCCACCTGTTATTTACAGGAAAAAAAGGTGCCGTGTGGCGCTGCAAGGCAGTCCAGCTGCCCCCTAAATAGCCTCGCGCCGCTGTTTTTTGCTGATATCTGCAGGAAAAATACAGCAAAGACCCAAGCCGCCGGCATAGAAGCCCCTTCCAGAAGCCCAAGCAATCGTTACATAGTGCGGACGCCGGTGTTCAAGAACAAACCAAGAACGAATTTCGGTTCAGCTCAAATGTCCGCAACGGCGAAATTCGGTCCTTGGCCCCTCCGCGCGCCAACGGCAAGGCAAGCGCCGATTCCGGCCGTTCGCTCGTGGCACCCCTATCGAATCGCTGGGTACGACCCACTAGATGAGGAGTCAAACCGGAGATCTGACGCAAGGCATCTCCCGTGCGACAGGGAACTTCATAATGCCATTATCCAAGCTGACGGAAACCGATCTACGGGATGGCTGCCGAGCGCGGCTCGAGATGTTGGAATTATGGCTTCGCCGCCTCATTCACGAAGAGTTCCAGAAAACATACTCAGCGGATATTCTAAACGCCAAGACCCCAGCAGGAGATTTCGTTCTAAAGAAAGAAATCAGGGAAAATATCGCAAAAAAAATGACTGACCAACCGGAACGTTACAAACGCCCTGTAGATGCGGCCCTTCTGGATAATCTGATCACAATCATCTGTAAACCGGATACATACAAACGCTGCTTCGCGACTGCGCTGAAGGACTCGTTTCCACAGGGTGCGGAAGAGGCCCGGAACTTCTTGGATCGTCTCGTAACGCCGCGAAATCATCTCGCCCACGCTAACCCGATCTCCATCAGGCAAGCGGAGCAGGTGATCTGCTACAGCAACGACGTAGTTTATGCACTGAGGAACTTTTATACAATGAGAGGGATCGCTGATGCCTATAACGTGCCGAGCATACTGCGCATGTGGGACTCATTCGGGCACATTGAGCATGCGCAAGCCGAGCAGGCCCCAATGCACAAGTTTGATTACTCTGATGATCCCTCCTGCTATCTTCGACCCGGCGACACACTAACAATCGAAATAGAAGTCGATCCTAGTTTCTGGGACGAAGGATTTACGGTCAAATGGTCTTCAGTGTTGTTCGCAGACGAACAACGGGGCGACCGGCTGGTAAAATTCGTCCTTCCTATCGAAAATCGGCATGTTGGACGCGAGCTACCGATCGATATAAAAATTATCTCGTATCAGGACTGGCATCGCGATCAGTTCTGGGACGATTTCTGGCGGGTCAGCTACTGCGTCTTGCCTCCGATTTGAGGCTCGGCGAGGTCGGCTAAAGGGGCATGATCCGCCATCAGGGTTGCCTCCGACCAACGGCCGTCGTCGGGTCGCAAGCCGACCTTCCAATCCGCCGATGAGCTCCGGTAAAGTGAGGCGTAGGGCGGCAGAGCGGAGCGTCTTCCGTCGCCCTCGGCTGGCGCAGCCGTCTCTGCAAGGGCACCCGCGACGACCCTCGCATGCGTTGGCGGAATGCGTTGCCCCGCGGGTCAAGCCCGCGGGCTAAAGGCTTTTCCGCCCTACGCGCTGGGTCCGCGGCGAACCATTCGTTCGGCGCGTGCCCGCGGGCCCACTCATCGTGTAAGGTGAGCCGATCGCGCACGCTGTCCGTGCGCCCCCAAGACGGTTGGAGCTTCAGGAATGACCGACACCCCCGATTACACGCCGCCCAAGGTCTGGAGTTGGAACAAGCCGAACAGCACGATGGGCCGGTTCGCCAACATCAACCGCCCAACCGCCGGTGCGCAGTACGAGAAGGACCTGCCGGTCGGCCGCCACCCGCTGCAGCTCTATTCGCTGGGCACGCCCAATGGCGTCAAGGTCACGATAATGCTCGAAGAGCTGCTGGCGCTCGGCCATAAGGGCGCGGAGTACGACGCTTGGCTGATCAAGATCGGCGACGGCGATCAATTCGGCAGCGGCTTTGTGGCGGCGAACCCGAATTCCAAGATCCCGGCATTGATGGACCGCAGCTTCCCCAAGCCGATCCGGGTGTTCGAGACCGGCGCGATCCTCATGTACCTCGCCGAGAAGTTCGGGGAGTTCCTGCCGACTGAGGTTGCCGCGCGCGCCGAATGCCTGTCGTGGCTATTCTGGCAGATGGGGAGCACGCCATACGTCGGCGGGGGCTTCGGCCACTTCTACGCCTACGCGCCAGTCAAGATCGAATATGCGATCGACCGGTTCGCGATGGAAACAAAGCGCCTCCTCGATGTGCTCGATCGCCGCCTCGCGGAGAGCGAGTACGTGGCGGGCCCCGCCTACACGATCGCCGACATCGCGATCTTCCCCTGGTACGGCGGGCTGGCGAAGTTCAACTCGTACGGGGGAGCCGAGTTCCTCGCCGTCCATGAGTACAAGCACGTCCAGCGCTGGGCCGACGCCCTCCTCGAACGGCCGGCGGTGAGGCGCGGGCGCATGGTCAACCGCCTCTCCGGCGAGCCTTCGAGCCAGTTGCACGAGCGCCACGATGCCGGCGACTTCGAGACGAAGACGCAGGACAAGGTTGCCAGCGCATAGGAAGCGGGGAGCCGTCATGAGCCAGGATGCACAGGGACATCGCCTCTCCGGTGCGACGGCCGCCTCCGTCGCCGACTATGATCAAGCGGTGCGGGCGTTCAACCTCGTCCATGGCGATTCGATCGGCCTTTTCGAGGCGGCGCGCGGGGCCGCACCCGAATTCGCCATGGCGCATCTCGGCAAGGCCTGGGTGTTCGCGGTGGCCAACGACCCCGGTCTCCTGGCCCAGGCCAAGGCGCTCGTCGAGGCGGTTCGATCCCTGAGCCTGAACGAGCGCGAAGCGGCCCACCTCGCCGCCCTCTCGCACCTGGTGCGGGGTGCCCGGAGCGCCGCCGTTGCGGTGATGGACCGCCATCTGATGCATTATCCCTTCGACATCCTGGGGCATCAGGGTGCGGCGCTGGTCGATGGGTTCCTCGGGCGCTTCCCCCGGGTCCGGGATCGCTCGGCTCGGGCTCTGCCACTGTGGTCCAAGGACCGACCGGGGTACGCAACGATGCTGGCCTTCCACGGCTTCGGGCTCGAAGAAGCCGGCGATTACGCCCGCGCCGAAGACGAGTCGCGCGAGGCTGCCGAGCTCGAACCGTTGAGCTTCTGGCCGCATCACACGGTCGCCCATGTCATGGAGATGACCGGGCGCCCGCAGGACGGCCTGGGATGGATGGCGGCGCGCGAGGCGCTGTGGTCGACCCCAGCCCACGCCAATCAGGTGCACATCTGGTGGCATAAGGCGCTGTTCCATCTCGAGCTCGGGCAATATGACGAGGCGCTGGCGCTCTATGACGGCCCGATGCGGGCGACCCAGCGCCGTCTCGGCGTCAGCCTCACCAACGCCTCAGCGCTTCTGTGGCGCCTCGACACGCTCGGCTGCGACTTGGGCGGGCGCTGGCAGGATCTGGCTGCCCTGTGGGAGGGGCACGCCGACGGGAAATGCCTCGTCTTCACCGACATCCATGCCGCGATGGCCGAGCTGCGCTCGGGCCAGGAGGCGCTGGTAGAGCGGCGGCTAACGGCGATGCGCGAGACGGCGGCCGGCGACGGCGAAGCGGCCGGGCTCTATCGCACCGTCGGCATTCCGGTCGTCGAAGCCCTATCCGCGTTCCATCGCGGCGCCTACGACGAGGCGGTCGCCCTGTTGTTAGAAACCCGCGTCGATCTGTGGCAGATCGGCGGCAGCCACGCCCAACGCGACGTCGTCGACTGGACCCTTGCCGAAGCGGCGCTGCGCGCCGGCGAGCGCGATGTCGCGCTGGCGCTGGCGCATGAACGCCTGGGGGCCCGTCCGCGCAGCGCCCCGAACCGACGCTTTCTGCGCCATGCCGAAGACATGGCGGCCGGCGCTGCGTGACCTAAGCGTCCTTCCAGACGGCGCTTCGCGCCTCTTCGCCGGTATGACAAGTCGGAGGTGCTAGCCGCGCAAAGCGGTCAGCTCCACTCGGCAGGCCTCGCTGAAATCCCTCAGCGGTTCGATGCCCTCTCCGCTTCCGGCGCGCTCGCGCAACTCGTCGAAGCTCTGGTCGGGGGTGGCATAGGCCTCGATCACCTGGCGAATCACCTGCTGGGCGATACGGATGACTTCATCCGACGAGCCGAGGCGCATCCGGTTGACCGCGGAATAGAGGCCGGCGACAACCTCGGGGCTCTCGGCGTGATGGCTCCAGGCTTCGGTGAAGCGTCGGGCTGCTTCGATGATGAATTCGGCGTAGAGCGCCTCGCGCTTCACCGCCTCGTGGATCAGGGACTGTGCCCGCAACTGCCCGCGCTGGGTGAGCCACGAGGCGGCGAGCGTCGACGTTCCGCCGACCAGCGAGCCGAACAGCGCGGCGGTCGCGGAGAGAATTGCGGAATCCATCGACCCAACATCCTCGATCGGTCTCGCCGCAGCGCGAGCCGACGCTGATGTTACATCACAGATGGGCGACCGTCGGCGCCCAACCCTTCAAAAGAGGCTTCTGGCCCCGGACCTTTCAGCTCAGCCGACCGCGGCCCGAAAGATCCGCATATAGTTGCCGCCGGCAATCTTTCCGGCGTCCTCTTTTGTGAAGCCGCCGCGCAGCATCGCCGCGACGAGCTCTACCCATTGCGCGTAATCCTGGACGCGGCCGGGCGCGACCTGCTGGTCGGTGCCGATGCTGACGTGATCCACTCCGACGATCTCGGCCATCTCCTTGAGGCCGTCGACATATTTGTCGAGGCTCGGGAAGAAGTGCCAGATGCCGACCGAGCCGCCGGTCTCGGCGATCGCCTTGGCGTGGTCGCGGCTGATCTGCCGGCCGGCGAGCGGTGTGGGACCCATCGCCGGCGATCCGGCGAGCGCGGTGTGCGACAGCAGAATCGGTTTGGTCGCGACCTTGACCGCCTGCTTCACCGTGTCCTCGGTCGCGTGCGCGACATCGCAGACGAAGCCCAGCCGGTGACAGGCGCCGATCACCTCGGCGCCGAACGAGGTGAGCCCCTGATGCGTGACGGCGCCGGTCTGGAAGTCGCCGATGTCGTTGGGCGTGTAGTGCACGAGTTGCAAATGCCTGACGCCGCGCTGATGCGCTTCCTCGAGCCGCTCCAGCTTCATTTCGAGAAAGTCGAGCCCTTCGACGTCACCGACGATCGCGGGCTGTCCGGCTTTATGCGCCGCCGCGAGATCGGCCGCGGTAAGCGCGCGAATGAGGTCATGGTTGGCGACCATCTCATCCACCCAGGCGAGGCGCTCGAGATGGTGCTTGTAGAGCTGGCCCGGCTCCGGAATCCGCAATGCGGCGAGGCCACCGGCGGCATTCCGCCCGAGGACCGGTGAGTCCGGCACGTCCGCAAGGCAGGCGACCGCCAGCGATCCCGCCCGCATGCCGTTCGCGAGATCAGCGCTCGGGGGCGCTTTCGAGGTGATCCCGCTCGTCCCGCCGTGGGTATGGACATCGACGGAGATCGATTTCCGCAGGAGTTCGAGCGCGGCGGAGGCGGTTTCCGCCGTCTGGGCGGCGGCCGTTGAACCGCGCGGCGCCACCCCGCCGGCGAGCATCGCGCCGACCGAGCTCAGCACCGTGCTCCACATCCACTGTCGGCGCGTCAGCGCGTGGCCGTGACCGCAACAATCCATGCCATCCTCCCGAAGATGCGCAAGCGCTAGTCGAACCGTACCTCGCGGCCCTGATCCGAGGCTTCCTTGATGGCGTCGACCAGGCGGTGCAGGTCGACGGCGGTCGCAAAATCGGGCTGGTGGCTCTTGCCGTCGCGGATAGCGCGGGCGAACCGCGTGTACATTTGGCCGACATTGACGGCTTCGCCGGAGGGCGTCGCGGGCGCGGCGACCATAAGATGCTGCGGTACCGGGATCGGCGCGAGCGTGTTGCCGCGCTTCGCGCCATGCAGGAACACCGCGCTCAGCTGCGGGGAATCCTCGCCCATCGCGACCAGCGTTCCGTCGCGCCCGTAGATTTCCATGCGATAGCCGCTGCCGGCGAAGGGAATGGCGCCGATATGGACCGAGGCTACCGCGCCATTGGCGAGATGCCCGCTGATCAGCACATTGTCGGGCGAGGTGACGTCGAGGAGCATCTTGGTCCCGGTGTCGAGCCATTGCTTCGCCTGGGTCGCCACGACGGCAGTGAGGCGGGCGAAGTCGCCGGCGACAAAGCGCATGGCGTCCACCGTGTGGCCGTTGGCGATGGTCAGCGTGTTGGCGCCGAGGTCGGCATCGCGCTGCCAGGTGCGGTTGGACGGCCGCGACAGGACGCCTTCCCGCATCAGGCTGACATGGACCGCCATCACCTCGCCGACAAACCCGGAATCGACCTCCTCCTTCATGTGCATTATGGCCGGATTGACGCGGGCCTGCAGGCCGACCGCCGTGACCAGACCCCGCGCCTTGGCGAGCGCCGCCAGCTCGACAGCTTCGGCGGTCGTCCGCCCGAGCGGCCATTCGCAATAGACGTGCTTGCCGGCCTCCAGCGCCGCCTTGGTCGGGGCGTAGTGCGACGGCACGCGGACAACGACGGCGACCGCGTCGATCTCCGGCGAGGCGACCATCTTGCGGTAGTCGTCGAAGGCGAGCCTTGCGCCATACGCCTGGCGCGCCGCCTCGGCGCTGTCGGCTCTGGTGGTGCAGACCGCGACGATCTCGACTTCCGAACTGGCCCGCACCGCCGGCAGGTGCGAACGCGACGACCAGGTGCCCGTGACGCTGGCGCCGATGAGGCCCAGCCGGATCTTCTCTGCCATATCAATTTCCTCTCCAGGCGCGAACTGCTGCCGCTACGAAGCTTGGCTAAGGCGGTGGTCCAGATCCGATAATGGCCCTCCCCCTCGATGGGGGAGGGTTTGGGTGGGGGTGATGCAGCCAAACAATCCTGCTGCCCGATGATTTCCTCGTAAAGCGCCGTCGCACATCTTTCCTCGACCGACGAGGCGGGAAACATCACCCCCTCCCAACCCTCCCCCATCAAGGGGGAGGGGTCCAAGGAAGGGGAGTGGCTCCATAGAGCAACGACGGCTACCGCGGCAGCCCGCGGAATTGGTGCGGCACGCGCTGGATGTCCTGGACGAGGCCGGGCGGCACCTCGCTCGCGTCGCCGACGCCGTCGCCGCGCAGGGTCAGCGCGTCGGCGAGCCCGCCGAAGCGCTCTTCGATCGCGCCGACGATCTGGTCGTGGCGGCCGACCGCGGCGAAGAGATGCGCCACGTCGTCGGGCACCTCTCGCGCCATCTCGTTCCATTTTCCCTGGCGCACGAGCCCGTTGAGCTTCAGGCCGAGATCTTGGAGGCCATGCACGGCGAAGACCGGGTAATAGGCCGGGGTCGAGCCGTAAAACGCGACGCGCTGGCGCACCCATTCGAACCGCTTGGCGACGCTCTCGTCGTCCGGGCCGGTCGCGAGAAACCCGCCGCCCGAGATCTCGTACTGGGCGCGCTTCCTACCCGCCTTGGCGAGACCGGCCTCGATCCGCGGCATGATCTCGTCGGTCAGGTATTTCCTTGTGCAGAAGCCGTGCAGCTTAACCCCGTCGCATTCCTCGGCGGCGACACGGAGCATCGCCGGGCCGACCGCGGCGATCATCACCGCCGGCGGCGGCGCCTCGATCGGCTCGGGCGCGAAATTCGGGGTCATCAGCGTGAAGCGATAGTGCTGGCCCTCATAGGAGGGTTTGTCGCCCTCCTTCCAGCAGCGCCAGATCGCACGCAACACCTGGACGTACTCGCGCATGCGCGGCGCCGGCGGGGTCCACGCCACCGAGAAGCGCCGCTCGTTATGGGCGCGCACCTGCGACCCCAATCCGACGACGAAACGCCCGCCGGTCGAGCCGGCGAGGTCCCAGCCGACCTGCGCCACCGCCATCGGGGTGCGCGCAAAGGCGATCGCGACGCCGGTATGCAATTCGACGCGCGTCGTGGCCGCGCCGGCGACGGCGAGCGCGAGAAACGGGTCGTGCTTGTTTTCCATCGCGATGATGCCGTCGTAACCCTCGGCCTCGGCGATTTCGGCCGCGGCGCCGACTCGGCGCAGATCCTCCTGCGGCACCGTCGTGAACACGCGCATGTCGGCGCTCCTTTCCGTCCCGCCGCGATCGGGCCATAGTTCGCCCTCAGAGACAAGGAGGCATCACATGCCGAAGAACGTCGCCGTCGGGGTCGGGCTGATGGAGTTTCCGTTTTCCGGCGCCGCCGCCTATTGGCGCTGGGTCGATCTGTGCGAGGCGGGTGGGGTCGATTCGATCTGGCAGACCGATCGCCTGGTGAGCCCAACCCCGTTCCTCGAATGCATGAGCGTGATGGCGGCATTGGCCGGGCGTACGAGGCGCATCAAGTTCGGCGTCAACGTCTTATCTCTGGCGATGCGCGATGCGGTCCTGGTGGCGCGGCAATGCGCGACGATCGACTATCTGTCGAACGGGCGCCTGTTGCCGGCCTTCGGGATCGGCAGCCCCCTGGGGCCGGAATGGAAGACCCTCAACCTCGATACCAAGACCCGCGGCCGCAAGACCGACGAGGGGCTCGAGGTGATCCGGCGCCTCTGGAGCGAGGACAAGGTCGATTTCGAGGGCGTGCATTATCACCTGTCCGGCGCCTCCCTCAGCCCAAAGCCGGTGCAGCCGGATCTGCCGATGTGGATCGGCGGCTCGTCCGAGGCGGCGATCCGGCGCACCGCGCGGCTCGGCACCGGCTGGCAGGCCGGCCCCGAGACGCCCGCGCAGGCCGCGGTCGTCGTCGCGGCGATCCGCGCCGCGGCAGCCGAAGAGGGCCGCACGATCGACGATGATCATTACGGCGCCGGCATCCCGTTCCGCTTTGGTGAGGCCGACGACCCCGCGCTCGCCCCGCTGTTCGACGCCTACAAGAAGCGCACCGGCCGCGAGCCAAAGGATTACTTCGCGATCGGCGACGGCGCGGCGATCGTCGCGCGGATCGCCGATTACGTCGATGCCGGCGTCTCCAAATTCATCCTGCGCCCGGCCGCCCGCGGCGACGACGAAATCATGGCCCAGACAAGGCGGCTGATCGCCGAGGTTCTCCCCCTGGTCGCCGCGCGCTGGCCAAAGCCGCAGAAGCGCCGGCCGATCACCCAAGCCGCTGAATGAGCGCCTGTGCGGCGGCTGGTGCGCGCACCTTGGCGCCGTTGATGAAGTAGAGAAAGACGTCGCTTCCCGCCGCCGCCCAATTCTTGGCTTGCTCGGCCCAGCGGTCGAGCGCGTCGGGGGGATAGCCGGTTGGCTCGGCTTCGGCGCAGCGGCGCAGCCGGAGGTAGGCGAAATCCGCGGTCATTTCGGCGAATTCCGGGTGATGCGCATCGTCGACCCGGGCCAGCGCGGCGGCGTGCTCGCGTAAGAGGTCGATGAAGGCCGGCGCGGCGAAGCTCTTATGGCGCGCTTCGATGACGTGGCGGAGCCGCCTTCCGCCGATCTCGCGCGGCAGGAGGTTGAGGAACACCGCCAGATCGGCTGCGTCGAATTCCTTGGTCGGCGCGAACTGCCAGAGGATCGGCCCGAGCTTGTCGTGCAAGTCGAGGAGGCCGCTGGCGAAGAACCGTTCCATGTAGGGCGCCGCCGACGCAAGCTCGGCGCGATGAGTGAGGAAGCGCGGGCCCTTCAGCGAAAAGACGAAATCGTCGGGGGTCTCGTCATGCCATTTCTTGAAGCTCGCCGGGGTTTGGATACGGTAGAACGTACCGTTGATCTCGATCGCCGTGACGTGCCGGCTGGCCCAGGCCAATTCCTCCGCCTGGCGCAGACCGGGCGGGTAGAAGGCGCCGCGCCACGGCGGGTAGACCCAGCCGCCGATGCCGACGCGAATGGCGCCGCTGTTTTTCATCGCCGGTTAGGTTGTAGACTGGCCCCCTCATCATGCAAGGGAGAAAGCCATGCCAGTCAAAGCCGGAGTGGTTCGCGTCGGGACGCGACAGACGAAAAGGGGCGCCGCCGAGACATTCACCGGTGTTGTCTTCCAGGACCCGGTCCTCGTCGCCGAAGCGCCGTCGCGGATGGGCGGGTCGGTCGTCACCTTCACCCCTGGCGCCCGCACCGCGTGGCATTCCCACCCCGTGGGGCAGACGCTTTATTGCCTGTCCGGGGTCGGCCGCATCTGCTTCGAGGGCGAGAAGCCGCAAGTGCTGAACCCGGGCGATACGGTCAATATCCCACCCGATACGATGCACTGGCACGGCGCCTCGCCCGAGCGCCTCTTCGCCCATCTCGCATTGTCGGAAGCGGGCGACAAGGGCCAGGGCACATCCTGGGGCAAGCACGTCACCGACCCCGAGTACACCGCGCCGGCGACCGGCGGGTAACTTTCTGGGACCGCGAGCGTCTCGCCCGCTGCGGGCGAGACGCCCGCGGTCCGATTACGGCGCGCCGCTTGCCGGGTTGAGGGCGACGCGCCATAGGGCCAGCGCCGCGCCGAGGCTCCGGGCCAACTCGCGCCGCATCGGCGCCCCGAGAAAGTCGGCGATGACGAGGCTCCTTCCGTGCGAGGCGATCACCAGCCGGTTCGACTCGTCGGCGCGTTCCTCAAGGACGACGCGCAGCCAGAACGGCTGAAATCGCCAGATCCGCCGCTCGCCATAGATGCTGACCCGCTCGACCGTGAAGTCGTCGCCGGCAAGGCGCAGCACCTCCTTCTGGCGGGCGCTCCTATAGCTGAGGCGGAAGGCGAGATAGAGCGCGGCGACATCGAGCCCGAAAAAGCCGCAGACCGGCCAGGCGCCGGCCGACACAAAGCCGATGCCGGCGGCGAGGCTGGCGAGCCCCAGGAACCCCATCATCACATGGAAGCCGCGCGGCGGCAGGCTGCGGTGCGGCAGCAGCACGCGCTCGAAATAAACTCCGCCCAGCTTCTCGGCGGATGTCACGCTTGTGCTCATGACCCGAAGATAGGACTAAGCGATCACCGGCGTAAAGCCGACCCGAAGGCTAACGCAAGTTCTAGTCAAGTTGGCTCACGCCGTGCCGGCTCCTAACCCTCCCACGCTTCGCGCGGGTCCCTCCCTCTCCCCGTGGACACGTCGCGGTGGCGAGGACCAACCGGCGCGTCGGCAGCGGTTCCCCAAAATTCCGCAGTCCCGGCGAAAGCCGGGACCCATTTGGCAGATTGCTCTGGCGTTCGAAGGTCACGGAGCCAGGCTTTGGTATAGATCGGTCCAGTATGGGTTATTTTCCTCAATCAAGCTGATTTTCCACGCACAACGCCACTCCTTCATCTGTTTCTCTCGCCGCCAAGCTGATCCCCGGGTCTCGTGGGCTTCGAGCCAGACGAGTCGGTCCACGCCATATTTCGCGGTGAACCCCGGAACCGCCTTGATTTTATGGTCCCAGATGCGCCGCATCAGGTCGTCGGTCATTCCAACGTACAAGGTTCCCTGCGGCTGGTTGGCCAGCAAATAGACGTGGAACATCGTGGAAGTGGCCGAGTGGGTCCCGGCTTCCGCCGGGACTGCGGTTGGGGTGGGCTCAGGCTGCAAGCATATTCTTTTTACATGCGGGTTAGCCATTCTGGTCAGGGCGCATCCGTAAACCCACCGGCTGCGGTTGTACCCGGCCCTCCGCCACCCAGCGCATCAGCTCGCGCTTGATGACCTTGCCGCTGGCGGTCAGCGGCATCTCGGTCAGTGGCAGGATGAATTCGGGCATATCGTGCTTTGACAATCCATTAGTTTCAAGAAATTCAAGTATCGCTTGAGCTTTGAGCGGCAATTCAGCATGCGTCACCACGGCGAGGCAGATCCGCTCACCGAGCCGGGGGTCGGGGACCGGGAACGCCGCCGCCTTCTCGACCGCCGGGTGGCGCGCCGTCAGGGCTTCGATGTGCGCCGGATGGGTGTTGCGGCCGCCGCGGATGATGACGTCCTTTTTGCGCCCGGCGATGCGCAGATAGCCCTGGTCGTCGAGCGCGCCGAGATCGCCGGTCATGAACCAGCCCTGGGCGTTGAACGCGGCCTCGCTCGCCACCTGGTCGTCGAAATAGCCGAGCATCAGGCTGGCGCCGCGGCCACCGATCTCGCCGATTTCGCCGGGCGCGGCTTCGGTATCGGGGTCGTCCTCGCGCCAGATGCGGATCTCGTAGCCCGCGCAGGCATGCCCGCAGGTCGCGACGATGCGTTCGGGCATGTCGTCGGGCAGCGTGTACTGGTGCGAGCAGGTCTCGGTCATGCCATAGCCGCTCTGCGGCACGACGCCATAGCGCATCAACTCCGCGACGATTGCCGCCGGGGCGGCGGCGCCCGAGATGCGAAAGCCGCGCACCGCGCCCAGCCGCTGCTGCCCCCGCGCGCGCAATTCGCCGAGGAGGTCGATCGCGTGGGTCGGGACGCCGAACAGAAATTCGGCGCCGGTCTCCGCCAGCCGGTCGATGAGGCTCTCGCCGCGCGGCAGGTCGTGGACCACGAGCTCGCCGCCCGCCGCCAGCGCCGTCACCAACGCGCCGAGCCCGAGATTGTGGCTGAGCGGGCTCAGCGTGTAGAGCACCGCGCGCTCCAGATGCCAGTCGCGCGCCATCATCCGGGCCGTGGCGAGGAGCGTGTTGTCGCTGTGGAGGACGCCTTTCGGCGTCCCCGTAGTGCCCGAGGTGAACGGCAGATACATCACCTGGTTGGGATCCTTACTCGCCGGCGTCGCAAGAGTAGGCCCGCCCAGCTCGGCGAACGGTGTTTCGTCGCTCGGGCCGATATGCCAAGCGCAGCGGAGAAAATCGCGGTCGGCGAGGGCGGCGAAGATGTCATGCCGCTCGGCATCGGTGCCATACCCCGGCTCGGCGAAGAAGGCGGCGGCCCGCATGCGGTCGACGAGGGCCACCACCTCGCCAATCGTGTGGCCGCGGTGCAGCGACGGGCAGCAGACATAACCGTTGCGCGACGAGGCGATCAGCGCGATCGCGGTCTCGACCCGGCTCGGCAGCCACAGCGCGACGCGCTGGCCCGGGCGCAGACCGTGCCCGGCAAGGCTCGCGGCGAGCCGGTCGGCGCCCTCGACCAGCGCCCGATAGGTCAGGCGGCGCTGCCGGTCGCGCACCGCGAAGGCATCCGGCGTCGCCCGTGCGTGGCCAGCGGCGAGGGCGTACAGCGTCTCCTCGCCCCAAAACCCGGCCGCCCGATAGGCGGCGAGGTCAGGCGCGTTGAGCAATGTGAGGAGCGGGCCGGTCATCGCAGCACGATCGGTGCGTCCTTCGAGACGCGCCCTTCGGGCGCTCCTCAGGATGAGGTTAAATTTGTGATATAAATAAGAAAAATCGTCATCCTGCGGAGCCCGCGCCGCGGGCGTCTCGAAGGGCGCACGGGTGGTAATCCATTGGCCACAGCAACATCACCCCTTCGGCGGGTGCCCATGCCCATCGTCGGGCCGGGTCAACAGATGGCCGCAGCCGGCCTTGTTCGCCCAGTATTCCCAGGCCCGCCAGGTCTCGGCCGAATAGGGGCTGTAGCCCCGGTTGCGCGCGTCGATCTCGCCTTGTGAGAGGTATTTGATCTCGCCGCCCAATTGCTTGGCGCGCATCAGCGCGCGGGCGTTGCGCGGCAGGTAGACCGAAAGCCGCACGACCTCGATCAATGAGCGCGCGGCCGAGGCAAACCCGTGGCCGCGCATCAGCGCGACGCTGTTCGCGCCCAGGCATTTCGCGAGATCGCGGCCCTGTTCGATGTTGGTGACGAGGAGATTGGTGTCGCCAAAGCTGTCGGCGATGTCCCAGACCGGCACCTCCTTCCCGATAAAGCTTCCGGCATGAATGACCGGGCGCAGCTTTGTCGCGGCGGCGATGCTGAACGGCAGGATGTCTTCGGCATGGGCATGGACGACGGCCATGATTTCGGGGCGCGCCTCGAAAATCGCCGCATGAATAAAGCGCTCGAGATAGAGCTGGCTTGTGTCGTCGCCAACCGGCTGCCCGTCGAGGTCGAGTTCCACGATGTCCTCGGGGCCGACAAGGTCCGGCGCGAGCGAGCGGGCAATCAGGAAATGGTTGGGGTTGTCGGGGTGGCGGATGCTGACATGGCCATAGGCGTCGACCACCTCCTCACGCGCGAGGATGCGGTTGGCGATCACCAGATCCTGGATGATGGTGTCGAGGTTGCTCATGGTCTGACTATCCGAGAAGGGACACGGCTGCCCACTCTCCTCATACCACGGGAGAGGGAGGAAAGCCGCCGCGCGGTAGTGTCCCGATTCGGACGCGCGGCCTCACATCGCGGGCATCTCTTCCAACAACCGCCCCAGGCTGGGGAGCTTCTCGTCGCTCCGCATGATCTGAAGCATTGCCCAGAGCGCGGCCTGGTTGGTGGTGATGACGGGCTTGCCGACGGCGCGTTCCCAGCGAGGTATGAACGACAGGGTTGGCAGATTGCCGGCCGGAACGACGAAGACCTCAATCTCCGGCCGATCGGTCCGCGCGATGGCATCGCGCGCCTCATCCGGTCCGAGCGTGGGGTAGATGATCGAGTCGGCGCCGGAAAAGCTTTCGAGTGCGACAACCTCCAGCCCGTATTTGTCGGTGTAGTGGCGCTTTGCTCCTTCGAGCACCGGGATCGGAAAGGGCGACACCAGGGCGATCCGCCGCGCGCCCAGCGCCCGCACCGCCAAACCGATCGCCCTGGCCGAGGTGACGGCCGGAACACCGGCTGCCTCGCTCATCCGTTTGGTAATTCGCTCGTCATAGTCGTCGGCCGTCAGGCTAACGCCGGTCTGCGCCAGGGCCACCACTTCAACCTTGGCGCTGCCAAGCAGACGCGCCTGATAGTCGACATCGGTGGGGATCTCCGCGCCACGGGTGAGCAGCGGTATTCGGGCGACATGGACCTGCAAATTCGGCGGCAGCAGTCGGCCGTACTCGATTTCGACAATGGTGTTAGTAGACGGCACGAGAACGCCGAAATGATGCATCGCGGTGGGCCTTTGTGCTGTCTGATCGAATTCCACACTACGCCTTGGCGCGCAGCAGCGCCTTGACGCGCTCGGGGGTCATCGGCAGCCCGGTCACTCCGCCGGGGATGCCGATCGCCTCGTCGATCGCCGCGGCAATGACGGCGCCGACCGGGGTGATGCCGCCCTCGCCGGCGCTCTTGATGCCGAGCGGGTTCAAGGGGCTCGGCGCGTCCTCGGTGATCAGGACCTCGATCGGCGGGATCTCCCGCGCGGTCGGCATCCGGTAATCGGCCAAGGTGACGCTGAGCGGCTCGCCGCGCTCGTCGTAGCGGAACTCCTCGGACAAGGCGCCGCCCAGCCCCTGCACCACCCCGCCGACCAATTGTCCTTCGACCAGCATCGGGTTGATCGAGCGCCCGATATCGTAGGCGCAGAGGTAACGCTCGACCGTCACCCCTCCGGTGTCGCCATCGACCCCTACCACCGCGATCTGCACGCCATAGGGATAGGTCATGTGCGAGGTGCGAAACCAGCCTTCGGCAGCAAGCCCCGGATCGCGCTCGCCGAGGATCGGAGAATCCGGAGCGAGGTGCCGCGCGATCTCACCCAGCGCGATCGACGGCCCGCCCACGAGACCATCGGGCCGGTCGCGATGGACCACGGCGCCATCGACGATGTCGAGCTCCTCCACCCGCGCCTGCAACAGCCCGGCGGCCATCTCCAGCGCCTTGGCGCGCACCTTGAGCGCGGCTTCATGGGTGGCGCCCCCGGTCATCACCGAGGCGCGCGAGGCATGCGCACCGATGCCGTATTGGATGCGGTCGGTCTGCCCGTAGACGACACGCACGCGGCGGTAATCGACCCCGAGCGCATCGGCGCAGATCTGCGCCATCGCGGTCACAAACCCCTGGCCGACATTGGAGCCGCCGGTCACCAGCTCCACCGCGCCTGATGTGTCGACGCTGATCCTGGCGCCATCCCGGGGCCCGAGCCCGCCCTTGTCGACAAAGATCGCGATCCCGGCGCCGACCAGTTCGCCCTCGGCGCGGCGCGCCTTCAACTCGGCCTCCAACGACTCCCAGCCGATCCGCGCCAGCGCCTTGTCGAGTAACAGCGCGTAGTCGCCGGAATCGTACATGATTTCGGTGCCCAATGCGTTTAGCGGCCGGGAAAACGGCATCTCCGCCGCGCTGATCAAATTACGCCGGCGCACCGTGATCCGGTCGAGGCCAAGCCGGTCGGCCACCGCGTCCAACAGCCGCTCGCGCACAAAGCTGCCCTCGTAGCGGCCGGGCGCGCGGTAGGTCGCCGCCGGGGTCTTGTTGGTCAGGCGGAAATGGCCGGTCACGCGATAGGAGGGAATGCGGTAGGGGCCGGGCAGCATGGCCATCGTCATCTCCGGCACGCGGGCGCCGTGAGTGCGCACATAGGCGCCCTGGTCGAGAAAGAATTCGTCTTCGAGCGCCAGGACGACCCCCTCGGCATCAACCGCGATCCGGGCCTGGTGGCGCTGCTGGCGCGAATGGTTGGCGGCCATCAGATGCTCGCGGCGGTCCTCGATCCATTTGACCGGCCGCTCCAGGCGCATTGCGGCGAGGCAGATATCGGGCTCCTTCTCCAGGACGCCGGTTGCGAGCATGAGGAAGCCCGGCGTACAGAAGCCGCATTGCACGCCGTGATGGGCGATGAAGGCGCGCTGCACCGGATTGAGCTCATCGCCCTCGGCCAGCCCCTCGACGGTGCGGACCAGGCTCCCCTCGGCCTGCACCGCGAAAATGAGGCAGGCGCGGACGGGATCGCCATCGAGCAGGACGGTACAGGCGCCGCACACCCCGTGCTCGCAGCCCATATGCGTGCCGGTGAGGCCGCACTCGTCGCGGATCGCGTCGAGGAGGGTGCGGCGCGGTTCCAATCGGAGCGCAAACCTCAGGCCATTGACGGTCAGCCTGACATCGACCAGCTCGCTCATGCGTCCGCCTCCCCGGCGCAAGCCTGGGTCAGGGCGCGATAGACCATCGCGCCGACCAGCTCGCGGCGGTATTGCGCGTTGGTCTCCGGGTCCTCGAGTGGGCTTGTCGCTGCGGCGGCCGCGGCCGCCGCAGCGCGGAACACCGCCTCAGAAGGGGCTTCGCCGCGCAGCACCGCCTCGGCCGCGTCGCTCCGGCGCGGTGCGGCTTCGGCGCCGCCGAGCGCGATGCGCGGCAGGGCGATGACCCCGCCGTCGAGGCGCAGCACGGCCAATGCCATGGCCAGCGCATAGTCGCCGGCGCGGCGGCTGAATTCGGCAAAGCCGAACCGCGTCCCCTCCGACAGGACCGGAAGCAGCGCCTCGGCAAGCAGCTCGTCGGGCGCGAGCGCCGTCTCCATCGCGCCCCGAAAGAAGTCGCGCGTGCCAAGGCGCCGTTCGCCGCGCGCGCTGACGAGGACCAGCTCGGCATCCAGCACCGCCGCCACGACACCCCATTCCGCGGCCGGATCGGCATGCGCAAGGCTCCCGCAGAACGTGCCGCGCAGGCGGATCGGATAGTGCGCGATATGGCGCACCACTGTCCTCAGCAGCGCCCCGAGCGGGCCGTCCGCGACCTTGTGATGGAACGCGGCGTGGCGCACCCGCGCGCCGATGCGCAATTTTCCATCGCGCGCGACCAGGGCATCGAGCCCGGCGACCGCGTTGATGTCAACGAGATGCGCCGGACGCGCCAGACGAAACGCCATGATCGGGACGAGGCTCTGCCCGCCCGCCAGCACCCGGCCCTCCCGCGGCGCCAGCTCGGCAAGCAGCCGCACCGCAGCGTCCATCGTCGCTGGGCGGTGGTAGGCAAACGGCGCAGGCTTCACCGAGCTCTCCCGAGTGCTCTCCGGCGTCACTATACCAGGCCGGCGCGGGTTTCGATCGGGTGGATCCGCCGGTGCCGGCCCCTCACCCCAACCCTCTCCCCGCCTGCGGGGAGAGGGAGGGACCCGCCGAAGCGTGGGAGGGTGAGGGGCCAGCACCGGCGCGGCGACCGCACCGGAGCTAGAGGTCGGCCACGCCATCGGGTTCGCGCGGCGCCAATTTTCTTGGTAGACCTGCTCTTCCGGCGCTTCGTCTCATCCGTGTCGCGTTTCATGCCAAAGGGGTCTCACCATGCAACTCGGCGCCTCGATACCAGTGAGTGACATCGGCACCGGTCCCGCGGTGCTGCGCGACTACGCCCAGGCCGCCGAAGAGCTTGGCTACCAGCACCTTGTGGCGCCCGATCACGTGCTCGGGGTCAACCCGGCCGCCGATCACGGCTCCGCCCGCGTCGGCACCACGGCGAACGCCTATCACGATCCGTTCGTGCTGTTCGGCTTCCTCGCCGGCTGCACAAAAAAGATCGGCTTTGCCGCCGGGGTCCTCATCCTGGCGCAGCGCCAGGCGGTGCTCGTCGCCAAGCAGGCGGCTTCCCTCGATGTCCTGTGCGGCGGCCGGTTCCGGCTCGGCATCGGGGTCGGCTGGAACGAAGTCGAGTTCATCGGGCTCAACGAGAATTTCAAGAACCGCGGCCGGCGCTCCGAGGAACAGGTGCGCGTGATGCAGGCGCTGTGGGCCGAGCCGCACGTCAGCTTCACCGGCGAGTTCCACCATATCGAGGATGCCGGGATCAACCCGCGCCCGGCATCAGGGCGCGTGCCGATCTGGTTCGGCGGCCATGCCGAGGCGACCTTCCGCCGTGCCGCTCGCTACGGCGACGGCTTCATGCCGCTGCGCTACCCGCCGGGCGACGAGGCGCTCGCCGCCTTCGAGAAGTTACGGGCGTTGACTCGGGAAGCCGGGCGCAACCCGTCGGAGATCGGGCTCGAGGTCTGGGTCTCGCCCGGCGCCGGCACCGAAGAGGATTGGCGGCGCGAGATCGCCTTCTGGAAAAGGGCCGGCGTCACCCACGTCACCGCGCACACCACCTACGTCAGCGGCCACCACAAGCGGATCGCCGGCCGAACCGCCGCCGATCACCTCGCGGCGATCACCCGGTACCGGGAGGTGGTGGCGGATTTACTGTAGGGGGGCGCGCAACCGCCTCTCGATTCGATCGCTGCGCGTCCGCTGGGGCTTTGCAAAAAAAATCCGTCATTACGGGGCGCGGCCGAAGGCTGCGCGCCCGGAATCCATTTTCCAGAGGCCGGTGTTTATGGTTCCGGGCTCGCCGCTGAGCCTGTCCTCGGGTCGCGCGGAGCGCGGACCCGGGGGCGGCGCCCCGGAATGACGGGCCTTTTTGTGGTTTTTGTGCACAGCCGTCCGCCGGCAGGACAGAACACCGTAGGATGGGTTGAGCGTAGCGAAGCCCATCGTCTCGCCGCAACGGTGATGGGCTTCGCTACGCTCAACCCACCCTACGAACTTCTTCATCCTCGGCACTCCCGCGAAAGCGAGAGTCCAGCGCAGCGCCCGTGTCGGTGGCTCTGGATGCCCGCTTTCGCGAGCATGACGATGCAGGTGGTGATTCGATTGTTCCGCGCCGGTTCGTCAAACCCGGATGACGACCTTGCCGACGTGATGGTCGGCTTCGACATGGGCTTGCGCGGCGGCGAGGTCGTCGAGCGCGAAAGAGCGGTCGATGATCGGGCGGATCCGGCCCTCGCCGAGCGCCGGCATGAGGTCGGCGACAAAGCGCTTCATGGACTCCGCGCGCTGCGCCGCATTGCGCAGCCGGTTGCTGACGCCGTAGAGGTGGAGGCGGCGCTCGGCCAGGCGGTCGACATCGAGTTCGCCGGTCAGGACCCCGCTCATCCGTCCGATCGTGACGAACCGGCCGCCGACCGCGAGGGCGGCGATCGAAGGGGCGAGAACATCGCCCCCGATATTGTCGACCACCATATCGACGCCGTTCTCGCCGATATGGGGCGCGATCGCCGCGCCGAACCCATCGCTGCCGGTGACCACGCCGACATCGAGGCCATGATGCTTGAGCCGCTCTAGCTTTTCCGCCGAGCGCGAGGTGCCGATCACCCGGGCGCCGAGATATTTGGCGAGAACGAGCATCGTGACGCCGACCCCCGAGGGCGCCGCGGTCACCAGCACGGTTTCGCCCTTGTGGAGCTGGCCGCTCGCAAAGAGCGCGTCGTGCACCACGACAAAGACGACCGGAATGCAGGCCGCTTCCTCCCACGACAAGGCGGCCGGAACGGGCATCGCTTCCCGCGCATCTACGAGGGCATATTCGGCGAACCCGCCGGCGCAGCGCCCCATCGCGCGCTCGCCCGGCTTCCAGCCGGTGACACCGGCGCCGAGTTCGACGATCTCCCCGGCGGCGTCGCCCCCGCCGACCCGCGCTTCGGGCGCCGGTTTGCCCGGCTCTATCCGCAGGCTATGGAGGCGCCGGAATTCCGCCCGGTTGATCGAGGAGGCGTGCACCCGGATGAGGATCTGCCCGGGCGGGACCACCGGCCGCTGCACCTCGGTGATGTCCCAGGTGCCGCCCTCTTGCCCCGGCACCATGATCGCCGCCTTCATGTCGTTCCTCCCCCTATCCGCCAGTCTCCGGATCAGCACCATGCGTCCTTCGAGACGCCCGCTGCGCGGGCTCCTCAGGATGAGGCTAAGTTCTTAATGCCATACACAAATCTTCCTCATCCTGAGGAGGCGCCCACGGGTCCGGCCTCCGGCCGGCCCGAGGACAGGCTCCGCGCCGTCTCGAAGGACGCAGCACCTGTTTCCCTCAGAATTCGTACGCTTCGACGATCATCGGCTCGTTCTTCGCGGCGGCGATCCATTCCTGCATCGCCGGCAGCGTCATGATCGTGTCGCAATAGGCCTCGGCGTCGCGCTCGAGTTCGATCTTGTAGGTGCGGAAGCGGGTCACGACCGGAGCGAACATCGCATCGGCGATGGTGAACTGGCCGAACAGAAAATCGCCGTTCCCCTCGCCGTACCGGGTGCGGCAATCGCGCCAGATCGCCATGATCCGGTTGATGTCGGCCTGAATTTCGGGGTCGAACTCACGGTTTGGAAAGCTCGATCGGACATTCATCGGAAAATGCTCGCGCAAAGCGCGGAACGAAGACTGCATCTCGGCGCTGACCGAGCGGGCGCGGGCGCGCGCCGCCGGGTCTTTCGGCCACAGCTCGAAATTCGGGAAGGTTTCGGCGAGGTACTCGCAGATCGCCAGGCTCTCCCACACCGTTAGGTCGTCGTGGCGCAACGCCGGCACCCGCCCCGAGGGCGAGTATTTCAGCACCGTCTCCCGGCTCCCGGGCTGATAGAGCGGGATCACCACCTCGTCGAAGGCGACCGTGGTGCGCTTCAAGACGAGCCACGGGCGCAAGGACCAGGAGGAGTAGTTCTTGTTGCCGAGATAGATCGTCAGATCGGCCATAAGGGACCCACCAGCGTGTTGGCGCGCTACTTTGACGACAACACGCGCGCCCGGCAATCGATGCAAAAAATCGTGGCGCCCAAAAAATCATGGCGCCCAGGGCGGCGCTACAGCATCCCGAGGGCCGTGCGGCTCTTCGGCGGCGGGAAGGCGCGATCGAGCGCGGCGAGGTCATCGGCGTCGAGCGCGAGGTCCAAGGCGCCGCGGTTGTCGCGCACATGCTCGGGTTGCGTCGCCTTCGGGATGACGACCATGCCGTCCTGGCGCAGGAGCCAGGCGAGCGCAACCTGCGCCGCGCTCGCGCCATGCCGGCTGGCCACCTCCTTCAGCGCCCGGTTGCCGAGCATGCGGCCCTGCTCCAGCGGGGTATAGGCCATGATCGCGACAGCGCGCTTGCGGCACCACGGGATCAGCTCAAATCCGGGGCCGCGGCGGCCGAGATTATAAAGGATCTGGTTGGCCGCGACAGCTTCCCCGCCGGAGAGGCCGATCCATTCCTTCATGTCCTCGGTATTGAAATTGCTGACGCCGTGATGGCGGATCTTGCCGTCCTTTTGCAGCCGGGCGAAACCGGCGATTGTCTCAGCGAGCGGCACCGAGCCGCGCCAATGCAAGAGATAGAGGTCGATCCGGTCGGTCTTGAGCCGTTTGAGGCTGCGCTCGCAGGCTTCGATCACGCCCTTCTGCGAGGCGTTGTAGGGCAAGACCTTGCTGACGATGAAGAGGCGCTCGCGCAGCCCGGCGGTGGCGCGGGCGACGATCTCCTCGGCGACGCCGTTGCCGTACATCTCGGCCGTGTCTATGAGGGTGACGCCGAGCTCGATGCCGAGCTTCAAGGCAGCTTCCTCGGTGGCGACGACGCGGCGGTCTTCGCCCATATGCCAGGTGCCCTGGCCATAGGCCGGCATGGTCTCGCCGTTCGGCAGCGTCACGGATGGCATTGTATCGGTCATCGCTGGTCTCCGGTTGAGGCGCGCTCGCGGCGCAGGAAGACGAGCCGCGCGGCGCCGTAAACGCGCTGGTCTATCAAAGAGAAGCCGGGGGCAGGCGGAAAATCCTCGCGCGCCGCGACCTCGATCACGACGAGTGCGTCTGGCGCGAGCCACCCCGCCGCGGCGAGCGCGACCAGCGAGGGCGCGGCCAGCCCGCTGCGGTACGGCGGGTCGAGAAACGCGACCGCGCAGGCAAACGCGGCGCGCGGCGGCCGTGTCGCATCGCCGGCGACGATATGGGCGCGCTCCGCTTCGCCGAGCGCGCCGACATTGCGGCGCAGCGCGGCGAGCGCCTCGCGCTCGTTCTCGATGAAGACGGCCGCGCTGGCGCCGCGCGACAGGGCTTCGAGGCCGACGGCGCCGGTGCCGGCAAAGGCGTCGAGCACCGGATTTTCGGCGAACGGCGATCCCTCGACGGCAAAATTTCCGTGCGAGAGGATGTTGAACAGGGCCTCGCGAGCCCGGTCGCTGGTCGGCCGCACCGAGTCGCCGGGCGGTGCGACGAGCCGCCGTCCGCGATGGCTGCCGCCGACGATGCGCATCGTGCTACGGCCTTTTATTGCCACCGCTCTGGCCGAGCTGTTCCCTGAGCACCTTCTTCAGCACCTCCTCGATCGCGCCCTTCGCCAGATGGCCGAGCTGGAACGGCCCATAAGCGAGGCGGATCAACCGTGTTACCGGGTACCCCAGATGTTCGAGAACCCGTCGCACCTCGCGGTTCTTGCCCTCCTGCAACGACAAGGTGACCCAGGCGTTCGATCCCTGCTGGCGGTCGATCTGGACGCGGATCGGGCCATAGGCGATGCCGTCGACGGCGATCCCTCGGGCGAGCGCGGCGAGCCGCGTGGGATCGACAAACCCGTGCACCCGCACCTTGTAGCGCCGCACCCAGCCGGTCGCCGGCAATTCGAGATGGCGTGCGAGCGCGCCGTCATTGGTCAAGAGCAGGAGGCCCTCGGAATTGAGGTCGAGGCGACCTACCGAGACGAGGCGCGGCAAGCCGGCGGGCAGCGCCCCGAACACCGTCGGCCGGCCCCTCTCGTCGCGATGGGTGGTGACGAGGCCAGCGGGCTTATGAAAGCGCCATAGCCGTGCCCGCTCGGGCTCGGCCAGCTTCCGGCCGTCGACTCGCACTTCATTCTGCGCCGTCACCGTGAATGCCGGGCTGATCAAGACGGTGCCGTCGACCGCGACCCGCCCCTCGGCGATCCAGCGCTCGGCGTCGCGGCGCGAGCACAACCCGGCGCGCGCCATGATCTTGGCGATGCGTTCTGGCTGGGCGATCGTCGGTTGTGCCATGGTGTGGACCCGTTTGGCGCGGATGAGGCTCGTGATGCGCAGAGACGACATAGGCCGAGCCGCCTGTCTCGGCAATTCCCGCCGATGATCACAACTGGGATAGTCCCGGCGCCGATGGCGCGCGCCCTCGATGAGGCGATTGCGGCCGGCGCGGCGGGCGAGGTGCCGGTCGGCGCGGTGCTGGTGGACGGCGAGGGCGACATCATCGCCGCCGGGGGCAACCGGGTCGAGCGCGACAACGACCCGACCGCCCATGCCGAGATGCTGGTTCTGCGCGAAGGTGCCAGGGGGCTCGGCATGAAGCGGCTCCTCGGGTGCGATCTCTACGTGACCCTGGAGCCCTGCCCGATGTGCGCCGCGGCAATCGGTCTGGCGCGGATCCGCCGGCTCTATTTCGCCGCCTACGATGTGAAGGGCGGCGGGGTCGAGCACGGCCCGCGGATCTTCGACCAGCCGACCTGCCACCACCGCCCGGAGGTTTACGGCGGCATCGCCGAGCGTGAGGCCGGGGAGCTGTTGCGCCGGTTTTTCCGGGCACGGCGGTAGGCGCACAATTTTGAAGCACCTCCCTTGCCCCTTCCGCGGGCTTGACCCGCGGGTCCACGTCTTTGCCAGCCGGCACGTGGCCGGAAGACGTGGATGCCCACGGATCAAGTCCGTGGGCCGCAGGCCCACGGGTCAAGCCCGGCCACGGGGATAGTCAAATACTCTAAGCGCTCACTCCTCTTCCGGCGGCAGTTCGAAGAGGCGGTGCAGCTTGGAAAAGCCGCGCAATTCGAAATGCCCGAGCTCCCATACCGGCTGGTCGAGCCGCTCGGCAAACGCCTGCACATCGGGGCCGATCACCGTGAAATCGAGCCGGCCGCCGGAGCCGATATTGCCGTAGGACACCGTGCCGTAATGCAGCGCGAACCCGGCCTGGAGGAGCGCCGCGCCGGGCTCTTGGCGCCGGTTGCGCTCGGCCAGCGCCGAGAGGCCCTGCCGCGCCGCGAGAAGAGCGCCCCGGCACGCCTCCTTGGCGGTGCCGCCGGGCATCTGATGGAAGAACGCGAGGACGCCGTCGCCCATGATTTCGACGACCTCGCCGCCGTGCTCGTGGACCGGCGGGATGACGCAATCGAAATATTCGTTGAGCATTCCGATGACCGCACGCGGCGTCATCGTGTCGGAGAGGAGGCTGAAGTCGCGCAGATCGACCAGCATCAGGGCGGCGGTGATCGCGCGAACGTCGCCGCGCCGCACCTGGCCTTCCATAATGAGGCGCCCGGCCTCGGCGCCGATATAGGTGGTCAGCATGTGGTCGAGAAAGCGGCGCATCGCCTTCTGCTCGACGATGACCGAGAGGGCCGGCAGCACATCCTCGGGGAAATGCAAATCCTCCTCGCTGAACCCGCCGGGCCGGGCGGTCGCCCAGGAGACCGCGTTGACCAGCCCCTCGGCATAGACGAAGGGAAGGATGACGTAATGGGTAAAGCCCTCCTCGCGCAATTCATCGAGGAGCGGGAACGGCAACGGCGCGTTGCCGTCGAGCCGCCAATCGAGGCGCTTCCCGGCTTCGGTCACCGCGCGCACCGGGCTCTCGGTATAGGACGCGGTCTTCTCGATGCCGTGATCCATGTAGCGCACCTCGAGCGGCTGCCCGCGCCGCCAGATGCGCGCCACGCCGCGGTAATCGGGATGCAGCGCGCGCAGATGCAGGGTCGCCCGATCGAGCGGAATGTCGGCGGCCGCGACCCGCTCGCAGAATTCCGTGAACAGCACGCCGTTATCGGGCAGAAAGCGCCCCTCCCGGACCAGCCAGTCGGCGAGCCCACGGGCCGCCCCGGCGCGCACCTCGGTGTCGGCGTCAAACATCCCGAAAACTCCCGATGCCCGGGCTGGCGGCCCCTTGATGTCGGGTGTGAGGCCGGCCGCGGCAATGGGCGCCGCAAATTCCGGCGATCGGGAGGAGGGGTATCGCTGCGCCTCGTCGAGCACCTCCTGCGGGGTCATCGAGACGATCTCGGCATAATTCGGCACGAAATGCCCGACATCGAGCGGATGATCGACGAAGATCCGGATCTCGCTGAGCTACCTGCAACGTCAGCTTGCCGCCGCTCCCCTTGCCCGGCAGGATGCAGCGCGGCTGGGCGCTGGGTAGCGGGGCCTGACGCGATTCGGGAGAAACTGGCATGAATGGTGCGGAAAGTTTGGTGCGGACGCTGGTGGGGGGCGGGGTTGAGGTGTGTTTTGCCAATCCCGGGACGTCCGAGATGCATTTTGTCGCCGCGCTCGACCGGGTCGACGGGATGCGCTGCGTGTTGGGGCTCTTCGAGGGGGTGGTGACCGGGGCGGCGGACGGCTATTACCGGATGACGGACAAGCCGGCGGCGACGCTGTTGCATCTCGGACCCGGCCTCGCCAACGGGCTGGCGAATATTCATAACGCCAACAAGGCGATGTCGGGCATGGTCAACATCGTCGGCGACCATGCGACCTATCACCGGCAATACGATGCGCCGTTGACCTCCGATATCGAGGGGCTGGCGCGGCCGAATTCGCACTGGGTCAAAACTTCGCCCGATGCGAAGTCGATCGCCGCCGACGGCGCGCTCGCGATCGCCGCGGCGCGGACGCCGCCGGGGCAGATCGCGACGTTAATCCTGCCGGCCGACACGGCGTGGAACGAGGGGGCGGGGCCGGCCCCGGTCGCGCCACCTGCCGCGCCGGCGGCGCCGTCGCGCGCGGCGGTCGCCGAGGCTGCGCGGGTGCTGCGCTCGGGCGAGCCGACCTTGATCCTCCTCACCGGCCGGGCGGTGCGCGCCGAGGGGCTGGAGCTCGCCGGCAAGATCGCCGCCAAAACGGGCGCGCGGCTCATCGCCCAGGGCTCGAACGCGAGGACGCAGCGCGGGCGGGGCCGGGTGTCGGTCGAGCGGATCCCCTATGTCGTCGACCAGGCATTGAAGGTGCTGGCCGGGCTGAAACACATAATTCTGGTGGGCGCGAAGATGCCGGTCGCGTTTTTCGCCTATCCCGACAAGCCGAGCGGGCTCTACCCGGAGGGTTGCGCGGGCCATGTGCTGGCGCGGCCCGACGAGGATCTGGTCGCCGCGCTGGAGTGGCTGTGCGACGAGGTCGGCGCGCGCGCGACGCCGGCGCCGGTCGTCAACGAGCGGCCGGCGGCACCGGCGGTGGGCGCGATCACTTCGGAGGCGCTCGGGGTATCGATCGCCGCACTCCTGCCGGAGAACGCGATCGTCGCCGACGAGGCGGTGACGACGGGGCGCGGCTTTTTCGCGCCGACCCGGATGGCCCAGCCGCATGACTGGCTCTCCAACATGGGCGGCTCGATCGGGTTGGGCATGCCGCTGGCGACCGGCGCGGCGGTCGCCTGTCCCGACCGCAAGGTGGTCTCGCTGCAGGCCGACGGCAGCGCGATGTACACGGTGCAGGCGCTGTGGACCCAGGCGCGCGAAGGGCTCGACATCACGACAATCCTCTTTTCCAACCGCACCTATCAGATCTTGAAGGGCGAACTCGCCAATGTCGGGGCCGGCAATCCCGGGCGAAAGGCGCTCGACATGCTGGATCTCGGGCGCCCCGACATCGACTGGGTGGGCCTGGCGAAAAGCCTCGGCGTCCCCGGCGCGCGGGTCACCGACATGGACGGGTTCAACCGGCGTTTCGCCGAGGGCATCAGGACGCCCGGGCCGTTTCTCGTCGAGGTGGTGCTGTAGGAAAGAGAAATCTTCACCTTTGCGGTGACGTGTTCTTTCGTGCTCGCTCTGCTCGCGCCAGTGGTTGCCCGAGCGGTGAGCGCCGAGCGGCGGCGTTTCGTGCAACCGCGGCGGAACCATTGCCCTCTGAACGCCTTTATCTATGATTGGGCGTTAAAGAAAGCGACATCTGAGTGAACGCGCTGAACCCGGTGGATTTGCGGGCCTGGGTGGGGCGGCTCGCTCGATGAGCGCGCCGGCGACCCGGGCCGAGCGCACGGCGGACGCGCAGACGCTCGATCTCGCGCTCATTGGCAATTGCCGGGTCGCCGCGCTGGTCAACGGCACCGGGCGCATCGTCTGGTGGTGCTTTCCGGGGTTCGACTCCAACCCGGTCTTCTGTCGCCTGCTCGCGGGCGACGAGGAAAAGGGGTTCTGCGATGTCGTCCTCGCCGACCAGGTCGGATCGACGTCGGCTTATGCCCGCAATACCGCCATTCTCGAGACCGAACTCGAGGACCGTCACGGCGGCCGTGTCCGCATCACAGATTTTGCCCCGCGCTTTCCGCGCTTTGAACGGATTTTCCGGCCGCCGCAGCTGATCCGCCGGATCACCCCGATCGCCGGGCTGCCGCGCATCACCATTCGGCTTCGCCCGTGCCATTCCTATGGTCGGCCGGTCACCGATGTGTCGATGGGCTCGAACCACATCCGCTACCAGACCTGCGAACCGGTGCTCCGGCTCACCACCGACGCGCCGCTCTCCTATATCGTGCAGGAGACGACCTTTCCGCTTACCCGCCCGCTCACCCTGATCCTCGGCCCGGACGAACCGTTTCAAGGCTCGGTCGACTCGACCGGGCGGGAGTTCGAGGAGCACACCCGCGACTACTGGTACGGGTGGGTCCGCTCGCTCGCGGTCCCCTTCGAATGGCAGAGCGCGGTCACCCGGGCCGCGATGACGCTCCTGCTGTGCAGCTTTGAGGAGACCGGTGGGATCGTCGCCGCGCACACGACCTCGATCCCCGAGGCTCCCGGCAGCGGCCGGAACTGGGACTACCGCTATTGCTGGCTGCGCGATGCGTATTTCGTCGTCGAGGCGCTGAACCGCCTCGGCACGACCGAGACGATGGAAGCCTATATCAACTACATCGTGACGGTGGCGGCAGATTTGAATGCGCCGCTGCGTGCGCTGCATTCGATCGTGCCGGGGGGAAATCTCGAAGAAAGCATCTCGCCCGACCTCGCCGGATTTCTCGGGCACGGGCCGGTGCGCATCGGCAACGCCGCCGCTTTGCAAAACCAGCACGACGTCTATGGCAGCGTCGTCCTCGCGACGACGCAGATGTTTGTCGACGAGCGCCTGGCGCGGATGGGCGACGAAGCGCTGTTCCGGCGTCTGGAGCCGCTCGGCGAGCGGGCGGCGAAGCTGGCGCTGACCCCCGATGCCGGGATCTGGGAATATCGCGGGCGGGCCCGGATCCACACCTATTCCGCCGCGTTGTGCTGGGCCGCCTGCCACCGCCTCTGGCAGATCGCCGCGCGCCTCGGGATCGACGACCGCGCGGCCTACTGGCGCGGCCAGGCGGCGGCGTTGCGGGAGCCCATCCTGGCCGGCGCGTGGAACCCGGCGCGGGGCGCCCTGACCGGCGCCCTCGGCGGCAATGATCTCGATGCCAGCGTATTGCCGCTCGCCGAACTGGGGCTGGTTAGTGCGACCGATCCGCGGTTCATCAGCACCTTGGACGCGATCGGGCGGGAGCTGCGCCGCAACGGCCGGATCATGCGCTACACGAGCGAAGACGATTTCGGCAAGCCGGAAACGGCGTTTCTGGTGTGCAACTTCTGGTACATCGATGCGCTGGCGGCGATCGGCCGGCGCGACGAGGCGCGCGAGCTGTTTATCGAGTTGCTCGCGCGCCGCAACGCCTTCGGGCTGTTGTCCGAGGACATCCATCCGGAAACCGGGGCGCTGTGGGGCAACATCCCGCAGAGCTACTCGATGGCGGGCATCATCAATTCGGCGATGCGCCTATCGATCAAATGGGAGGATGTGTGGTGCCGCGTCTCGTCGTAGTGTCGAATCGGGTATCGGTCCCGGACCCCGAGGGTCCACGCCAGGCCGGCGGCCTCGCCGTCGCGGTCAATGCCGCGCTGAAGCGGCGCGACGGGGTGTGGTTCGGGTGGAGCGGCAAGACCGTCGAGGGAGATGCGGCGGCCGAGCCGCGCATCCTTTATCAACGCAGACGGACCGTCATCACTCTCGATCTGTCTGCCGTCGACTTCCAGGAATACTACAACGGCTTTGCCAACCGCGTGCTGTGGCCGATCCTCCACTACCGCGTCGATCTCGCCGAATTTACCTCGCTCGAGCTCGGTGGATATCTCAGGGTGAACGCCCGCTTCGCCGATGCGCTGTCGCGGTTCATCCGGCGCGACGACATGATCTGGGTCCACGATTACCATCTGTTGCCATTGGCCAAGGAACTGCGCCGCCGCGGGCACGACAATCCGATCGGCTTTTTTCTCCATATCCCTGTTCCGCCGCCGGACATCCTGCTCGCGCTGCCGCAACATGCCGAAACGGTGGGGGCGCTTCGCCATTATGATCTTGTCGGGCTGCAGACCGAGCAGGACGCCGACAATCTCGGGCGCTATTTCTATCTGCAGGGCGGCGCGCCGTCGCGCAATCATTCCTCGTTCGCCTTCAACGGACGCCGCGTCCAGGTCGGGGCCTTTCCGGTGCAGATCGGGACCCGAATCTATGCGCGCGCCGCGCGCCAGGCGGCGCGCTCGCCGGCGGCGGAGGAGTTGCGCGACAGCCTCGCGGGCCGGCGGCTGATCCTCGGCGTCGATCGCCTCGACTATTCCAAGGGCATCACCCAGCGGATCCAGGCGGTCGGCCACTTTCTCGACGCCAACCCCGAATGGCGCGCCAAGGTGACCTACCTTCAGGTGACCCCGAAGAGCCGCACCACGGTCCCCGAATACGAAGACATGGACCGCGAGGTCAGCACCCTTGTCGGGCAGATCAACGGGCTTCACGGCGAAGCGTCCTGGACGCCGATCCGCTACGTCAACCGGTCGTACACGCGGACCGCGCTTGCCGCGTTCTACCGCGCGGCCGATGTCGGCCTGGTGACGCCGCTGCGCGACGGCATGAACCTCGTCGCCAAGGAGTATGTCGCCGCCCAGGATCCGGAGGATCCCGGTGTCCTCGTCTTGTCCCAGTTTGCCGGCGCCGCGGCCGAGCTTGACGGCGCGCTGATTGTCAACCCGCATGAAACCGAGGCGATGGCCGAGGCGATCCGGACGGCGCTCGACATGCCGCTCGCCGAACGGCGCGAGCGCCACCGCGGGATGTTTGCCCACCTGGCGGTCAATGATGTCGATCGCTGGGCCGAGCAGTTCCTCTCGGCGCTCTCGCAGGCTCGGCAACGCCCCCGCGTGCTCGACGGGCTGCGGCAATTGTTCGCCTTTTCGCATGGCACGAATGGCGCGACCGGGTAATGATCACATCTGTCGGGGATCGTTGCCAGCGCGGGAGCGAGCGTGCCGCAAAGAGTTGATCCGGCCGTCGCGGCGATCATCGCGGGGCGCGACGGCGACCCCTTTGCCTTTCTCGGCATGCACGAGGCGGGGGAGGGGCTTTGCGTGCGGGCGTTCCTCCCCGATGCCGCCGCGATGGCGGTCGTCGACAGCGCGAGCGGCGCGGTCGCCGGCACCGCAAAGCGGGTTCACCCGGCCGGTCTCTTTGTCGCCGGCATGCCCCAGCGGCAGGGCCCGTTCCGCTATCGCCTGCGGGCGCGATGGGGCAACGATTGGCACGAGTTCGAGGACATCTACCGGTTTTCCCCGGTGCTCGGCGAACTCGACCTGCATCTCCTCGTTGAAGGCAACCACCTCGCCAGCTATCAGAAGCTCGGCGCCCATCCGATCGAGCATGACGGGGTCCTCGGCATCGCCTTTGCGGTATGGGCGCCCAACGCCCGGCGGGTCAGCGTGGTCGGCGGTTTCAACGGGTGGGACGGCAGGCGCATGCCGATGCGCAACCGCCTTGCCGGCGGGTTCTGGGAGATCTTCGTCCCCGGCCTCAACGTGGGAGAACTCTATAAATACGAGCTGCTCGGCCCCGATGGCGCATTGCTGCCGTTGAAGGCCGACCCCCATGCCGAGCGGGCCGAGCCGCCCCCGGGCACCGCCTCGGTCGTCGCCGCGCCCTCCTCTCATGCCTGGCAGGACGCCGCCTGGAGTGCGGCGCGCGGAGAGCGTAACGACCCTGAAGCGCCGATCTCGATCTACGAAGTGCATCTCGGCTCATGGCGCCGCAACCTCGCCGAGCGCGGCCGGTATCTCAGCTATCGCGAGCTCGCCGACCAGCTGGTTCCCTATGTCGCCGATCTCGGCTTCACCCATATCGAGGCGATGCCGATCACCGAATATCCGTTCGACGGGTCGTGGGGCTATCAGCCGGTGTCGCTCTTCGCGCCGACCGCGCGCTATGGCACGCCCGATGATTTCCGGGCGTTCGTCGACGCCTGCCACGGCGCCGGTCTCGCTTTGTGGCTCGATTGGGTGCCCGGTCATTTCCCGAACGACGCGCATGGCCTCGGGCATTTCGACGGCACCGCGCTCTACGAGCATGCCGATCCGCGCCAGGGGCTGCACCGCGATTGGAACACGCTCATCTACAATTACGGCCGCCGCGAGGTGACGAATTTTCTGCAGTCCAGCGCGCTCTATTGGCTGCGCGAGTACCATGTCGATGGCCTCAGGGTCGATGCGGTCGCCTCGATGCTCTATCTCGATTACAGCCGCGAGGCGGGGGACTGGATACCGAATGCCTATGGCGGGCGGGAGAATCTCGAGGCGATCGGCTTCCTGCGGCGGATGAACGAATTAGTGTTCGGCGACAGATCAGGCGCGACGACCGCAGCCGAGGAATCGACGGCCTGGCCGATGGTGTCGCGCCCGACCTATGTCGGCGGCCTCGGCTTCGGCTTCAAATGGAACATGGGGTGGATGCACGACACGCTCGGCTACATGGCGAAGGATCCGATCCACCGAAAATACCACCACAACGATTTGACCTTTGGCCTCCTCTATGCCTTCCACGAGAATTTCATCCTGCCCTTGAGCCATGACGAGGTCGTCCACGGCAAGGGTTCGCTGATCGGCCGGATGCCGGGCGACCGCTGGCAGCGTTTTGCCAATCTGCGGGCCTATTTCGCCTTCATGTGGACGCACCCCGGCAAGAAGCTCCTGTTCATGGGCGGCGAATTCGGCCAGGAGCGCGAGTGGAACCACGATATCGGGCTCGACTGGCAGTGCCTCGACAATCCGATGCACGAGGGCGTGCAGCGCCTCGTTCGCGACCTCAATCTCCTCTACCGCGCGACGCCGGCCTTGTACCGGCTCGATTGCGATCCCGCCGGTTTTTCCTGGATCGATGCCGCTAATGGCGCCGAGAGCGTGCTCTCCTATCTGCGGCGCGGCCGCGACCCCAATGAGCTTGCCGTCATCGTCTGCAATTTCACCCCGGTGCCGCGGCATGACTACCGGATCGGCGTGCCGCGCCCGGGCCGCTATGTGGAGCGCATCAATACCGATGCCGAGGCTTATGGCGGCAGCGGCATCGGCAATACCGGTGCGGTCCACGCCGAGCCGCATCCGATGCACGGCCACGCGTATTCATTGCGCCTCCAGCTGCCCCCGCTCGCCGCCGTGATCTTCACCGCCGAGCCATGACGATCGCGAGATCCGTAGGATGGGTTGAGCCCGGCGAAACCCGTCATCATGCAGCCCAGCGGCAGCGCGATGGGTTTCGCGTTGCTCAACCCATCCTACGAAGCTTCGAGCCATAGGGCGCGCCGGGATGCCGTCATGGAAGGTGTGGCCTGGCCAGCCCTATCCGCTGGGTGCGACCTGGGATGGGAAGGGGGTCAATTTCGCGCTCTTTTCGGCGCGCGCCGACAAGGTCGAGCTGTGCCTCTTCGACAGCTCGGGACAGCACGAAGAGGCCCGCATCGCGCTCCCGGAATACACCGACGAGGTGTGGCACTGTTATCTGCCCGAGGCACGCCCCGGGCAGCTCTACGGCTACCGGGTGCACGGTCCCTATGACCCTGCAGCGGGCCACCGCTTCAATCCCAACAAGCTGCTGCTCGACCCCTACGCGCGCGAGATTGCCGGGCGGTTGCGCTGGAGCGACGTCTTGTTCGGCTATCGCTTCGGCGGCCCGCGCGAGGATCTCGCGATCGATCGTCGCGACAGCGCCCGCTTCATGCCGAAAGGCCGGGTGATCGACAGCGCCTTTACCTGGGACGACGATCGCCGTCCGCGCAATTCCTGGGAAGAGACGATCATTCTCGAAATGCATGTGCGCGGCTTCACGATCAAGCATCCCGCGGTCGGCGAGCGCCAGCGCGGCACCTTCGCGGGGCTCGCGTCGCCGCCGGTCATCGACTACCTCGTCGGGCTCGGCGTCACCGCCATCGAGCTCTTGCCAATCCATGCAGCGATCACCGATCGGCGTCTGGCAGAGCTCGGCCTGACGAACTATTGGGGATACCAAACAATCGGGTTTTTCGCCCCCGACCCGCGGTTTCTGCCGGCCGGCGCGGTGGACGAGTTCAAGACCGCGGTCAAACGCCTGCACGAGGCCGGCATCGAGGTCTTCCTCGATGTCGTCTACAACCACACCTGCGAGGGCGACCATCTCGGGCCGACGCTGTCGTTCCGCGGCATCGACAATTTGTCCTATTACCGGCTCGCCGACGACCGGCGCCACTATCTCGACGTTACCGGCTGCGGCAACACGCTCAATACCGATCATCCGCGCGTCTTACAGATGGTCATGGACTCGCTGCGCTACTGGGCACTCGAGATGCATGTCGACGGGTTCCGCTTCGATTTAGCGGCGGCGCTCGCGCGGGAAGGGGGCGAATACAGCCAGGGCAGCGCGTTTTTCGACGCGATCCGGCAGGATCCGGCGCTGGCCCGATTGAAGCTGATCGCCGAGCCATGGGATGTCGGCCACAACGGCTATCAGCTCGGCAATTTTCCGCCGGGCTGGGCGGAATGGAACGCGCAGTACCGCGACTCGGTGCGACGCTTCTGGAAGGGCGACAAGGGCCTGGTTGCCGAAATGGCCTCGCGCATCGTCGGCTCCTCCGACATCTTTGGCTATCGCGGCCGCCGCGCGTGGGCGAGCATCAACTTCCTCACCGCTCATGACGGCTTTACGTTGCAGGATTTGGTCAGCTACGAAGAGAAGCACAACGAGGCGAACGGCGAAGGTAACCGCGACGGCCACGACGCCAATTTCAGCTGGAATTGCGGCGTCGAAGGTAACAGCGACGACCCCCTCATCAACAAGCTGCGCGACCGCCAGAAGCGCAACCTCTTGGCCACCCTCCTATTGTCGCTCGGCGTGCCGATGCTCGTTGCCGGGGACGAGTTCGGGCGCAGCCAGCATGGCAACAGCAACGCCTATTGCCAGGACAACGAGACCTCCTGGCTCGACTGGCAGAAGATCCGGCCCGAGGACGAGGCGTTGCGCGGTTTCGTGCGCTATCTGATCGCCCTGCGCCGGCAGCATCGGGTGTTCTCGCGACCGCGCTTTTTTCGCGGCGAGGTCGTCTCGGAAGCCGGGCTCAAGGACATCACCTGGGTGACCCAAGGGGGGGGCGAGGCGACCGACGAGGATTGGGGAAACACCTTTGCCCTGTCCTTGGGCTATGTGCTGTGCGGCGCCGCCGGCGAGTTCTACACGAAGGGCGGCCAGCGCGACATCGACGAGAGCTTTCTCGTCATGATGAATGCCTATTACGACGATTTGCCTTTTCATTTTCCGCATTTGCCGATCCCGCTCGTCTGGGAAGCGCTGGTCGATACCGCCGAGCCGACCGGGCTCGCCCCCTCCCTTCCCTCCCCCGCACGCGGGGGAGGGAAGGGAGGGGGCGGGGGTGGGCGGCTATGGCGCGCGGGCGAGAGCTACCAGTTGCGCGCGCATTCTTTCGCCCTGTTCATCAATCGCGCGCCCGCTGCCCAGCCCACGGCGAAATCCGAGGCCTCTGGAGCGACCGATTCCATCGTCCCGCAGGATGGCGCCACGCCGGACGGCGAGGCACGATGAGCCGGCTCGACGAGCTGCGCCATATCGCCGGCTCGGTCGGAATCGCTACCCGTCATGTCGATGCGTTGGGGGTGGTGCATGAGCCCGATGAAGAGACGCTGTCGCGGCTGATCACCGGGTTCGGCCTGCCCTCCGACCCCAAACAGGCCGCCGAGGCGCTGGCCGCGGAAGGCCGGGTGGCGCCGTTCGGCCTCTCTCCTGTCCATATCGTGGCGCAGGAGGAGCCCGGCCCGGTGCTGACATTGCGCCTGCCCTCGCAGAGCCATGGCGTCGAATGGCACTGCCGGCTCGAAGACGGCGCCCAAATTGAGGGCAGGAGCGAGGGGGCCGAGCTGCGCCTGCCGGCCGGATTGCCGCTCGGCTATCACCGCCTCGCCATCACCGGAACTGGCGCCGGCGCGAGCGCGGAAATCGGCCTCGTCGTCGCGCCCGATTCGTGCCACCTGGGCGACGCGCTGCAGCCCGGCGCGCGCAGCTGGGGCCTCACCGCCCAGCTTTACGGTCTGCGCGGCGCGCGCGATTGGGGCATCGGCGATTTCGGCGATCTGGCGACGCTCGGCCGGGCGGTCGGCAGGCTCGGCGTCGGCGCGGTCGGCATCAACCCGTTGCACGCGCTGTTCGCCGCCGAGCCGCGCCATTTCAGCCCCTATTCGCCGTCAAGCCGGGTGTGGCTCGACTATCTCTACATCGACGTGACCGCGGTCCCCGGTTTTGCCGAGGATTCCGCCGCGCAAGGGCTGGCGCCGCCCGCTGCGGTTGTCGCGGCGCGCGGCGCCGGGCTCGTCGATTACGCCGCGGTCGCGGCGCTGAAACGCCCGGTCCTCGAGGCGCTCTACCGGCGCTTTCGCGCGCGCGAGCGTGGCGGCGGCAGCGCGCTCGGCGCCGCCTTTCGCGCGTTCCGGCGGGAGGGCGGCGCGGCGCTTGCGGCGTTTGCCACGTTCGAAGCGCTGCACGAGCACTTCACGCAAGGGGGCGGGCCGTTCTCGTGGCACGAATGGCCGGCGCAGATGCGCGACCCCAATTCGGCCGAGGTCGCCAAATTCGCCCGCGCCCATGCCCGACGGGTGCGGTTTTTCCAGTTCCTGCAATGGCAGGCCGACCAGCAGCTCGGCGCCGCGGCGGCGGCCGGGCGAGAGGAGGGGCTCGGGATCGGGCTCTGTCGCGACCTCGCGGTCGGGGTCAACCCGAACGGCGCCGAAGCCTGGGCCGACCGGGAGCTGGTCGTCCCCGGCGCGGCGATCGGCGCGCCCCCCGATCTACTGAGCCGGGCCGGCCAGAACTGGGGCCTCGCGCCGATCAACCCGCTCGCCCTGCGCCGGCGCGGCTTTGCCCCGTTGATCGCCGCGCTGCGCGCCAATATGCGGCATGCCGGGATCCTGCGGATCGACCACGTGATGAGTCTGCAGCGGCTCTATTGGATCCCGAGCGGCCTTCCGGCGACGCTGGGGGCCTATGTCAATTATCCGTTCCGCGATCTGTTGCGCCTCGTCGCGCTCGAAAGCCACCGCCAGAGCTGCGCGGTCATCGGCGAGGATCTCGGCACCGTACCCGAAGGATTTCGCGAGACGATGCAGCGGGCCAATGTGCTGTCCTACCGCGTTTTCATCTTCGAGCGCCGCGGCGACGGCAGCTTTATCCCGCCGGGCGACTACCCACCGCTCTCCGCCGCCTCGGCCGCGACGCACGACCTTGCCACGCTAAAGGGGTTCTGGCTCGGCCAGGACATCCTCTGGCGGCGGCGGCTCCAGCTCTATCCCGATACGGCAGCCGAGGCGAGCGAGGCCGAGGAGCGCCGCCGCGACCGTCAGAAGCTGCTCGAAGCGCTGGCCGGCGAGGGGTTGCTGATGCCGGAGCGGTTCGGCGAATTCTTGTCGGCCGAAGGCGAGCCGGCGTACAGCCTCGATCTGGGCGAGGCGATCCTCGCCTATCTGGCGCGCTCGCGGGCGCGCCTCATGCTGGTGCAGATCGAGGATGTCGCGGGCGAAGCCGAGCAGGCCAATCTCCCGGGCACCACGGAAGCTCATCCCAACTGGCGCCGACGGCTGCCCTCATCCATCGAGGAGCTGTGCGCCGGACCCGAGATGGCGCGGGTCGCCGCCCTGGTGACCGCGTCGCGCCAACGGGCGGCGCCCGAATAAGAGAGGCGCGCGGGTTTGCCGTCAGGGATATCCCAGTGGCCCAGCCGCATCAGCGATCCAGTTGGAGCCGCAGAGCATCGTGCGCCGGGCGCTGTTGTATATTTTTACGAAAAGGGGTGTCAGAATTCTTTACGGAAATTGATGCCCGCACGATCGCATCCGGAAATAAACCATTGATTCTCTTAAATACATCCCCGTGGCACGAGATTTGCGGTCGTCCAATCGATACACGCTACCGGGAGCCGGTTGCTCGCGCTGATGCGGCGGCCCGTTTCAGATTGATAAGGGAGAGCGCTCGCATGAAGAACATCCTCGCGACCACCTCTGCGGTCGCGCTTGCTGTCGGGATGCTCGCATCCGCCCCGGCCTCCGCCACGCTCCTCGTCGCCGCCGGCGGCGGCGGCGGCGCTGGCTACTCTGGCAGCGGTTTCAACGGGGGCGACGGCCAAATCGTCACCGACGGCACGGCCGGTGCCGGCCCTAGCGGCGGCGCTGGCGGTACCGCCGGCAACGGCGGTGCGGGCGGCAACTCTGGCAGCTATGACGGCGGCGGCGGTGCCGGATACCTCAGCAATGGCGGCAATGGCACTGGCAACGGCCCAACCGCTGGCGCTGGTGGGTCTGGTGACGGCGGATTTGGTCCGCCGACCTTCGCCGGTGGCGCCGGCGGCGGTCAGGCTGACGGCGGCGGCGCCCTTGGCGTCACTGGCGGCTTGGGCGGCGGCGGCGGCGGTGGCTG
>Ga0182024_10000545_pt1 | contig 97453 bp, 85 predicted proteins | sample P32metaG_FD_120480 | JGI IMG/M metagenome (GOLD analysis project Ga0182024, IMG submission 120480) | Permafrost microbial communities from Stordalen Mire, Sweden - P3-2 metaG (Illumina Assembly) | ecosystem: Environmental > Terrestrial > Soil > Wetlands > Permafrost | place: Sweden: Stordalen... | reverse complement strand
GGCGTCGGTCGTGCCGTCGCCGACGATGCCGCCGGTGGCAAAGACGCCCGGAGCGCTGTCACCTCCGGGCACGAAGCGGGCCGCCCTCTCGTCGTAGCGGGGGCGGTCGCCGGCCATGTTGAGCAGCAGCGTCGGTGCCGTCCAGCCCGTCGCCGTCACGAGGAGGTCGCACTCGATCTCGGTGCCGTCGGCGAGCTCAACTGCTTCCACCCCGCCGTTGCCCCGCGCCCGCAGGATGCCACCTCCCGAGCGGGCGTCGACGACGGCGGCGATCTCCACCCTCGCCCGCTCCAGGTCGGCGACGGCGGCATCGCCGTCGCCGTTGGCGCTGAAGACGACCGCACGCTCGCCGGGCCTGACGGCGAAGAGGCGGATGAGGCGCCGGACAGCAGACGACAGCATCACTCCCGGCAGGTCGTTGCCGGCAAAGACGTACGGGCGCTCGATGAGACCGGGGGCGACCACGAGGGATCCAGCCCGCGCCTTCACCAGGCGCTCGACGACATTGGGAAGCCCTCGCTGCACCACGGCGACCCAGTTCTCGTCGTACCGCCCGGTGACCGCCGCGTCGAGGAGCACCTCGATCGAGGGAGCCGCCGCCACGGCGGCCCGCAGCCGCGCCAGCTCGGCCAGCTCGGTCGCGCCGCCGTAGCGGAGATGGCCGCCGAGCTCGTGCTCCTCCTCGACGAGCATCACCTGCGCGCCGGCCTCCGAGGCGGCGACGGCTGCCGCCATGCCAGCCGGGCCGCTGCCGGCGACGAGGACGTCAGGGTGCGCAAAGCGCTTGTCGTACCGGCCGTGCGGGCTGTGAGCCTCGACCTCCCCGCCGGCGGCGAAACGCTGCAGCACTTTCTCGTACGTGGGCCACAGCCGCTGCGGCTTGATGAACGTCTTGTAATAGAAACCGGCCCCGATGAACCGCCCCACCACCTGGTTCGCCACCCCCACGTCGACGCGCAACGAAGGCCAGGCGTTCTGGGTGGTGACGGTCATCCCCGGGGTCACCTTGCGGTGGGCCGCCCGGACGTTCGGCTCGTCGTCCACCTGGAGCAGGCAGCCAGGGTCGTGGAAGCTTGCCGTCAACAGGCCGCGGGGGCGGTGGTACTTGAAGCTGCGCGAGAAGACCCTGTCGCCGCTGGCGGCGAGAGCAGAGATGATCGTGTCGCCCTCGAATGCCTTCCGGGGGGCGCCGTTGAAGGTGAAGGTGAACGACCTCGTCCGGTTGATCACCTCGGCGTCCTGGGGCTCGAGGCGCCTGCCCGCCCGGGGCGCTGAGCGGCGAAACGTGATCACGCCGGCGCCTCCGGGACCTGGTCCCCCGGCAGGCCCGTCCAGCGCACGTCGTTCGAGACGGTGTGGCGGAGCGCGACGAGGAACTTGCCGCAGCCGGCAGAGTGCAGCCATTGTTCTGTTGTCCAACCGGCGGGGTTTCTCTTCTCGTAGAGGTAGCGGCGCCATTCGCCCGGTTGGTCGTCGGCGCCGACAGCGGGCCTCGGTTGGAGCTCGCCGATGTAGGCGAACTCGCTCGAGTTGCGCCGGCCGCAGTGTGGGCAGGGTATGAGGATCATCGGGCTTTCGTCATCTCGTATCTAGTGACCGACGGCGGCGGCGCCGCGCTCGCTCGCCAGCCGGCCGGCCTCGAAGCGGGCGAGGTCGAAGGCGGCGATCATCTCCGGTGTCTTCCCGGTGGCGACGAGCTCAGCCATCGCCTCGCCGGAGGCAGGTCCGGCCTTGAACCCGTACGTGCCCCACCCGACATCGACGAGAAAGCCACCCACCGGCGTGATGCCCATTATCGGTGAGAAGTCGGGTGTGATGTCGCACAGCCCCGCCCACTGGCGGAGCACCCGCATCTTGGCGATCGACGGCATCAGTTCGAGGACGTGGCCGGCGAGCTCCTCGGTGAACTCGAGGGAGCCGCGCATCGAATAGGAGGCGTACGGGTCGGTGCTGGCGCCGAAGACGAGCTCGCCCCGGTCGGTCTGGCTGACGTAGACGTGCAGGCTGCCGGAGACGACGACGGTGGCGAGGAACATCTTGACAGGCTCGGTGACAGCGGCCTGGAGGGGATGGGTGATTATCGGGAGGGGGACGCCGGCCATATCGCTGATGAGGCTTGCCCAGCCGGCCGTGCAGTTCACGACCACCGGGGCGGCGATCTCGCCCCGGTTCGTCGACACCCCTGTGACACGACCGCCTTCGGTGCGGATGGCGAGCACCTCGGTGTTCTGGTGGATCTGGACGCCGTGGCTGTCGGCTGCCCTGGCGTAGCCCCAGTTGACGGCGTCGTGGCGGATGATGCCGCCCGGAGGGTGGTACAAGGCGCCGAGGATCGGGTAGCGGGTGTCCGCCGAGACATCCATGAACGGCACGAGCTTCTTGATCTCCTCCGGTGAGATCACCTCGGAGTCGACGCCCTGCAGCTTGTTCACCTCCGCCCGCCAGCGCATCGTGCGGAGGGAGCCGTCGTTGTGGGCGAGCGTCAGGTGGCCGCTAGGGGCGAACATGACGTTGAAGTTCACGTCGGCCGCGAGCGTCCGGTACAGCTGGACCGAGCGGTCATAGAAGCGGACGCCTTCAGGGGTGAGGTAGTTGGAGCGGAGGATGGCGGTGTTCCGGCCGGAACCGCCGCCGCCTACGTAACCCTTGTCGACGACGGCCACATTGGTGACGCCGTGGTTGTGCGCCAGGTAGTAAGCGGTCGCCAGGCCGTGGACGCCCGCGCCGATAATGACGACGTCGTAGGTGGGCTCGAGATCAACCTCGCGCCACACCCGCGGCCAGTCGTCGTGGCCGAGGCCGTGCCGCAGCAGGCTGAAGGCCGAGTAGGTCGGCGGCTTGCCTCGGTGCTCCGAGTGGCCGTTTCCTCGCCAGTTCACCTTGCCCGCCCCGCCCAGCGAGGCCTCTCCGCTCGCCCCACCGAGTGCCTCCTCAGGCTCGATCCGAACTTCCGGAGGCTAACACTTCGGTGAAACTTAGTCCACTCTGGGTAAACCGACGCCGCCCTCGCCGGCCCTCGCTCAGCCGCCGGCGCCCGCCGGCTAGCCCGGCGCCCGCTCCACGGTGACCTCGATGCCATGAACGGCCGAGCTCTCGGCCATGTCCGACTTGTGGCCGGGATTGAGCACGTTGACGTTCGTGCCGCTCGGCTCGAGCTTCGGCCAATGGCCCTTGTGGACGACGGCAACTGAGACCGGCACGTCCGGAGTGGTCGAGACCGGGGCAAGCAGCTCGCCGGCCTCGCTCCTCAGTATCGCCATGTCGCCGTTGCGGAGCCCCCGGGCCGCCGCATCGGACGGGTTGAGCATCACCGCCTGCGCACCTGCGTGCGACCGCGCGATCGGGTCGTTGCCGTAGCTGTCGTTGAGCGTCCAGGCCGAGGCCGGCGACAGCAGCCGGAGGCGACCGGGGGCCGGCGGCGGGTCGGCCAGGGGGAGCGGGAGACGAGGGAAGCCGTCGGCCTCGGCCCGTTCCGAGACGATCTCGATCCGCCCGCTCGGGGTGGGATAGCGGCCGTCCACGAACTGGAGCCGCGGCCGGCTGTCCGGCCACAACGTCCCCCGGGCGGCGAGCTCCTCGAACCCGATGCCGACGCCGGCATCCTTGAGCAGCCGTGCGAGCATCTCATGGTCGCTCTCGTACAGTTCCGGCTCGTCGTAGCCCATCTGGCGGGCCAACCGCCGGAAGATCTCGGAGTTGGGCAGGGCCTCGCCGGGCGGGTCGATTGCCTTCACCTGGGGGCCGAGGCTGTGGTGGAAGTAGGAGGCGACGAGGTCGTCGTGCTCGAGGAAGCTGGCCGCCGGCAGGACGAGGTCGGCCAGGTCGGCCGTGTCGGTCTGGAAGAGGTCGATGACGACGGTGAACAAGTCCTGCCGCCGCATCGCCGCCTTCAGCCGCCGCTGCTGCGGGTTCGAGGCGGCGATGTTGATGTTCCAGCAGAACAGCGCCCGGGAACGCTCCGGGTCCTCGAGGGCGGCCGCCAGGTCCATCTGGCTGATCGGCGCCGGCGGATCGGCTCCGAGGGAGGTCCCGAGGAGATAGTCGCCGTCGAGGCCGCGGGTCTCGTAGCCGTTCAGGTACAAGAAACCCCCTCCCGGCTTCCCCAAGCTCCCTGTCACGGCGGGCAGCATCGCCACGGTTCGCACGACGTTCCCGCCGGTCGCTTGGCGCTGCAGGCCTTGGCCGATCCAGAGAAGGGACGGGCCGGCGCCGTACCAGTGGGCGGCCCTCTCGATCTTGGCCGCCGGCACCCTCGTGATCTCGGCGATGCGATGTAGGTCGACCCGGGCGATCTCGGCCTCCAGCTCATCGAAACCCACCGTCTGCCCGTGAACGAACCTCCTGTCGACGAGCCCGTCGCGCCACAACACGTACAGGAAGCCATAGGCGAGGACGGCGTCGGTCCCCGGGCGCAGCTGCAGGTGGAGGTCGGCCCGTTTGGCGGTCTCGGTCCGGAGCGGGTCGACCACCATCACCGGGCAGCCGGCTTCCCCCAACCAGTGCTCGTGCTGGTGGGGCGCCGTGGCGGACGGGTTGGCACCCCAGACCAGGATCGAGGCGGAGTCAGTCGCCGTCCGGGGGTCGAAGCCGTCGAGCGAGGTTCCGTAGACGTACTGGAGGGCGGCATGGCCGGCTTTGTTGCAGACCGTGTCCGGGTCGACCTCCGTCGCGCCCAGCCGGTGGAAGAAACGCATCGGGAAGTGGTAGCCGATCATGGCGAACGTGCCCGTGTAGTGGGCGTTCAGGACTGACGCACCCCCGGACCCCGCCACGATCATCTCGAGCCGGTCGGCTATCTCGGAGGTTGCCTCCTCCCACGAGACCGCCTCGAAGCATCCATCGCCTTTGGTCCCGGTCCTGCGCATGGGCCGGCTGAGGCGGGCTTCAGCATCGAGGAGGACGCCGTTGTAGGCGGCCGAGCACTTCCGGCAGAGCTTCCCCCGGCTGACCGGATCGGCCTTATTCCCTCGCACGAGCGGCGGCCGGCCCGGACGCGGCAGGACGACGACGCCACAGCTGTCGTAACAGTCTCTCGGACATGTCGTCCGGATCTCCTGCACGAAGTCGGCCGCGATCTCAGGCCTAGCGGCGCGGACTGCCGTAGGCGATCACGGAGAGAAATTTGATCGGTAGCTTCACGAGCTCTGTCGGGCCGTGCACTATCTCGCCGGAGAATTGGAGGGCGTCACCCCGGCCGAGGACATAGCGGTCGGCGCCGTAGCCGTACTCGACGGTGCCCTCGAGCACGTAGATGAACTCGATCCCGGGGTGCTGAAAGAGCGGAAAGACCTCGCTGTGCTCGTTCAATGTGACGAGCATCGGTTCGACGACCTTGTTCGGGCCGCGCATCTCGCCGAGCAGCTCGTAGCGGTGGCCGACTCGCGTGCCCTTGCGAACGATCTCCACTCCCTGGCCGGCCCGGACGAGAAGGGCATCGTGCTCCTCCTCGAGGCCGCGGAACAGCGATGTGAGGGGCACAGAGATTGCGCCGGCCAGCTTGACGAGCGTGCCGAGGCTCGGGGAGGCCTGGGCGTTCTCGATCTTCGAGAGCATGCCCTTCGAGATGCCCGAGCGCTCTGCGAGCTGCTCCACAGTGAGGCCGAGCTGGTTGCGGTACTCGCGGACGCGCTGGGCGATCACCCAACCGACTCCGGGGTCGAGTGAGTCCTCCCGGGGTGGCCCGTCACCCGATCCTGATGGCGACCGTTCCACCATCGCCCCCTCGGCGCCTTGACGGCTCATCCCCTCGTCCCCTTGTCCGGCCGCCGCCCCGCGCGGCCGCTCCCGAGTCTATTCATGCCCGCCGGCGAGACTCCTGCCGGCTGCGAGTCACGTCCGCCGGCGTGACTCCACATGGCGGACCAAGCCGGTCCGCACGGACATGCTGTGGCAGCTTGGTGGCTCACGCCGGCGCCCTGTGCCGCTTCACCGTGCCGACGGCCGTCACATGCCCGCTGAGACAGCGCTCGCCCGAGCGCCTCTGTGAGTGCTGGCGACTGCACATGGTCTCCACGGCCCGGACGGCCGTAGGCTGCGGCGACACGTGATCGACGAAATGGGAGACGAGATGAGCAAGCAAACCGCCTTCCATCCTCGGCTGGCGGCGATGACCGACCGTTGGATGGACCTCTTCGGCTACCTGGCCCCATCCGCTGTCACCGACACCCTCGAGGAGTACCGGGCGGTGCGCGAGACGGCCGGGCTGATGGACTTCTCGATGCTTCGCAAGGTCGACCTGAGCGGGCCGGGCACCCTCGAGCTGCTTGACTCGCTCGTCACGCGCGACCTGAAGAAGGTCCAGCCGAGCCACATCGCCTACGGTGCGCTGACCGACGCGGCAGGCAAGATGGTCGACGACTGCACGGCCTCGGTGTTCAGTCCGGAGCGCATCCGCTTCTGCGGCGCCAATGATCGTGATTACGAGATCTTCTGCGAGGCCGCCGCGGGCACCAAAGTAGAAGTCCGACACTTCACCGACGAGATGCCGCACCTCTGCGTGCAGGGACCGGCCAGTCGCTCGATACTTCAGCCGCTCACCGATTCCGACCTGTCGAATGCAGCCTTCCCCTATTACACGTTCAAGGAGACCGTCACGGTGGCCGGCATCCCCGTCTTCATGACGAGGCTCGGCTACACAGCCGAGCTCGGTTACGAGCTGTGGGTGAACGAGGATCGGGCGCTCGAGCTCTTCGATGCCCTCGTCGCCGCGGGGGAGCCGGCTGGCATGCGCGTGATCGGGATGGATGCGCTGGATCTGTTCCGCATCGAGGGGGGCTTCATCATCGGCGGCGTCGAGTACGACCCGACGGTGTCGCCCTACGAGTGCGGTCTCGGCTGGGCCGTCGATCTCGACAAGGGGGAGTTCCAGGGACGCGAGGCGCTCGCCGCCGCCAAGCAGGAGAGCAATGTTCGGCTTGGCAGCGTGGTGCTTGAATCCGGTGGCGCGACGGCTTCCGGCGCCCGCCTCTCGAGTGGCGGCGAGGATGTTGGATATGTCACCCAGGCTGTCGAATCCCCGTTCCTCAGAGGCAAGACGCTCGGTCTCGCCAAGCTGCGGCGGCCCCACAACGCTGTCGGCGCGCCCGTCGTCGCCACCGTCGGGGGGAGTGAGGTGGCCGGCGAGGTAGTCCGCCACCCGGTGTACGAGCGCGAGCGGAAGAGGGCCAAGGAGAAGCCGTAGGCCGGCGAGACTAGTCATTCAGTCGGCCATCGGCTGGCGTCTGGCACGCAATCGGCTGGCGAGTGGCACCCCGGCTGGTCCATAAAGGTGCCTCATCACCGTGAGGATGTGTCCGCAATGGGCGGCCCCATGATCAAGGAGGTGAGTCGCCATGGCTCGGATTTCGTCGGTACGCGCTCGGAATCTCTGCAGCCGCAGTATTGTGCGCCGGTCCGGTGTATGCAGCTGGCCTAGCTTCGGCCCAGAGTGGCAATACGAACAACCCCAGCTCCAATCGGTTGGTCAATAGCAGGCCGTCGCCCGTCGTGCACGGGGCCGCCGCCGGCACCATGAAGCACTACTCCGTCGCTGCGTCGGCGTTTGCCCCTGACGGCCTGCACACTGCGACCTCGGACTACTTCAATCAGTGGGACCCGACGAGCCTGAGCAACCAGGACTCGGGGCGGTGCTTCAACGCCGGGGTCTACTTGCCCAATGGCGCCACGCTCAGTTCCATCACCTTCTACTAAACCACCGGCTCCAATGGGATGTACATGGAGCTCAACCGGCAGAAGCTTTCCGATCACACTTTCGTTTACCTCGCCGACTTCGCTACGGCAGCTACGACCACTTCTACCTATTCACACACCACAGTCGCCATCTCGACCGACAAGGTCGTGAACACGACTGATGCATACTCACTCGGTGTCTGCCCGAGCGGCACTACGACCTTCAGCGGAGTGACGATCAACTACAGCTGACGCCAGCCGGCTCCGACGGCGTGCCTCGTAGTTCCTCATCGGGGAGCTGTACCACACCAGCGCGGCGATGGTGGCGGCGAGGCCGCCCCACAGGTTCGGGTACAGATGGTGGTAGAGACCGACGGCCACGACAACGTAGACGGCGAGGACGACCACGATGCCCGGCCACCACAACAACACTCGGCCGGCGCCGGCGGCGATGATGCGTAGCTCGGTGAACATCAAAGACGGTGCCGAGCCGGGGGCGCCTGCTGCCCCCGGCTCTGGTCCCGCTGCCGCAGCCGTAGCTGCCGGAACCTCGACCGAGATGGTCGGGGGCGCCGGTCCCGCCGCCGCAGCGGTGGGCGCCGGCGGTCCGTCGGGCGTCACGTCCGCCTGCAGTCCGTCAGGCGTCACGTCCGCCGGCGGTCCGTCGGGTGCCGGCGGGAGATCCATCGGTCAGGACCGGGGTCGGCTCTTGTCAGGGTCGTAAAACGGGAACCGCGCCACGGTGGCAGCCGCCTGCTCCCCGCCGCCGTCCTCGCCGGTCCGCTCTACCTGTAGCCGGCTGCCCAGCTCCGAGTAGGTGGCGCCCACTCGGGCGAGTGCGATGTTCTTGTCGAGGACCGGAGACCGGGTGCCGCTCGTCACGATGCCCGCGTCCTCGCCGCCGGAGGTAACCCGATCGCCGAGGACGAAGGGCTCGGCGGCCTCGATCTCGAGCCCGACAAGCACGCGGGTCGGGTTGGCCCGCCGGCGGGCGAGAGCCTCCTTGCCGACGTAGTCGTCATCTTTGTTCTTCGGGACCGTGAAGGCGATGCCCGCCTCGAAGGGATCCTCGGTTCCGTCGTACTCGTATCCCTTGAAGATCAGCCCGGCCTCGATCCGGACGATGTCGAGGGCGTCGAGCCCGAAGAGGGCGATCCCGTTGTCCGACCCGGCCTCGTACACCGTGTCGAAGACCGCTGGGCCGTCGTCCGGGTGGCACCACACTTCGTAGCCGAGCTCGCCGGAGTAACCCGTCCGCGATACGAGCACTTCCGGGCCGCCCTCGCCGAGCCGGCCTTCGGTGAACGTGAACCACTTGAGATCCGTGAGCGCGGGGCGCCCGGCCGGAGTGACCACGATGCGCTTCATGATCTCCCGGCTGAGAGGTCCTTGGACGGCCAGGTTGTGCAGCCGATCGGTGGAGTTCTCGAGGCTGACGTCGAGCCCGAGGCGGCCGGCGTGGCCGGCGAACCAGCTCTCGTCCTCGTCGGTGTAGCCGATCCACCGGAAGCGGTCGGGGCCGAAGCGGAAGACCGTCCCGTCGTCGACGAGATTGCCCTCTGCGTCGCACAAAGAGGTGTAGACGACGTCGCCGTCGGAGAGCCGGCGCAGGTTGCGGGTGACCGTGGCCTGCAGGAGCGCCTCCGACCCCGGGCCGGTCACTTCGATCTTCCGCAGCGGTGTCAGGTCGATGATGACGGCCCGCTCGCGACACGCCCAGTACTCATCGAGGATGTCCGCCGCGTAGCTCGAGGGGAACTCGTAGCCGGCGTACTCGCCGAAGCTGGCGCCATGGGTAGCGGTGCGACTGTGGAATGCGGTCTGGCGAAGGGTCAACGTCTCAAATCCTTCCGAGAGCGGGTTGTGGGAGCGCTAGTCGTCCACGGGTGCAGAGGGCGTGTCTCACGCCGGCCTAGGGGAAGGCTCTCACATCCACGGGCAGACCGAGTAGTTGACCGGGTGAAGGCGCCCACTCAGCTCCACGGGTATGGCGAGTGGCTGACCGGGTGAAGGCGGCCGGCGGCATAGCGGCCGAAACGGAACGGCTCGAGCAGCGGTTCCTTCCCACCGACCAGCTCCCGGGCGACGAGCTCGCCCACGCCGATCATCTTGTAGCCGTGATTCGAGTCGGCGATGAAGTAGGCGTTCTCGCTGAAGACGTCGAAGACCGGGAAGCTGTCCGGCGTGAAGCAGCCGAGCCCACCGGAGGGCTCGTCGTCGAAGAGCTCACGTTTTCCTTCGAAGCGCTTGTGGCAGTGGGCGAGCGCCGAGCTCCACATCCGGGCGAATTCGTTCCCGACGACGAAGTCGCGGCTCGCCGGGCCGTACGGGTCGACGGCGATCTCGTCGAGCGGCCGGTCGACCACATACGGGACGCCACCGCCCTGCACGCCGCCGAAGTTCAGGTCCGGCTTGTAGTAGATGCCCCACAGCTCGTCAGTGACGAGGCTGCCGTCGGTGTCGTCGTAGAGGGGCGCGTCGGTGTCGACGTGGAGCACAGGAGGCATCTCGCCGCTGTCGGTGAGGAAGAAGTCCGGCGGGAGCTTGAGAGTCCCCTCCTGCAGCACCCAGTAGGTCCACATCGGCCGCTCATAGGTCTCTCCGTCGCGTCCGAGGACCTTGATCGTCTCGGGCAGGTCGAGCATCTGCCAGAAGCTGCGCACCCACGGGCCGGGCGCCACAACCACCTGCTCGCACTGGATCTCGCCGTCGCTCGTCTCGACGGCGGTGACGGCGCCTCCGTCGACGCGGAGGCCCTCCACCCTCACGCCGGTGTGGATGTCGGCGCCGGCGTTCTTCGCCTTGGCCGCCAGCCCTCTCACTGACTTCATGTTGTTGGCGTAGCCGCCGCGGCTCTCGTGGAGGATGACGGCGATGTTCTTCGCCTGCCAGTCCGAGAACATCGACTGCATGTACGACCGGCAGGCGTCGTCGCCCTCGATCAGCCTCGACGGGTAGCCGATCGCCTTCTGCTCCTCGTAGATCCGGGCGACGTCGGCCGCCATCACCTCCGGGCCGATCTGCATGTAGCCGACGGAGTTGTAGGCGAAGGCGGTCGGGTCGGACTCCCACACCGAGACGGAGTGCTCCATCAGCTCCCGCATGGCCGGCTGGAAGTAGTTGTTCCGCACGACGCCGCAGGCGATGCCCGACGCCCCCGCTCCGATACCGTTCTTGTCGAGCACGATCACATCACCATGGCGGAACCGGCCCTGCTTGTCGAGGGCGGCGGCCAGATGCCAGGCAGTCGAGAGGCCGTGGACCCCCGCCCCGATCACGACGAAACGGGCGGACTTCGGTGGTGCCATGGGTTTCTTCATCTCCTTTGGGACGAGGACGGGCCCCGGGGGGTCCCGACTAGTGGCCGGTCGGCGACTCCCAGCCCTCGAGGATGGGGGGCTCCCAGTGCTGACCGACGATCTCGGAGTCCGCCTGCCACGGCCCCAGCATGCGTTGGGGGAACTTGGTGTGGGCGCGCTTCAGCTGGATGCCGTACGAGTTGCCGGCTTGCAAGTGGGCGATGAGCACCTTGCGGGCGATCTCGTCCTCTCTCCCCGCCGGGATCGGGAAGTGAATCTTGAGAAACGAGTTGGAGTACCGGTCGAAGACCGCCGCCACACCGTCCTCGGCGAGGAGGTGGACGTCCTCGAGCCAGTTGAGGTCCGGGCCCGGAGTGGCCGCCAGGAGGTCGATGTCCTCGACGGCGCCGATGTCGTGCTGGTACGGGTACGACTGGCCGGACAGATCCTCGGAGTCGATGGTGACGTGGCGGATGTCGGTCATCGCTCAGCCCGTGAAGTCGTCGATGTGCTTGGTGAACAATTGCTTTATCTCCCCGAGCATCCGCTCCTCGGTCTGGCCGGGCACATAGGTGGTGCCGGCCAGGGGCACTTTCGCCATGGCGGCCGCCTCCACCGTGAGGGCGCACAGGTCCTCCGGCTCCAGGCTGTGGACGTTCGTCTTGCCGCAGGCCCGGGCGAGCATCTGCACCTCGAGGGTCAGAGTGTGGAGGAAGTTGTAGACCCGCTCAGCTGCCTCGTCGACGACGAGGCGCTTGCGGAGCTCCGGGTCCTGGGTCGTGATGCCGACCGGACAGCGGCCGGTGTGGCAGTGGTAGCAGCGGCCTGCCGGGACGCCGATCGTCCCCTCGTAGTCGGTGACGCCGGGGATCTCCTTGTTGCAGTTGAGCGCCATCAACGCCGAGTGGCCGATGGCGATGGCGTTCGCCCCGAGGGCCAGGGCCTTCGCCACGTCGCCCCCGTTGCGGATGCCGCCGGCGACGACGAGGTCGATCTCGTCGGCCAGGCCGACGTCCTCGAGCGCCCGGCGGGCCTCCGGAATGGCCGCCATGAGGGGGATGCCGGTCTCCTCAGCCGCGACGTGCGGGCCGGCTCCCGTGCCTCCTTCGGCACCGTCGAGGTAGATGATGTCCGGTCCGCACTTGGCGGCCATGCGCACGTCGTCGTAGACGCAGGCTGCCCCGAGCTTGAGCTGGATCGGGATCTGGTAGTCCGTTGCTTCCCGGATTTCCTGGATCTTCAAGGACAGATCGTCCGGGCCGAGCCAGTCGGGGTGGCGCGCCGGGCTCCGCTGGTCGATGCCGACGGGTAGCGAGCGCATCTCTGCCACCTGCTCGGTGACCTTCTGGCCCATCAGGTGGCCACCGAGGCCCACCTTGCAGCCCTGGCCGATGAAGAACTCGCAGGCATCGGCGAGCATCAGGTGATGCGGGTTGAAGCCGTACCGGCTCTGGATGCACTGGTAGTACCACTTCGTCGAGAGGTCCCGCTCGGGCGGGATCATCCCGCCCTCGCCAGAGCAGGTCGCCGTGCCGGCCATGGACGCGCCGCGGGCGAGTGCCATCTTCGCCTCGAGCGAGAGGGCCCCGAAGCTCATGCCGGTGATGTAGATCGGGATGTCGAGCTCGATCGGGTGCTTGGCGAAGCGGGCACCGAGCACGGTGCGCGTGACGCACTTCTCCCGGTACCCCTCGATGACGAAGCGGGTGAGCGTGCCCGGCAGGAACATGAGCTCGTCCCAGCTCGGCATCTTCTTGAACAACGAGAAACCCCGCATCCGGTACCGCCCGAGCGACGCCTTCACGTGGATGTCATTGATGACCTCGGGCGTGAAGATCTTCGAGTGGCCAAGGATGCTCGTTTGCGAGAGTTCGTCCTCCACTATGCTCCTGTCCCGTCCTTTGGCGCTCAGAGCACCAGCTTGCGTTCGCTCGGCTCGAGGGAGTCGTAGTTCCACAGCTTCCTCGCACAGACGAACTTCTTGAACTTGCCGGGGTGCTCGATCCCGTAGTAGCCGAGCTTGCTCTCGAGCATCTCGCCGTCGGCCTTGGTCACCTCGGCTTCCTCGCAGTCCACGCCGAGGGAGGCCACCTTGCCGCCGACGAAGATCGCCCCGTCGTACATCGAGTCGCCGAGGCCGTTGCCGACGTTGCCGCAAATGATCTGGCGCCCCCGCTGCATCATGAAGCCCGTCAGCAGGCCGGCGTTGCCGCCGGTGATGATCGTGCCGCCCTTCTGGTCGATGCCCGTACGTGCGCCGACATCGCCCTTCACAACGAGATCGCCGCCGCGGATGGCCGCCCCGGCGAGCGAGCCGGCGTTCTTCTCGATCACGACCGTGCCCGACATCATGTTCTCGGCCACCGACCAGCCGACGCGGCCGGTGATCTCCACCTCCGGCCCGTCGATGAGGCCGACGCCGAAGTAGCCGAGGCTGCCCTCGAAGCGGATCCGGCAGCGCTCGAGGATGGCGACGCCGATCGAGTGCTTGGCGCCCGGGTTCTTGACGGTGATGTCCTTCACCGCCTTCTCGTTGAGCAGCCAGCGGATCTCGAGGTTGATCTCCCGCGTCGTGTGGCCCGCGGCGTCGAAGACGGCCTTGCCGTCGGCGATCTCAGACGTGCGGGGCGGCTCTGCGTCCGGCTCGACGAGGCCGCGGGCGTCGTACTTGATGGACCGTTCGCCGACTAGAGATTCCATACGAGCACCTCGCCCTCGTAGGGGTCGTGTGTGTCGATCTCGTGGTCGATGAGCGCCCGGATGGCGACCTCCTCGGAGGCGAGGGCCACGAGGTTGTCGGACTCGAACAGCACGAGCGGCTTGGCGGCCATCTCGTCCTTGGCCATCCCGAGGGCGTCCTTCGTCACGACGACGTAGGTGAACACCCCGTCGAAGTCGGTCAGGCTGTCCTTGATCGCCGTCTCGAGCGGGACGCCGTTGTGCAGCTTCTCGGCGATGTAGACGGCGATGATCTCCGAGTCGCACTCGGACTGGAACCGGTGCCCGAGCCGCTCGAGCCGCCGGCGCCACTGGTGGTAGTTCGTCAGCTGGCCGTTGTGGACCACGGCGACATCACCGAAGGGATAGGCCCAGTAGGGATGGGCGCCGGCGATGTCGACGTCGGACTCGGTCGCCATCCGGACATGCCCGATGCCGTGGGTGCCCCGGAAGCTGTCCAGGCCGTACTGGGCGGCGACAGTCTCGGCGTCGCCCAGATCCTTCACGATCTCGAGCGAGTGCCCGATAGAGAGGACCTCGCAGCCCGGGATGTCCTCGACGTAGTCGACGAGGGACTTCAGCTCGCCCTCGTAGTCGACGGTCACGCGGACGGCGTACTCGGTCACCCCCTCGAGGTGGTCGATCGTCGCCCCCACTTTGCCGAGCCGGGACTCGAGCTCCATCCGGTGGCGCTCCAGCCGCTCGCTCCAGCCGATCGATGCGGCGCCGTTGGGATCGGCCAGCTTCACGCGCATGACGACGTGCTCCATGGGCTCGCCGTAGAGGGCGAAGCCGGTCGAGTCCGGCCCCCGGTGCTTCATCGACTGCAGCATGCGGGTGACCTCGCGGCCGATGTCGGAGGGCCCGTCTCTGTGGATGACGCCAGCGATGCCGCACATAGCTCTCTCCTCTCCGACGATCAGGGAAGGATGTCCAGGTACTCCTGGACGTCCCACTCGCTCACGGTGGAGATGAAGCGCTCCCACTCGTCGTTCTTGTAGTGCATGAAGACCCGGTACATGTCCCCGGGGAGAGCAGACCGGACGACCTCGTCGGCCTCCAGCGCCTCGAGAGCCTCGCCGAGGGTGCGGGGGATACGGCGGACCTGCTTGCCCGCCTTCATGGCGTCGTAGATGTTGCGCTCCTCCGGCTCGCCGGGGTCGAGGTTGCGCTCGAGGCCGTCGCGGATAGTCGTCAGCAGCCCGGCGAAGGACAGGTAGGGATTGACCGCCGAGTCGACCGAGCGGTACTCGAAGCGGCCCGGGGCGGAGATGCGCAGTGCCGTCGTGCGGTTCTGGAAACCCCAGTCGGCGAAGATGGGCGCCCAGAAGCCGGCGTCGGCGAAGCGCCGGTACGAGTTCACAGTCGGCGAGGTGATCGCCGAGAGGCCACGGAGATGCTCGAGGACACCGCCGATGGCGTGCAGACCGATCTTGCCGGGCAGGCGGGGGTTGTCGGTGTCGGGCATGAACATGTTCTCGTCGCCCTGCCAGAGCGAGATGTTGTGGTGGCAGCCGTTGGCCGACACCCCCATGAAGGGCTTCGGCATGAAGCAGGCGAACGTGCCCGTCTCCCGGCCAACCTGCCGGCAGATCTGCCTGTAGGTCGTGAGGCGGTCAGCGGTCAGGTCGGCATGGTCGAACTGGAAGTTGAGCTCGAGCTGGCCGGGGGCATCCTCATGATCGCCTTGGATCATGTCGAGGCCCATCTTCCCGCCGTACTCGAGGACCTTGTGAATGATTGGCTGCAGCTCGGAGAACTGGTCGATGTGGTAGCAGTACGGCTTGGTCATACCCTCGACGGACGGCGTCCCGTCCGGCTTGGTCTTGAGCCACATCATCTCCGGCTCGCAGCCGGCTCGTAGGTGGAGGCCCGTCGCCTCGGTGAACTCGGCATGGATGCGCTTCAGGTTGCCCCGGCAGTCCGAGGTGAGATAGGCGCCCCCGTCGACCTCCTCCTCCCTCCCGCGGAAGAGCGTGCAGAACACCCGGGCCACCTTGCGGTCCCATGGCAGGACGCAGAAGGTCTCCACGTCGGGGAGCCCGACGAGCTCGCGTGCCTCGGCTCCGTAGCCGATGTAGTCGCCGTGCCGGTCGATGAACAGGTTGGCGGTCGAGCCGTAGACGAGCTGGAAGCCCTTGTTGGCGATGGTCTCCCAGTGGGGAGCGGGGACGCCCTTGCCCATGATGCGGCCCGTGACCGAGGCGAACTGGTAATAGATGTACGTGATGCCTTCCGCATCGATCTGCCGACGGACCTCGGCGATCAGGTCGTCGCGGCCCTGCTGGGCAATGAAACGATCGAGATCGGACATCTGGGTGGCCTCCCCCCGCCGGGACGTGGTGCCCCGGGGTGTTTCTTAGCAGGAAACACTGACTGCTCCCATGATACGAGGGCCGAGCGGCCGGCGCAACGTGGCGCCGGCGCCGGCGGCGTCTGCCCCCGGCCATGACGTCCCCGATGGCGTCGGGCCGAAGGCGTGGCGGCGGGCACACTGGACACCTGTCAGCGGTTATCTCCGGCAGGCGGAGATGTGCGCGGACAGGTGTGGTCGCCGCGCCGGCGGCCGCGCGCAACTCCGGCTGCCAACCTCCGCCAGAGCGAAAGCCAGACCAGTCAGCGGGCGACGACGACCGGCATCTCGACGAGGTGGAGGAGCTTGTTGGTGGTGCTGCCGATGAGGGCGGTTTCGAGTCCCGACCGCCCCCGCGAGCCCGTCACGATGGCGGTGGCGCCGCTGGCAGCCGCTTCGGCGGCGATCTCGTGGGCGACCCGGTTCGTCTGGGCGGCATACATGGCGCCGGTGGCCGTCAGACCGCGGGCCTGGAGTGCGGCGACGGCCTGGGCGACGATCTCCTCGGCCTCCTCCCGGTCCTCCAGCTCGACCTGGCCGCCCCGGCCGGCGAAGCCCAACTCGAGGACGTGGAGCACGCGCATCTCGCTCCCCAGCTTCGTCCCGAGCTCCGTCGCCACCTCGAGCGTCTTGCTGGCGTGATCCGAGTTGTCCAGTGCTATGAGCAGCTTTTCGAACATGACCTGTCCTTTCTACTGCGCCCGGTGTTCGTGAGACCAGACGACTCCTTCCAGCATGGCGGCCGCCGGCCCGCCGGTCCAGACGTCGAGAATGCGTGCCGAGATACGGCGGCGGCACAAGCGGCACAAGGGCACAAATGGAGGCGGGTGCGTGGGCGGACTTACACTGGGCGCATGAAGGGTGCCCCTATCACAGTGCAGTGTGACTGTGGGAAGAAGGCGCTCGTTGCCTACGGTGATGTCTGGCAGTGTGACGGCTGTCAGCGGCGCTGGAACACGAACCAGATCGACGCCGAGGATTACTGGGGGATAATGCGGGAGATGCGGCGGTTCCGCATGAGGGCAATCCAGTCGATGCTCATCCTCGGAGGGGTCTTCGTCTATCTGGCTGTGACGATCTCGACGTCGCTCTTCATCCTGATTCCGTTCATGATGAGCGCCTGGTACCTCTTTTACATGCCGCGGTGGCGGCAGCGAGTGCGTCGTCACGCACGCGGCCTGCCCACGTGGGACCTCCATCCTGAGTGAACGTGCGGCTCTCGACCCGAACGGCGCCACTCGAACCACTCGAGACGCCGGCGACGGGCGAGAGCGGAACCGTGCTGCTCGCGACATTCGACGTCCCGTTCGACGAGGCAGCTGCAGGCTTTGCCGTTGACGCGGCCGTCGACTCAGGCGGAGCGCTCATCGTTGCCAACGTCGTCGAGCTGCCACCCCTGCCGCTCAGCGTGATAATGGGTTACGACATGCTCGACTACAGCCCGGAGATGGCCGCCTCCCTCCTCGGTCCGGTGCAGCGGGCGCAGGCCCTGGGCGTCGCCGTCGAGCGGATCCGGGTGAAGAGCTTCCGGAGGACCGAAGCTCTCGTCGAGGTCGCCAAGGAGCGCAAGATCCGGATGCTCGTCCTCGGCCCCGATCGACAGAAGGTGAGCCCGAGGCTGTACAAGAGAGCCGCGGGGGCAGTCCGCGACAGGCTCGACTGTCTCGTCTGGATCAGCTGGGAGATCGCGTTGGCCTGACAGTCCCCGTTGCCGCGCCCCCCGCGCCCCCCACGTCGCCCGCTTCCCCGCTCGCCCGACGGGCGAGGAAGTTATCGAGCCACGGCGTCCTGTAGCCGTCGTCCCGCCACAGTAGAGGGAAGAAGGCCTCGTCCATTTGGGTCTGTCCCGGCCGGCGGTAGCGCGAGTAGACGGGGTGTGGCCGTGACGGGTTCCAGCGAGTGCCGGCGTGCATCATGTGACTGATGATCGAGCGACGCTCTGCTCCGGGAGTGGCGTTGGCCGGGCTGCCATGGAAGACCCAGGCGTCATGGAACGCCGCCCCGCCGCGGGGGACCTCAACCGGGACGAGGTCGATCTCGGCGTGTGGCGGCCGAACGGCCTCGAGCCACGAGAGCCAGTCGGAAGGATCGTGGAACTGGCCCCCGGCAGCCGCGTGCGGCCACCGGTGCGACCCACGGGCGTAATAGATGGTGCCCGCTTCCCGCGAGGTGTCATCGAGAGCCATCCAACAGGTCACCATGTTCGGAGGATCGAGATAGTCGAGGTACGAGCCGTCCTGGTGGGCGAGCAGCGGCGTTCCCGAGGCCGGCTTCCAGATGAGGTTGTCCTGGTTGATGCGAAGTCCGCCCGATGCGGTGAGGCGTGCCGCAAATGAAGCGTTCCTCTCGGCCAGTGTCGTGGCGGCAAGGACGCGGTCCGCCTTCCAGACGTTGCAGAGCTGGCGTGTCCGATCTGGCGGCGTGACCCCGGGCGTGTAGTTGACCTCGTCCGGGGCGAGCCCGGTCTCGAAGACGTGCTCGAAGACGAGACCGAACCGCTCGAGTACACGGTCCACCTCATCGGCGGGAAGGTATTCCGGGACTACCACAAAGCCGTCTTGTCGGTAGGCCGCAACCTGCGCCGCCGTCGGCTGCGCCCCGGTCCCGGTCAGCCGGCCCTCGATCCCGCCGCTTTGCTCACACCTGCCCGATCAGACTGTGGATCAGACTCTGGGCGCACCTGCCACGACCACGTCGTCCTGCAGGAGAGCCATCTGCTCGGGCGTGGGCATCGTCGGGGTCTTGTCCCGGAAGGTGATCGGCTTCTTGTCCTGCACGACGCGCCTGAAGACGAACAGGAGGATGGAGCCGACGAGAATTCCGAAGCCGATGTAGACGTACCTGTACGTCGTCGCATAGGCGAGGGCCGGGAAGCTGACACCGTAGACCAGGAAGGCGATGTTCAAGGCGGCTAACAAGCCGGCAATCACCAGCCACGGAGCGCCGACTTTTATTGGCCGCGGCCAGTTGGGACGGTCGTGACGCAACAGGAGGAAGCCGGTGAGCGCCAGGATGTGAGCGATGATGTAGCCGATGTTGCTCATATAGAGGATTGCCACGTTGCTGTAGAAAAACAGGATCAACAAGATGTTGACCACCATGTCCACGGTCATCGCCCGGCCCGGAACGTGGTGCCTGTTCAGGCGGTAGAGCTGTTTGATCGTCATGTCGTCACGGGCGATTCCGTATAGGGCCCGTGACGCGTCAGCGGTCGAGGAGATCATCGAAAGGAAGAGGCTTCCGATGAGGCAGACCACGACGAAGGACGCCACCCCACTTCCGACGATCGTGGAGAAGGCCCCCGTCAGGTACTGGCCTTCGGCGAGCGCTGCCTTGGGCGCACCGATCTCGCCTCCGAGGCCGAGCGGGAACAGGACGAACACGAGAAGCGAGAACGTCGCCGCCGTCCGGAGGGCGATCGCTGTGTCGCGCTTCGTGTTCTTGTACTCGGGGGCGAACGAAGCGCAGACCTCCACCCCATAGGCGGACCAACCGTTCAGGAACAACCAGATCATGATGAGGCCGAACCCGCTGTTGCCGAAGCCGTGCAGGTTCCACTGAAGGTTCGACGAGTGCCAGTGGCCCGTCAAGTAGGGAAGAAGCATGATCACCAGGAGCGGCACGGCGAGCCCGACGCCGGTCACGTACGAGATCCAGACCGCCGGGCGGATCCCATAGACGTTCAGCAACCACACGAGGACGATGCAGCCGATCCCGATGAGGTCGTTCACGGTGACGCCGCCCTTGAGAACCCCATCGGTGAAGTGCCATGTCGTCGTCGGGAACCACTTCGAGATGACGAGGTCGCCGATCACCTTGCCGAAGATCGAGAGGACGACGGACCAGCCGATCCAATACCCAAACGCCCCGATGGGACCGAGGAGCGAGAAACGTCCCCGCCACCCCTCGTGCGCGTACAGCGAGATCCCGCCGGGCTTGTCCGGGAACATGGCCGCTGTCTCGGAGTAAATCCACGCCTGCATGAGCCCGATGGCCGACGAGGCGCCCCACAGGAAGAGCGCTCCCCAAGCGCCGACGGCGTCCATCGTGAAGCCGACGAACGCGATGAGAAACCCCGGGTTGCACAGAGCGATGACGAAGCCGTCCCACCATCGCAGCGATTTGAGGAGTTGCCTCTCCTCGACTACTGCAGTGGCCACTAGAAACCCTCCCCTTCGCTCGGGACCGCAGGACCCTCACGTACTCGTCGTGCAAGCGGGCAAGGTTTCCCTGGCGCCCTCAAGTTTCTTGAGGGCGAACTGTACAGTCGAGCTTTCGCGCTGGCAAGGCAATCCAGCAGTGTCTCACGGGAGGCCGCGGGCGAGATGGCCCGACGTCGAGCCGTTGGAGGTGCTCGCCGGGTCCGCTGACCACTACGATGCGTCCGAACGCGCCCGGATGATCCACGTCTGGGGCCCAAGCCGGGGCGGTGACCTACCGAGCTTTAGGTGGCAGCCCGCCGAACACACGAATACAGAGGTGCGAGACCGTTGAAGACTGTCGTGTGCGTCAAGCAGGTGGCCGTGCTCGGCGACGAGGTCGAGTTCACCGGCGACGAGCGTGACGTCGACCCTGACTACCTCGAACGGTCGCTCAACGAGTGGGATGTCTCAGCTGTGGAAGAGGCGCTCCGGATAAAGGAGTCGCTCGGCGAGGGCGAGGTCGTCGTGGTGACTGTCGGCGACGACGAGTCCGAGGAGGCGCTCCGTCGCTGCCTGGCGATGGGCGCCGACCGGGCGATCCGTGTCGCTGCTGAGGGCATCGACGACGCCGACCCTCTCACTATTGCCCGCGGTCTTGCTGCGGTGGCGAAGAGGGAGGAGCCCGACCTCGTGCTCACCGGAGTCCAGTCGAGCGATTCGGTGCAGGCCGCCACAGGCGTCATGCTCGCCGAGCTGCTCGACTTCGCCCGGGTGGCAGTCGTGTCCAAAGTGACACTCGACGCCGGCTCCCGCAAAGCCGAGGTGCACCGCGAGCTCGAAGGCGGCCTTCTCGACGTCGTCGAGGTCGATCTGCCCGCCCTCTTGACCATCCAGACCGGCATCAACGAACCCCGTTATGCGAACTTGAGGGCGATCAAACAGGCCAACTTGAAGGAGATCGAGGAGACCGCGCTCGAGCACGAGGGCCCCGGGGCATACCGGGTGCGGAGGATGTTCGTCCCCGAACGGGGGGCCGGAGCCGAGCTGCTGGGCGACAACCCCGGCGACGTCGCCGCCCGTATCGTCGAGCTCGTGAGAGGAAGGTTGTCGTGAGCGGGACTCTCGTAGTGGCCGAGCACGTCCGCGGGCGGGTCCGCGATGTCACGCGGGAGCTCGTCACCGCCGCCCAGGAGCTTCCTCGTCCGGTCGCGGTCGCCGTCATCGCCGCCACGCCGGCCCCACTGGCCGAAGCCGTCGACGTCGCCGGCGTCGACGAGGTCATCGCCGTCACCGCCGGCGGCGACGAGTTCGAGAACGACGTATACCAGGATGCGCTCGCAGCTCTCATCAAGGAACGGGAGCCCGACGTGGTCGTGGCCGGGTTCACGGTCAACTCAATGGGTTTCGCGCCGGCCGTCGCCGCCCGCGCTGGTTTCGGCTTTGCGAGTGACGTCTTCGCCTTCTCGGTCTCAGACGGCCAGGTAGTCGCCCGGCGGGCGTTCTACGGCGCCAAGGTGCACGCCGAGGTCGAGCTGCCATCGGGCGTGCCGGCCGTCCTGCTGTTGCGGCCCACGGTATGGGCGCAGGCCGAAGGCGCCGGGAGCGCATCGAGGAGCGAGCTCACGGTGGAGACGCGGGCTTCCCGCGCCCGTCACGTCAACTTCGTCGAGGCGCCCGTCGCCGACGTGGACATCACGGCGGCAGACTTCCTCCTGTCGATCGGGCGCGGGATCGGAGACCGGGAGAACATCGAGCGATTCCGGGCCCTGGCCGAGAAGATGGGCGCGACGCTGTCTGTCTCCCGGCCGATCGTCGACTCGGGCTGGATGCCGTCGGCCCGCCAGGTCGGCCAGTCCGGCAAGACGGTGAAGCCGAAGGTTTACCTGGCCTTCGGGATCTCCGGGGCCGTGCAGCATCTCGCCGGCATGAAGGCGAGCGGGACGATCATCGCAGTCAACACCGATCCGGAGGCAGCCATCTTCGGCGTCGCCCACTACGGGGCGGTACTCGACCTGTTCGACGTGGCCGACGAGCTAGAGAAGCTCTACTGAGCGAGACCGGCTCGACACGCGCCGCCGGCGTGCCCATCCGAAGTGCCTGAGACACGGACCGTCTTCGACGGCCTCTCGCTGGCGGAGATCATCCTCTGGTACGGGCTGATCGTCGTATCGACGGCAGTCTTCACGTGGGGCGTGGTCCGCCTCGTGGCGAAGTACCGCGCCGGCCGGCAGACCAACACGATCCCTCTCTCTGAGCTCGTCAGCCGGCTGGCGGCGATGACGGGCATCGTCTTCTCCCACAAGTGGATCAAGCGCCGCGACTCTGTCGCCGGCCTCGGCCACTTGCTGATCTTCTACGGCTTCTTACTGCTGTTCCTCGGCACGACCATTCTCGGCATCGACACCGACTTCACGCGGCCGGTCTTCCATTGGAACTTCTGGCAGGGCGGTTTCTACCTGGTCTACAAGCTGGCCCTCGACATCGCCGGCGTCATGTTGCTCGCCGGCCTCGGCTTGATGGCGTACAACCGGGCCATCCGGCGCCCGGCTCGTCTCGACTACCGGCGCCCCGACCGCTCTCCGGGCGAGTACGACCGCCGCCTCTACCGGGCGGGGGACTGGGTCTTCGTGGGGACGCTCGGTGGCTTGGCGCTGTCGGGCTTCCTGCTCGAAGGCTTCTGGCTGGCGCAGTCCAACCAGCACTTCGCCGACTGGTCGCCCGTCGGCTGGGTGCTCATGAAGCTGTTCCGGGCGATGGGTCTCACCGGGTCGTCGGCCGAACTGGCCCATCACGTCACGTGGTGGCTCCACGGCCTCGTGGCGCTGTGCTTCGTCGCCTCGATCCCTTTCACGAAGGCTCTCCACATGTTGGCCAGCCCGGCCAACGTCGCCGTCCGTGACCCGGCGGCCGGCAAGCGGTTCGCCGAGGTGCCCGCGGATGCCGCCCCCGAGGAGGTGGGCTACGCCCGGGTGACGGATCTCACCTGGCAGCACCTCGTCTCGCTCGACGCCTGCACCAAGTGCGGCAAGTGCACGGCGGCCTGCCCGGCCGCGGCGGCCGGCCATCCGCTCTCGCCCCGCGACCTGATCCTCGACCTGCGGGAAGCGGCCGAGGCTCATCTCGGCGCCCACGCCGCAGTGGGCGCCGGCACCGCAGTCCGCCCGCCGCCACGCCGGGATCCGGTCGTGCTCGGCGAGCCGATCCGGCCGGAATCGGTGTGGGCCTGCACCCAGTGCATGGCCTGCGTCGAGATCTGCCCCGTGGGCATAGAGCACGTGCCGATCATCAACCAGTTCCGCCGCCAGTTGGTCGAGCAGGGGGAGATGGATGCCCTTCTGCAGGGGACCTTCGAGACCGTCCACAAGGCGGGCAACTCCTTCGGGGAGCCCAAGCGGAAGCGGGGAAAGTGGGCGGACGGGCTCGGCTTCGAGGTGAAGGATGCCCGCAAGGAGCCGGTCGAGCTGCTCTGGTTCGTGGGCGACTACGCCTCCTTCGACCCCCGCAGCCAGAAGGTGTCCCGTTCGCTCGCCCGGATCCTGCACCACGCCGGCGTCGACTTCGGGATCCTGTACGACGGGGAGAGGACGGCGGGATGCGACGTGCGTCGGGCCGGTGAGGAGGGGCTCTACAGCACGCTTGCCGAGCAGAACGTGGCGACGATCTCGGGCTGCGACTTCGGGCGGATCATCTCGTCTGATCCCCACACTTACCACACCCTGAAGAACGAGTACCCGGCCTTCGGCGGCGACTGGAGCGTCGTGCACCACAGCGAGCTGATCCTCGAGCTGATCGAGGCGGGCCGGCTGATCCCGGCCAGGCAGCTCGGGTACCGAGTCACGTACCACGACCCGTGCATGCTCGGGCGGTACAACGGCGTCTACGAGCCGCCCCGGCGAGTGCTGGAGGCGATCGGGGCACAGCTCGTCGAGATGCCACGCAACCGGGACAACTCGCTCTGCTGCGGCGCCGGCGGCGGCCGCATCTGGATGAAGGAAGAACGGCCGGAGGGGTCTCGCCGCACGAGCGAGCAGCGAATCGACGAGGCGACGTCGCTCGAGGGCGTCGACTACTTCATCGTCGCCTGCCCCAAGGACGTCACCATGTACTCGGACGCCATCAAGACCTCAGGGCACGAAGGCGAGATCGAGCTGCGCGAGCTCACCGAGCTCGTCCTCGAGTCGCTCGAGCTGCCGGACGCGACGAGCACTCAGCCCGATGCGGCGTCTCGAGCCTGACGGCGCCGCCGGCGCCGGTCCGGACATCGGCCGGCGACCACCACCCGCCGCCGGCGCCGGCTTTCAGGCCGGCATGGGCTCCATGTCGGAGTTGGAGAGCAGCTGCGTGTCGAAGGACTTGTTGTCGGCGCTCCCCCACAGCCGCCGCTCCCGGATGAACGGCAGCGGGAGGGCGGGATTGGGGCTGTCGATCTCCCTCGCCAGCCGGTGGCCGTCGAAGATCGAGTCGACCATCATGCGCGGGGCGGCCGCATCGCCGATGAGGTAGACCGCCTCGATGTCGTTCGCGTCGAGGGCAGCCTGGTCCGCCTTCAGCTGCCGGTACAACCCGTCGTTCGACAACCGAGCCGTACAAAGGACGACCGAGTCCACCTCGAAGCGCTCCTTGTGCGACGGATCCCACATGTTGTAGGTGCTCACGACTCCCGGCTCGATCTCCTCGATCATGGTCTCGGGGTGGAGGTGGACGCCGAGGCGGTGGAGCTCCCGGTGCATCATCGGCGCCTCGAGGGTGAAGTCCATGTACTTGGCGATCTCGCCCCGCTGGGTGACGAACCACACTTCATGGCCTTCGCCGGCCAGCTTCTGGGCCAAGGTGACGCCCATGTAGTACGCCTCATTGTCGAGGATGAGGACGCGGTGGCCTACTTCCTTGCGGGCGAGGGCGACGTCCTCCGGTGTGAGCTGCCAGCTCTCGTTGAGGGTGTCCGCCCCGGGGATGGTGTCGTGAGTGGCCGAGTTCAGCCCGTCTGTCGCCCAGTGGCATCCGGTGGCGATGACGACGATCTCGGCCCCATACTCGCGCACCTGACGGGCATCGAGACGGCTCGAGGTGTGGACCTCGACGTTCCTCAGCTTGTCGAGCTGGATCTGGCGGTAGTTGACGACCCGCTTCCAATCGCCGAGCCCCCGGGCTGTACCACGGAAGATGTTCTCCTTGCCGTCGGAGAAGCCCATCGAGGACACCCAGTTGACGTGGCCGCCGATCTCCGGCTCCGCCTCGACAAGGTGGACAGCCGACATCTCCCGCTTGCCGAGGATCATGGCGCACTCCATGCCGGCCGGGCCTGCCCCCACGACGAGGACGCTCTTGTCGGCGTTGGCCGCCTTGTGGAAGCGCTCGGGATGCCAGCCGCGCCGGTACTCCTCGCCGGCGGTGGCGTTCTGCGTGCAGACCATCGGGGGGCCACCGATCTCCCAGCGTGAGATGCACTGGTTGCAGCCGATGCACTCCCGGATGTCGTCGAGGCGCCCTTCGGCGATCTTGTTCGGCAGGAAGGGGTCCGAGATGGAGGGGCGGGCGGCGCCGATGATGTCGAACTGGCCGGAGTTGATGACGGCCACCATCGTGTCCGGGCTGACGATCCGGCCCACGCCGACGACCGGCTTGTTCGTGTGGTTGCCTGGCTTGATCCGCCCCGTGTACGGCTTCTCGTGGTTCTCCTCGAAGAAACGCGACGGGCCGGCGTTCTGCCCCCATTCGGCGATGTCGCCGACGGTGAGGTCCCACAGGTCGACCAGATGGTCGGCGTATTCGACGAAGGCGATGCCATCCTTCTCCAGCTCGACGCCGGCTGAGCCGTAGAGGCTGTCAACGGCGAATCGGGACGCGATGGCGCACGTGTCCCCGACCGCCTCCCGCACCTTCTCGAGGCTCTCCCGCCAGAACCTGGCCCGGTTCTCGAACGACCCGCCGTACTCGTCGGTCCGCTTGTTGGACCACGGAGAGAGGAACTGGAGGGGCAGGTAGCTGTGCGCCCCGTAGACGTAGATGATGTCGAAACCTGCTTCTCTCGCCCTGATCGCAGCGTCCACGTAGTACTTCTGCAGGAGCTGGATGTCGTCCTTGTCGGCGTAGCGGGGGTAGATGTTCGACTCGAATTCGGACGCGATCTGAGACGGGCCCCGCGGCGTGTCGCGTGACTCGTGGCAGGGGGCGTGCGGACCGCCGTACCACAGCTCGATGCCGGCGAGGGCGCCGAACTGGTGGAGGCGGTCGCACATGGCGGCGAGGTTGACAATGTCGCCGTCGTCCCAGATCCTCGCCGAGACGCGCATCGTGTCGTCGGACTCAGGGCTGATCGAGCAGTACTCGGTGCAGCACGCTGCCCAGCCGCCTTCGGCCTTGATCCCCCGGTGGTACGCCTGCATTCCCGGCTTCTCCGACCCGGCGCCGATGCAGTGAGGAACCTGATAGAAGCGGTTGCGCAACGTCTTCGGGCCGATCTTCACGGGCTCGAAGAGCACGTCGTACTTCGGATCACGCGCCACAGCGTCCTCCTTAATCCTTCATCTCTGGTGTCAGGCAGTTCGTTCCGGGCCGAGCTCCGGGCTCTCCACCGTGCTTCGGCCACCCACGGCGACTCGGCCCACGTCCCTTGTCAGTAAACCTTGTTGACTCTAGGTGGCCGTCTTCTGCTCCGCAATGCGAGCCGGCGATCGCCGCAAGGGCCTCAGTTTCCGAGCCGTGGCACCTCGATGCGCCATTGCCGGCGTTTGATCGTCCTGACGGCTCGAAGCCGCGGTCACGCATCGGAGACCTCGTCGCTGTGCTCGCTGATGCGGAGAACGAAGAGCCCGAGGAGCAGGAAGACGACCACGCCGACCCCGACGCCGAGCGAGATGAGGGTGTTGTGGAAGTCGATGTTCGAAAGGTGTGCGCTCAGGGTCAGGTGGGCCGAGGCGCTGAGGATGTCCCGCACGCCGGCCAGGATGCCGATGACGAGAAACGGCCTGACCGGGAACACCGACGTCCTCAAGTGACGAAAGACCGTGTGGACGATGTCGAGGAGGATGATGACGACGAGGATGCCGTCGATCGCCCCGACGACCGTGCCGGGAAAGCCGCTCCACTGGTCGAAGAAGTTGACCACCGTCCGCACGAGGACGACCCCTGCCACCGTGATCAGGCTGATGACGATGGCGTACTCGATGACGACGATCATCCAGGTGATGGCGCTGTCGGGGCCGTTGTGGGACTTCTCCCGTGTCGGCTGCTGGCCTCCCACGGCGGTCACCCTAGTGCTGGCCTCCGGTCCCGGCCGGTTCAGAGTGGCCGTGTCGCACCCGGTCTCGGACGATCCGGCCTGGCGGGTCCCGCGGCGTAGAATGGCTTGTCGTGGGTGTCTTCTCCAAGGTCCTTCGCGCCGGTGAGAGCAGGAAGGTAAAGAACCTCGCCTCCGTGGTGCCGCTCATCAACGGTCTCGAGCCCGAGATGCGTGGGCTGGACGACGCTGCGCTCGCCGCCAAGAGCGTCGATTTCAAGCAGCGCCTCGACAACGGCGAGGACATGAACGACCTCCTCGTGGAGGCATTCGCCGTCTGCCGGGAGGCGGCCTGGCGGACGATCGGCCAGCGGCATTTCGACGTGCAGCTGATGGGCGGGATGGCGCTGCACTTCGGTGGCATCGCCGAGATGAAGACGGGGGAGGGCAAGACGCTCGTGTCGACCTTGCCCATCTACCTGAACGCCCTCGGGGGCCGGGGCGTCCACCTCATCACCGTCAACGACTACCTGGCTGCCCGCGACGCCAAGTGGATGGGCCAGATCTACGAGTTCCTCGGGTTGACCGTCGGGCTCATCGTGGCCGACAACTCGGATTTCGCCGCCAAACGCGCCGCCTATGCGAGCGATGTGACGTATGGGACGAACACCGAGATGGGTTTCGACTACCTGCGCGACAACATGGCGCCTTCCCGGGACGCCATGGTCCAGCGCGGACACGTCTACGGGATCGTCGACGAGGTGGACTCGATCCTCGTCGACGAGGCTCGCACCCCGCTCATCATCTCCGGGCCGTCCGACGACTCGACGAGGCTCTACTACCAGTTCGCCAGCGTTGTGCGATCCCTGAAGCCGGAGGTCGACTACGAGGTCGACGAGGAGAAGCGGGTCGTGCTGCCGACCGAGGTCGGCATCTCCAAGGTGGAGCGGCAGCTCGGTGTGGAGAACCTCTACGACGGGGTCGCGGCCAACTTCGTCCACCAGCTCGAGAAGGCTCTGCAGGCCAAGGAGCTCTACCACCGGGACAAGGAGTACCTGGTGGCCGACGGCGAGGTGAAGATCGTCGACGAGTTCACGGGCCGGGTGCTCGACGGCCGGCGGTGGGAGGACGGGCTCCACCAGGCGATCGAGGCCAAGGAGCGGGTCAAGATCCAGGAGGAGAACCACACCTGGGCCACCGTGACGCTGCAGAACTACTTCCGGATGTACGAGAAGCTCGGCGGGATGACCGGCACGGCCGAGACGGAGGCGGCCGAGTTCGCCTCCACGTACAACCTCCACGTCATCCCCATCCCGACGAACCAGCCGATGATCCGCGTCGACCAGCCCGACCTCATCTACAAGACCGAGGCGGGCAAGTTCGGCGCCGTCGTCGACGACCTCGCCGAGCGTTACGAAACGGGCCAGCCCGTCCTAGTCGGCACTGCCTCGGTGGAGCGGTCCGAGCACCTCTCCCAGCTGCTCGAGCGGAAGGGCATCGCGCACACTGTGCTGAACGCCAAGCAGCATGCCCGGGAGGCGCCCATCGTCGCCCAAGCGGGCCGGCTGCATTCCGTCACCGTCGCCACGAACATGGCCGGCCGAGGCGTCGACATCGTGCTCGGGGGCAACCCGGAGGGGCTCGCCCGCGAGGAGGTGGTGGCGAGCGGGATCGACCTCGAGACCGACGAGGGCCAGGCCCGCTACGCCGAGCTGCTGGCCAAGTTCACCGAGCAGTGCGCGGCGGAGGCTGACGCGGTGCGGGAGCTGGGGGGCCTCTACGTTCTCGGCAGCGAGCGACACGACAGCCGCCGGATCGACAACCAGCTCCGCGGCCGCTCGGGGAGGCAGGGCGACCCGGGAGAGAGCCGTTTCTTCCTGTCGCTCGAGGACGAGCTCATGCGGCTCTTCGCCACTGGTGCCGTGAGCTGGGTGATGAACCGGGCACTCCCCGAGGACGTCCCCCTCGAGGCGAAGATGGTGACGAAGTCCATCGAGCGGGCCCAGAACACTGTCGAGGCGAAGAACGCCGAGATCAGAAAGGACGTCCTCAAGTACGACGAGGTGATGGACAAGCAGCGCAAGGTCATCTACGAGCGCCGGCTGCAGATCATCGACGGCGAGAACCTCCGCGAGCTCACCGAGAACCTCCTCACCGAGACGATCCAGAAGGTCGTCGCCGATGCCGCCCCGAGCGACTTCCCTGAGGAGTGGGACCTGCCCCGCCTCGTCGCCGAGGCATCGCGGTATTACCCGACGAAGTTCACCCCCGAGGACCTCGAGCAGGCGACGAGCTCCAATCAGCTCGCCGAGAGCCTTCTCGCCGAGGCCTTCGCCTACTACGACGAACGGGAGGAGGGCTTCCCCGGGGGGGCCGAGACCGCTCGCGAGCTCGAGCGCCACATCATGCTGCAGATCATCGACCAGCGCTGGCGGATGCACCTCGTCGAGATGGACTACCTCCGGCACGGCATCGGCCTTCGCGGCATGGCCCAGCAGGACCCGCTCGTCGCCTTCAAGAGGGAGGGCTTCGAGATGTTCGGCCAGCTGATGGACGGCATCGACGACGACTATCTCCAGTACGTGATGCACGCCCAGCTCGTGACCGAGGAAGCACCCACCGATCTGTCCCAGGCGACCTACGTGGCGGCCGACGACCCGATGGATGAGGCGGGCATCGTGGCTTCTGGCGCCAGCGCGGGCGCCATGGCGGATCCGGCCAGAAACCCTGCCGGCTCCGCCATGGCCCCCGCCCGAGGGTCCGGGGCGCCGGCTGCCCGCGGAGCTGGGCCGGGTGGCCGTCAAGACGGTGGGGCCGATCCCGCCGGCGGGGGACAGGCCGGCGTCGGCGGACAGCGCCCGATCGGCGGCAACGGAGCCGGTGGTGGCGGCGGCAACGGCGCCGGCGGAGGCCAGCGTGGGCCTGTCGGCAATGGCGGCGGGGGCAACGGGCAGGGGCGGCCGGGGTACGGCGCTCCGCCGGCGGCTCGCGGAGGTGGCGGCGCCGGCGGCGGGCAGGCACCGGCGAAGGTCGGCCGGAATGCTCCGTGCTGGTGTGGCAGCGGGAAGAAATTCAAGCTCTGCCACGGCGCCAACTGAGGGAGGATGGCGACCAACCCTGCAGCCGGCGCGCCCCTCGAGAGGCCCGGCTTCGGCGACGAGCTGGAAGCCCTGCGTGCCCGCCTGGACGCCGCTAAGACCTACCTCCGGCTCCCTGACCTGGTACAACGCCTCGGTGAGCTGGAGCGCATAGTCGCAGAGCCCGACCTGTGGTCCGACCCGGACAACGCCCGGAAGACGACGACCGCCTACGGGCGGACGAAGGACGACATCGACCTGCTCGAGGGTCTCGAACGCCAGCTCGTAGATGCCGAGGAGCTGCTTGCGATCGGGCTCGGCGAGGGAGAGGCCGGTCTGGCCGAGGTGACTCCCGACGTCGAGGAGGCGATCGCCTCGCTCCGTTCCTCCCTCGAGGACGTCGAGCTGCGGAGCCTGTTCTCAGGCGAGTACGACGAGGGCGATGCCATCGCCGAGATCCACGCCGGCGCCGGCGGTACGGACGCCCAGGACTGGGCGGAGATGATGCTGCGGATGTACCAGCGCTGGGCGGAGCGGCGCGGTTTCGAGCTCGAGCTCGAAGAGGCCTCGGCTGGCGGGGAGGCAGGCATCCTGTCTGCCACCTTCATCGTCCGGGGGCGGCACGCCTACGGGCTTCTCGCCGCCGAGCGCGGTGTCCATCGCCTCGTGCGCATGTCGCCTTTCGACTCCCAGCGGCGGCGCCAGACCAGTTTCGCCTCGCTCGACGTGACCCCCTTCGTCGAGGACGCCTTCGACGAGGTGGCCATCGACGACAAGGATCTGCGGATAGACACGTATCGCTCGAGCGGCGCCGGAGGCCAGCACGTCAACAAGACCGACTCCGCCGTCCGCCTCACGCACCTGCCGACCGGGGTGGTCGTGGCGGTCCAGAACGAGCGGAGCCAGCACCAGAACAAGGCCAAGGCCATGCAGATCCTCGCCGCCAAGCTGGCCGAGCGCCAGCGGGAGGCCCATCAGGAGGAGATGGCCGCCGTGACCGGACCGGAGAGCGACGTCGCCTGGGGCAGCCAGATCAGGTCGTACGTCCTTGCCCCCTACCAGCTGGTGAAAGATCTCCGCAGTGGCTACGAGACGGGCAATGTCGATGCAGTCCTCGATGGCGATCTCGACGAGCTGATGATCGCCTACCTCCGTTGGCGACGAGAAAAACAAGGCTCTTGACCTGCACCGACGCGTCTCGGAGGGACCGATGGTGCGCTATAGCGGCCCGTCGGCGCTCCCCGCTGGTAGCGTGACCGGCGAGTTCGGCGCGGCGGCGCCTTGACGGATTCCCCCGATCCCTGGGAATCCTCCCACCCGGAAGCGAAGGGCTGATGATCCGTTTCGAGAACGTCACCAAGTCCTACAGGGGCTCCGTCGTTGCGCTGAGGGACGTCTCGCTCGAGGTCACACAAGGTGAGTTCGTCTTCGTCGTCGGCACCTCCGGTTCGGGCAAGACGACGATGCTGCGACTCCTGCTGCGCGAGGAGCGCATCGACCGCGGCCGGATATGGGTGGCAGGACGCGACATCGGGCGCCTGCCGAAGTGGCGGATCCCCTACCTGCGCCGCAATCTCGGTTTTGTGTTCCAGGACTTCAGGTTGCTGCCGAACAAGACTGTCTTCGAGAATGTCGCCTTCTCCCTGCAGGTGATCGGGCGCCCCCGCCAGATCATCAACACCCAGGTGCCGCAAGTGCTCGAGCTGGTCGGCCTGAGCCAGAAGGCCGGCCGGCATCCCGACGAGCTCTCGGGCGGTGAGCAGCAGCGTGTGGGCATCGCCCGGGCGTTCGTGAACCGGCCGCTGATCCTCCTCGCCGACGAGCCGACCGGCAATCTCGACCCAACCACGAGCCAGGAGATCATGGGCCTCCTGGACCGAATCAACCGCACCGGGACGACCGTCGTCATGGCCTCTCACGACGCCAGCGTCGTCGACATGATGCGGAGGCGGGTCATCGAGATCGACTCTGGCACGATTATTCGTGACCAGGCGCGGGGCTCCTACGGGACCGATTCCTCCTCGTCGTCGTCCCGGGGCGTCCCCGTGGTGACAGTGTCGGCCGGTGTCGGTGCTGGCCCCGGTGACGCCGGCGTCAGGTCACCACGCCGGAGGCGCTGAAGTGCCCGTATCGAACCCGCCGGAGGCGCTGACGTGCTGATGACGGTGCCCGGCCAGAGGCGCTGAAGTGCCCGTATCGATCGGCTATGTGACCCGCGAGACGGCCACGAACCTGTGGCGCAACCGCCTCATGGCCCTCGCCGCTGTCTTGACCGTGGGAGTGTCGCTGTCGCTTGTCGGAACGGCGCTGCTCCTCCGCCAGGCGGTCAACAACCAGCTTAGTGTGCTGAACGCCAACGTCAACCTGCAGATCTTCATGAGGGCGGGGGCCTCGACGCCCGAGACGAATGCGATGCGCAGCCTCATTGCCGAGACTCACCAGATCAAGTCGTACAGGTACCTCGACCACCAGCAGAGCTACGAGGACGCGGTCCAGCTCTTCAGGGCCGCCGGCGAGCCGGCGGCGATCTCGGCGTTGACGCCGGCGACTACCCCGCCGGTGTTCCAGTGCACGCTCGTCCACCCGGGCGAGGCCGCCACGGTGGCCCACATCTTCGACGGACAGGCCGGCGTCTACCACGTGGCGTACCCGGCGAAGTCGATCCACGACCTCGCGTCGCTATCGAACATCCTGCAGATCGTCCTGTTGGGGCTGGCCATCGTGCTGCTCATCTCGGCGATCGTGCTCATACTGAACGCCATCAGGATGGCGATCTTCGCCCGCCGGCGCGAGGTCGGCGTGATGCGCCTCGTCGGGGCGACGTCCTGGTTCATCCGGTTGCCCTTCATGGTGGAGGGGCTCCTGCAGGGCCTTGTCGGCGCGGCGCTCGCGGTCGGCATCGTCCTGCTCGGCGACCTCGGCATCAAGGCGCTCCTGCACCGCTTCCCGGAGTTCGCCACGGCTGTCGTGCCCAGCCATGACGTGCTCGTCACCGAGATCCTCGTGGTCGTCACCGGGATCGTCGTTGGTGTCGGGGGTTCTGCCATGGCGGTGCGGAGGTTCCTCGACGTCTGAGACCGGGCGCCGGCGCCTCGGATACGCTCCCGCGCCGTGAAAGGGGTCCTGCTCGCCGGGGGCACAGGTAGTCGCCTCTACCCGCTCACCCGGATCACCAACAAGCATCTGCTGCCGATCGGCGACCGTCCGATGGTGAACTACGGGATCGAGGCGCTCGTGGCCGCTGGCGTCACTGACGTCATGGTCGTCACCGGGGGCACACACGCCGGCGAGTTCCTCCGACTCCTTTCGAACGGGCACGAGTTCGGTGTCGACCGGCTCCTCTACGCCTACCAGGAGCGCCCCGGAGGAATCGCCGAGGCGCTCGGGCTGGCGGAGCGGTTCGTCGGAGACGAGCCTGTCGTGGTCATGCTCGCCGACAACATCTTCGAGTGCTCGATCGCCCCCACGATCGAGCACTACGCCGCCCAGGGGGGCGGCGCCCGTCTCATCCTGGCCGAGGTGAACAACCCGGAGCACCTGCGCCACGTCGGCGTGGCCAAGCTCGACGACGCCGGCCGGATAGTGCGAATCATCGAGAAGCCGGAGATCCCCCCGAGCAACTACTCGGTGACCGGGGTCTACCTCTACGACCCGACTGTTTTCTCGGTCGTGTCGACGCTCGTTCCCTCCGGCCGCGGTGAGCTCGAGATCACTGACGTCAACAACCACTACGTCGACGCCGGTGAGATGGAGTACGACATCACAGCCGGCTACTGGGGGGATGCCGGCGAGTCGATAGACGCGTACTACACGGTGAACGACCGGGTCCGCCGCCATGGGGCCAACAAGGGCTGACCCGGCGGCGAGCAGTGCCGGCGGCGCCGGGTACCGGCGGCGAGCAGTTACGACACGTTCGCGCCACAGTTTCCCGGGTTTCTGTTTGCAATAGGTGACGTAAACGGCCGGATTTACGTCACCTCACAGCCACAGTTTCCCCTTGTTCTGTGTGCAATTCATGCCGTTGCGCGGGGCACGCCGGCGTTCTGTGGCAGTTCGTGCCGTTGCGCCGGCACGCCGGCGGCCGCTCTGCGCGGGTGGGGGAAGGACAAGGTCCGCCAGGCGCGCCGGCGGCGATCAGGCGAGGGCGGCTCGCTGGCGCCTGAGCTCGTCGAGTGAGCTCGTGCCGAGCCCTTGCAAGGTCTTGTAGTCGAGCTTGCCCGACGGGGTCCGGGCCAGTGAGCCCACGAAGAGGACGTAACGAGGAGCCTTGAACCTGGCCAGCCGCGTCTCGACGTGGGCGATGAGCTCCGCCGGATCCGCCGTCATGCCCGGCCGCAGCTCGACCAGTGCGCAGACCGCCTCGCCGAAGCGATCGTCCGGCACCCCGACACAGGCGGCGTCGGCAACAGCCGGGTGTGTCTTCAGCACTTCCTCGACCTCCTCGGGGAAGACCTTCTCGCCGCCGGTGTTGATCACGGCCGAGCCCCGCCCGAGGAGCTGTATGGAGCCGTCCTCGCCCACCATGGCGAAGTCGCCCGGAACCGAGAAGCGCCTCCCGTTGATCGTCACAAACGTCGCCGCAGTCTTGGCCTCGTCCTTGTAGTAGCCGAGCGGCAGCCTGCCCCCGATGGCCAGCCGCCCTCGCTCGTTCGAGCCGGGCGGGATCTCGTTTCCCTCGTCGTCGAGGATGTGGGCGTCCTCCCCGAGGCGAAAGGAAGCCGTCGCCGCCTCGCTCCCCGAGGCCGAGACCGAAGACCCCATCCCGATGGCCTCCGAGGAGGAGAAGACGTCGATCAGCATCATGTTGGGGTTGTGGCGGAGAAGGTCGTGTTTTGTCTGCTCGCTCCACATCACGCCCGACGAGACGATGGCGAGCAGGCTCGAGAGGTCGTAGCGCCCGGGCTCGGCATCGAGGGCGTCCACGATCGGGCGGGCAAAGGCGTCACCGACGATCGTGACAAGGTTCACCCTCTCTGACCCAATCGTGTCCAGCAGTCGCCGGGCATCGAAGTGTCGCTCGGGCAAGGTGACGATGCGACCGCCGAGCGAAAGGCAGAGAAACGCCGTGAACGAGCCCGTGCCGTGCATGAGCGGGCACGCCGGCAGCAGGGACGGAGGGGATTCGTCGAGGGCCATAAGAGCCTGCCGGACGCCCTCGACGCCCTTGTCCTCGGGCAGCCGGATAAGGCTGCCGGCGTTCAGCACCGCGAACAGGTCGTCCTGGCGCCACATCACTCCCTTCGGCAGCCCGGTCGTGCCACCGGTGTAGAGGAGGTAGAGGTCGTCCGGGCTGCGGCCCCATGGCCCCCGGACCGAAGTGTCGGCGCCGGCCGGGAGCGAGGAGGCGGCCACCTCGTAGGGCACGGCGAAGGAGGGCGCCGGGCCGGATCCGTCGTCGACGTGCAGCCACAGGCGGACTCTCGGCAGCCTGTGGCGGACACGAGAGACGAGCTCGGAGAAGGCGCCGTGGAACACCACAGCCTCGGAATCGGAGTTGTCGAGCAGGTAGACGACTTCGTCGTCCCCGTAGCGGTAGTTGACGTTCACCGGCACGAGGGCGGCCTTGAAAGAGGCGAAGACCGACTCGAGGTACTCGGGGCAGTTGTAAAGGTATTGAGCCACCTTGGCCTGGTGGCCGAGGCTGGCCTCGAGGAGGGCGGTCGCCACCCCGGCCGCCCGTCGGTCGACCTCCGCCCAGCTCAGCCGGCGATCGCCGTGGACGAAGGCAATCTTGTCCTCGCCGCGCACCTCGGCGCACAGCTCCCAGGCGTCAGCGAAATTCCAGTTCGTCACGGCCCCTCGTGCGGGTTGCATCCAGGCCAGGCTAAGGCCACCCCGGCCAGGCCGTCCCGTTCAGGTACGGAGGGCGGCGGCGATGGCGGCGCCGGCCGTCTCGTGGCGGAAGTCGAAGTCCGTCTCGATGAGGCGCCGCGAGAGCACCCGCTGGCTGACGAGCAACGTCTCGTTCGCCGCCGCAGGTCCGAGAGCCGCCCGCAGCACCGGCGCCGGCACGGCCAGAACGGCAGGCCGATGGACGGCGGCGGCGATATCGGCAGTGAGCTCGGCGTTGCGGACCGGTGCCGGCGCCGTGGCGTTGAGGGGTCCCGCCAGCGTGGTGTCGTCCATCGCCCGGAGCAGCACCCGCACCTCGTCCTCGAGCGAGATCCAGCTCGTCCACTGCCGGCCCGAGCCGAGCCGGGCACCGAGCCCGAGGCGGAACGCCGGCAGCATGAGCTGGAGCACGCCTCCTTTGCCGAGCACGATCCCCGTGCGGACGCTGACCACGCGGATGTTCGCCTCCCGGGCCGGGTTGGCCGACTCCTCCCACGCCCGGCAGACCTCCGGCAAGAAACCCACCCCGCTCCCATCACCCTCATCCACCGCCCGCTCGCCGGTGTCGCCGTAGTAGCCGATGGCCGATCCGCTCACGAGCACGCCGGGCGGGCGGTCCATCCCTGCCAGAGCCCGGGCGACGATGTCACCGACGGCGATGCGGCTCTGGCGGATCGCTTCCTTCTTGGCCGCCGTCCACCGGCCGACAAGCGAGGCGCCGGCGAGATGGACGGCGCCATCGATGCGGGCACCATCGAGCGTGCGGCCCGGGAGCCGGCTCGTGTCGAGCCGCCGTGACCCGAGGTCGATGCCCACCTCGCCCAGCGCCGGCGTCGTCCGCACGACCGGCACGATCTCGTCGCCGCGTTGGCGGAGGGCGGCAACGAGCGCACTCCCGATGAAGCCGTTCGATCCGGTCACAAGCACGCGCATGGCCTCGGACGCTACCGACCGCCGGGGAGTGTTCAGATGACCGCCGGCGGGCGGGCGTCGATGCCGGCGCCGAGCTTCACGGCCGCCTCCACCAGAGCGGCGAAGCCGGCGGGGTGGCTTTGGTGGCCGCCGTGGCGCGCGCCCGTCAGCGTGTGCAATGAGCCATGGGGCAGCCTGGCCGCCAGCCAGGCGGCTGCCTCCTGGTGACGCTCATCGGAGGCGCCGCCGACCGCGACGAGGACGGGCACTTCGATGAGCCCCGGATCGTAGGGAGGGTCATCGAGCCGAATCGCAGTCAGCTCGGCCACGAGAGCGCCCCCGTCCTTCACCACCTCCTCCCGCGTCTTCAGGGGAAGGCGCTCGTATCTCTCCCTGCCGATCATGCGGCGGAGAAAGCGGTCAGCCGCCTCCTCACTCGACACACCGCGGAAGGCCGGCGGCTGGCTTCCGTGGTCAGGCCAGCCCGGCCTCCAGGCCAGCGGTGGCTCGTAGACCACCGCCGAGGCGACGAGGTCGGGACGGCGGGCCGCCAGCGCCAGCACGAGGTTGCCCCCGTAGCTGTGACCGGCGATCGTGCAACGCCGCTCAGCCACCACCGCTTCGAGGTCCGTGACGTGGCCTTCGAGGCCTCCGGCGGGTGGCTGAACCTCTCGCGAGGCCGCGTAGCCGCGCCGGTCGTAGGAGATGACGTGGCACGTGCCCATCACCCGGGACCGCACTCTGGCGAAGCTCGTATGGCGGTCCATGGAGCCGTGGACGAGGACGACTATCGGGGCGTCCGGACCGGCGTCGCTCGGCAGGTCATCCACGTAGAGGCCGTCAGGCCCGTCGACCCTCACCGGGAGTGGGTCAGCGAGACGGGGTATCGAGGGCCGGCCCGAGGGGTGCACCGGCGCTCTCGTAGCAGTCCTCGTGGAAGTGGTCCACCCGTCGCCACGTCCCGGACTCATAGACGTTGGCGATGACCTGGCGGGGATGTGTGCGTGCGGCGAACTTGATCTGCCGGCCGCAGAGCGTGCAGCTGGCGTCGTTTCCCGGGTCCACCGGACGTACGACAGCTCTCGTAGCCGTCGGAGCCGGGTCACGTACCATGGGCTTACGCTAGACCCTGGAGTGGTCGGGTCGGCACACGGGGCGTTCGACGGCGAAATGAGGGCCTCGAGCACGCAGCCCGCGGATGGATCACCGGAGGAGGCCTCGGTTCCTGTGACCAGGCCCCGCAGTACTATCGAAATAGTGTCAGGGAACGCAATGAGGGACGGGTCGGCTGGGGCCTACGGGCCGAACGCCTGGCTGGTCGAAGAGATGTACGAGGCGTACCTGGCCGATCCGAGCTCCGTCGCCGAGAGCTGGCGTGAGTTCTTCGCCGACTACCGGAGCGCCGCGCGGACGGCTCCTGAGGTCGCCTCGCCTGCCGATGCCCGCGCCGAGTCGTCTGATGCGCCGGCCGATACCGGCGCCGACTCACCTGGCGCGCCGGCCGATACCGCCGCCGAAGTCGAAACCGCCTCCGGCGTCGCATCGGCCGCCGCGGGCGCATCGGGCAGCGCCGCCATCGATGGCGCAGCCGCTTCTGGTGGCGCATCGGCCGGCCCAGCGGGCAGGGGCGGCGCGCCGAGAGACGGAGCTGCAAGTGCAGGAGTACCTGGCAGCGGTGCGGCAACCCCCGGGGCTCCTGCCGGCGCGGCGGGAGCTGACAGCGCAGGCTCGGGCGGGGCGAATGGCAGCTCGGCCGGACCGGCGGCGGGCGGGCGTGGCGAAGCCCAGGAGGGTTACGACGAGGCAGCGCCACTGGCGACCGGCTCACCGAAGGGTGCGGCGCCACGGGCGGCGGCCAGCCCACCCGCGCCCGCTAAGCCGGCGCCGGAAGCCGAGGTCGTGACACCGCTGCGAGGAGTTGCGGCACGTCTGGCGGCCAACATGGCCGAGTCGCTGTCGGTTCCGACGGCGACGAGCGTCCATCCGGTCCCGGCCAAGCTGCTCGAGGTCAACCGCCAGATCATCAACAACCAGCTCGGGCGGACAACCGGCGGCAAGGTGAGCTTCACGCACCTCATCGGCTGGGCGGTGGTCCGGGCGCTCCAGGCGGTGCCGGCCCTCAACTCCACCTTCGTAGCCGACTTCGACGGCAAGGGGACACCCGGCGTCATCCGCCACAAGCACGTCGGCCTCGGTCTCGCCGTCGACGTAGAGAAGCCCGATGGGAGCCGGGCGCTGTTCGTGCCCTGCCTGAACAAGGCCGACGAGCTCGAGTTCGCCGCCTTCCTTCACGCCTACGAGGATCTCGTCCGCAAGGTGAGGACGAACAAGCTGACGGTGGACGACTTCTCCGGTGTGACAGTCACGGTGACGAATCCCGGGACGCTCGGCACGACGCAGTCCGTCCCCCGCCTCATGCCCGGGCAAGGGGCGATTATCGGCGTCGGTGCGCTCGCCTATCCACCGGAGTACGCCGCCGCCGACCCGGCCGCCCTCGCCGAGCTCGGCGTGTCGAAGGTGGTCGTGCTGACCTCGACCTACGACCATCGCGTCATCCAGGGTGCCGAGTCCGGCATGTTCCTCTCGCGGGTCCACGAGCTCCTCGTGGGCGACCACGGCTTCTACGACGAGATCTTCGACTCGCTCTATGTCCCGTACCAGCCTGCCCGCTGGCACCAGGACGTCAACCCGTTCAACCGCGCCGACGGGGAGCGCGGGCGGCTCATCAAGCAGGCAGCGGTCCAGCAGCTGATCAACATCTACCGGGTGCGCGGTCACCTGATGGCGCATCTCGATCCGCTCCGCCGGCATGCCCCCCGGCTGCACAAGGAGCTCGATCCTCTTACCTACGGCCTGACCGTCTTCGACCTCGAGCGCCACTTCATCACAGAGGACCTCGCCGGGGAGACCGAGATGCCGCTCGGGCGCATCCTCGGCATCCTGCGGGACGCCTACTGCAGGACGATCGGCATCGAGTACATGCATATCCAGGATCCCGTGCAGAAGCGCTGGATTCAGGATCACGTCGAGGGAGTTCCCGGCACCCTCAGCCCGGACGAGCAGCGCCACGTGCTGGAGCGGCTGAATGCCGCCGAGGCGTTCGAGCGGTTCCTTCACACGCGCTACATCGGCCAGAAGCGGTTCGGCCTCGAGGGCGCAGAGTCGACCATTCCGCTCCTCGACGCCGTCTTAGACGAGGCGGCCGGCGCCGGCATCGAAGAAGTGGTCCTCGGGATGTCACACCGGGGCCGCCTCAACGTGCTTGCCAACATCGTCGGCAAGTCCTACGGCGAGATCTTCGCCGAGTTCGAGGGGAACCTCGATCCGGAGAGCGTCCAGGGCTCCGGCGACGTCAAGTACCACAAGGGCGCCACCGGCAAGTTCGCCGGTCAGAACGGCGCCGAGCTGACCGTGATGCTGGCGTCGAACCCGTCGCACCTCGAGGCTGTCGACCCTGTCGTCGAGGGCATGGCGCGGGCCCGCCTGGACCAGAACCCGAACTTCGAGGCCTTCCCGGTGCTGCCGTTGCTCCTGCACGGAGATGCCGCCTTCGCCGGGCAGGGCGTCGTCGCCGAGACGATCGAGCTGTCCCAGCTGCACGGCTACCGCACCGGTGGGACGGTCCATGTGGTGATCAACAACCAACTCGGCTTCACGACGCCGATCGAGTCGGCTCGTTCGTCTGTCTACCCGACCGACGTGGCAAAGACCGTGCAGGCCCCGATCTTCCACGTGAACGGTGACGATCCGGAAGCCTGCGTGCGGGTGGGACGCCTGGCGCTGGCGTTTCGGGAGGAGTTTCACAAGGACGTCGTGATCGACCTCGTCTGCTACCGCCTGCACGGGCACAACGAGGGTGACGACCCGAGCTTCACCCAGCCCCTCATGTACAAGGAGATCGAGCAGCATCGCTCCGTCCGCAAGCTCTACACGGAGTCGCTCGTGAAGCGGGGGGACATCACGATGGAGGAAGCCGAGGCCGCCCTCGACGACTTCTCCCAGCGGCTCCAGCAAGCTCTCGACGAGACCCGCGCCGCCTCGCTCCCGAAGGTGGGGCGCCTGCACAGGCCGGCGCACGTCGAGGTCCCGGCCCTGTCGGCGATCGCCACAGGTGTGCCGCGGGCGCGCCTTGACGCCATCGCCGGCTTGTTACACAGCACGCCGGCAGGTGTCACGATCCACCCGAAGCTCGCCCGCCAGTTCGAGCACCGCGCCGAGATGTACGCCGGGGGAGATGTCGACTGGGCGCTCGGCGAGGCCCTCTCGCTCGGCAGCCTTCTCGCCGATGGCACCGACGTCCGGCTGGCCGGCCAGGACACCGGGCGCGGCACCTTCAGCCAGCGCCACGCCGTCCTCGTCGACTACGAGACGGGCGCCATCCACGTGCCGCTGAAAGGTGTGGCCGGTCTCCCGGGCATGGCCGAAGGCAGCCCGGGCAGGTTCATGGTCTACGACTCGCTGCTGTCGGAGTATGCGGTGGTGGGTTTCGAGTACGGCTACTCGGTGGAGGCGTCACGGGCGCTCGTCGCCTGGGAAGCGCAGTTCGGCGACTTCGCAAACGGCGCACAGATCGTCATCGACAACTTCATCGTGGCGGCGGGGGAGAAGTGGGGCCAGCACTCCGGCCTCGTGCTGCTGCTGCCGCACGGCTACGAAGGGCAGGGCCCGGAGCACTCGTCGGCCCGGATCGAGCGTTTCCTGCAGCTGGCTGCCGGGGACAACATGACAGTCGCCCAGCCGACGACGGCCGCCCAGTACTTCCACCTGTTGCGGGCTCAGGGGCTGCGAAGTATGCGGCGCCCGCTCATCGTCATGACGCCGAAGTCGCTGCTGCGTGCCCGGCAGGCCCGCTCGCCGATCGAGAAGCTGGTGGAGGGCCGCTTCGAGGCCGTCATGGACGACCCTGCGGTGGAGGAGGGGTCGGTCGAGCCGGCGGCAGTTCGCCGCGTCGTGCTCTGCAGCGGCAAAGTCGGCTACGAGGCGATGTCACGGCGGGAGGAGCTCGGGGAGGACGGCGAATCGGTCAGCATCGTCCGGGTGGAACAGCTCCATCCGTGGCCGGAGGGCGAGCTCGCCACGACCGTCGACCGCTACCCGGCGCTCTCGGAGGTCGTCTGGTTGCAGGAGGAGCCCGAGAACATGGGCGCGTGGACCTACGCGCACGGCCGCCTCCACCGCCTCCTTCGCGAGCGGGCGTCCCTCGTCCACGTGAGCCGGCCGGTCGCCGGCAGCCCGGCCACGGGCTCGAGCACGATCCACCAGCTCGAGCTGATCGACCTGCTCGACCGCGCCGTGGGGCGCCTGCAGGACGAGGAGTGAATTAGAGCCGCTTGGCGCGATACGCCCGCCGTACGCAGCCGAGGTGCTTGACTAATCCGGACATGGCATTCGAGCACATCGTTGTCGACGGGTCGAACATCGCCACCGAGGGCAGGTCGACGCCCAGCCTCGAACAGCTGGAGACAGCGGTGAAGGAGCTGCGGCGGGAGTACCCCGATGCGGAGGTGACCGTCATCGTCGATGCCACCTTCGCCCACCGCATCGACGCCGGCGAGTTGCCGCGCTTCGAGCTTGGGGTGTTGAGCGGAGAGTTCGTCCATCCGCCGGCCGGGGCCATCGGACGGGGCGATGCGTTTCTGCTGAGGGTGGCGGAGAAGGTTGATGCCACGGCCTTGTCGAATGACTCCTTCCAAGAGTTCCACGGCGAGCACCCGTGGCTGTTCGACCGGGGGCGGCTGATCGGAGGCACGCCCGTGCCGGGCGTCGGCTGGATCTTCACGCCCCGAACGCCTGTGCGCGGGCCGACGAGTCGCAAGGCCGTGAAGGACACCGACCGTGCCAAACGGCAGGTGTCAAAAGCCATCGAAGCGGCCACGAAGGAGGCCGTCGCACCCGACGGCGCCCCCTCGGCGAAGGCCGACGGCGAGCGCGGCGCCACCCGCCGCTCGGAACGTTCCCGAGCCGCCGCCACGACGGCACCGGCAGCCGTGAACGACCCGCTCACGTTCATCTCGTTCATCGCCGAGCACCCGCTTGGCACTGAAGTGGAGGGTCAAGTCTCCACCTACACCTCCCACGGCGCCGTCGTGATGATGGGATCTACGCAGGGCTATCTGCCGCTCGCCAACCTGGCCGACCCACCCCCGCGCTCCGCAAGGGAGATCCTGAAGCGGGGGGAGCACAGGCGGTTCGTCGTGAAGGCGCTCGACCCTCTGCGCCGGGGAGTAGAGCTCGCGCTGCCGGGTGTCTCACGGGTCTCGGGCCAGCCGAGCGAGGAGATGATCGCCGCTGAGATGCGGATCGCCAAGAAGCGCGCCCCGGCCAAATCGACCAAGGCGAAGGCACGGGCGGAGAAGGCGCCGAAGAAGCGGGCAGAGAACGCGCCGAAGAAGATGGCCAAAGCGCCCACCAAGGCTGCAACCAAGGCGTCAAAGGCCAGTGCGGCCGCGCTGGCGGCAGCGGGTTCGGTACCGCCGGCGGAGCCCGCGGCCGACCTCAAGACCGAGGCCGCGGGGACACCTGTTGCGGCGCCGGGGGAGGAGCGCGCCGCGAAGAAGGGGCCGTCGCGCAAGAGGGGGGGCGCCAAGAAGGCCGCGGTGTCCGAGGCGACCCAGCCGGCGGCGTCGGACAAGGCCGCCGCCGCGGCCGGCGGGCCTTCGGAGCAGGACTCGGCAGATGTCCGAGGCCCCGCGGACCCGACGACGGCGCGAGGGCCGGCGCCGGAAACCTCGGGCACGGGCGGTGGAGCGCCGGTGAAGAAGCGTGGGCGGAAAGCGGCGCCCTTGGCCAAGGAAGCGGCCGGAGTCGCTCCGGGAACGAAAGCCCCTGCCAAGGCTGTTCGGAAGCAGCGGGCACCCGCCAAGCGGCGTCCCTCCGGCGGGGCATCCTCGCCCCCCGCCACGTCCCTTGTCGGTGGTGAAGACGGCACACCACGCCGCCGACGGCGTTCGCCCAGCTCGCCGCAGCCGGGTAGATGAGCGGCATCGGCCGACCAGAGGACTATCTGCCTCATCGGGAGCCGTTTCTCCTGCTCACGGAGATCACAGAGCTGCAACCCGGCGCCGGCGCCCGCGGATACTGGCAACTGACGGGGGAGGAGAGCTTTTTCGCCGGCCACTTTCCCGGGCGTCCCACCCTGCCTGGCGTGCTCATGGTCGAAGCCCTGGCCCAGCTCGGCGCCGTTGCAGTCCTCTCTGACGAACGCTATACGGGGCGCCTTCCCTTGTTCGGAGGCATCGACCGGGCGAGGTTCCGACGCCAGGTCACGCCAGGTGAGCGTCTCGACCTCGAAGTAACCCTCGATCGCATGTCGGCTCGGGCCGGGACCGGGCACGGGGCGGCGACCGTGGACGGCAGCCGGGCGTGCGAGGCGGGACTGTTGTTTGTGCTCCTGCTCTCGTCGGAGGAGTAGTCCGCGCGATGCCCTGCCACCTGGACCGTCAACTTCCGGACAGCCTTGTTGCCGCGCGACGGGCCGAACGGCCGAGCCATTGGCACCGCGCAATCCCAGCTTTCGAAGTGATCCACCCAAGCCCGGGCGCGGGTCTCCTCTATCTGAGGTAAGGTACACGCGCGGAAAGTAGTTGAATGATCACGGCGCGCGCGAATACCGCGGTTGCGCCATCATCGAGGACAGGAGCTGGCCGCTGTGCTGACCGTGGCGCCAGCGTGCCCTCATGTCAGGGACGTTTGATGCACGAGTATCGGGAGAGCCGGCGCAGCGGACGGCGGACGAAGAGGGCACACTCACGTGTGCTCCGTCGCTTCGCGGAGGACCACGACGACGCGGGCATCACGATGATCGAGTGCATCATCGCCCTCGTCATCATCAGCACCGTGCTACTCGCCGGTGTGCTTGAGATCAACGTTGCGTTGACGACGAGCAATCAGCAGCGCTACCGCATCGAGGCAACAAACCTGGCAGTTGCGACACTGGAGCAGGTGCAGCAGGAGGCCGCCGCTGGCACGATCAATCCGGTCCAGACCACGTACCCGCCCCAGAACGTCGCCTCCCAGACGTTCTTTGTCAGCACTCAGTACACGGTCGAGCAGCAGAACAACGGCTTGGTCACCAGCATCTGTACCTCTACCCTCAGCACCGACTCGTCGGAGATCTGGCAGGTCTCGGCCACTGTGACCTGGAACGGGATGCAGGGCCAACAGCCCCTCACCGAGACGACAGAAGTCGCCCCTGGCGCCGCAAGTGCCCAGCAGCTTGCCGACGGCGAGCTGGCGATCGAGGTAGTGGGCCTCACCGGAACTCCGCTCACGACGCCAGTGAACTTTTCCGTGACGCCGGTGGCGGTCGGGGGAGGCGAGACCGTGTACCCGGGCGCGCCAATCCCGTCCGGCCTCAACACAGGAAACGACGGGTGCGGCATCGTGACGGACCTGTCGACCGACCCGGACTGGAACTACGTCGTCACGCTCACCCAGAACACCGGCTGGGTGTCTGCTGGCGAGTTGAGCGACGCCAATTCGGATCCTGCGACAGCAACGCTGAGCGTCTCAGCCGGTCAGGTGTCACGGCTTTCGACTCCTTTCCAGGTGGCTCTTGGTGCGAACACGACACCAACCCTTCAACCGGTGACGTACTCGTGCCCCGGGGCCCCAGTTCCGTCCTGCTACAGCGCGACCTTCGCTCCCGATGCGAGCCTGCCGGTCACTTTCGCGAACCCGTCGCTTCCGAACGGGCAGTACACGTTCGGGAGCGGATCATCGGCGGTGCCTGCGGAGCTGCTCTACCCGTTCGCCAACGGCTACTCGGTGTTCGCCGGCGACATGTCCCAAAGCAACCCCGGTTATGTCCCGCTGATCCCTCCAGGCAACACGACGCAGCTTTATTCGGGGAGCCCCAGCCCTAGCCCTGTCTCGCTCTCCGTCACGTCACAACAGAGCGCCTCCATCAAGGTCCCCGTTTACGACCTCAGCCTCAAGGTCTCAGGTGCGATCGCAGGAGCATCCCTCACCGCGACCGAGCAGGGCGGCTCCTCGCTCGCCTACACCCTCAACCCCCCCAACCTCGTCTCCGGCCTGAGCGACACAGGTATGCCGCTTGGCCAGTTCCTCCTCAGCGCGTCGAACGGCCTTGCCGGCACGCCGTACGTGTGGATCACACCCTCGGGCGTCTACCAGTCGAGCACGCAGATGAGCAAGCCGTCCGACGGTACCCTCGTCGTCGGTCACTTCGCGGTGACGGAGCAGTGATGGGCATCCACACGGTTCCGTCAGCCGAACGCAGGGTCCGGCTCCGACTTCAAGCCGTCCCGTTCCTACGCCGGTCAACCTCGATAGCCGGCTCACGCAGCGGCGCGAGAGCTGAGGGGGGATTCACCCTGGTCGAGCTCCTCATCACGATCTCCCTCTTAGCGGCCATCATGGCGATCTCGACCCCGGTCATCATCGGCATCCTTACCAACACCCAGGCTGAGAGTCTCACCATCCAGGGCCTCGAGCAGTCCGAGCTGGCAGGCCAGGTCTTCACCCAGTACCTGCGCTCGGCGGTGTCGCTGGTCAACATCCAGACAAACGACCTCACGTTCACCACATACGCCGGAACAACGAGCGGGGTGCCGCAGCTCGAGACGATCGAAGCAGAGCTGTGCCCGACGAGCTCGACGGCGGTGGATCAGCTTGAGGTCTTCTTCGGCCTACCGTCCACGGGCGCGGGCTCGTCAGGAGTTCACACCTGCTCGCAATCCGGCAGCACCACGACGTCGTCGATCCCGGCCGGCGTCCGCTTGGTGCAGGCCTTCGACGTGCAACCTCCAAAGGTCGCAGGTTCGGACATCTTCCAGTACTACACGCTCAGCGGCAACAGCCTCCAGGCGATGGGGACGACTGGGGCAAACGGAGCACAGGCCAATCCGACCTTGGTGCAGGCAGTCGGGTTGTCGATGACATTCATGCCGCGACCTGGTCCCTCAACAGGGGGATATCACGCCGAGCTTGGCACGACAGTCCAAACAGTCAGCTTCCTACGCAATTGACACCACGACATGAGGGCAACAGTGCGACTTAGACGTTCACTTCGCTGGCCGACCGGCCTCAACCGGCTCGTGCGTTCCCGGGTCTCCGAGGCCCGCGGCGAGAAAGGCGACGCCGGGCAAGCGCTCGTCATGGCGCTCATCGTGGTATTCATCGTCTCAATGCTGCCGGCGATCGTGATCTCGAGCCTCATTCAGCAGATCAGCGATGGCAGCAGGTCGGTGAATTATGAGGCTGCCCTTGCGGGCGCCCAGGCTGGTGTCCAGGAGTACCGAAACCTGCTCGACCAATACACCGGCTATTGGCAGTACAGCGGCGCCGAGGGCAAGACCATCCCGGCCACAGAGGGAGGGCCCAATCCGGCGATGTACGGCTGGGAGACAGTTCCAAACGTCACACCGCTAGAGGGCTTCACGTACACTCCCCAGACGACCGACTTGACAGTCACAAAGTCCGCAAGCACTCCGTTTGGAGGGGACGTCCTCCTGGTCGTCACCGGTGAAGCAGGAAGCGGCTCGACGAAGGCTTACCGTCGCATCGACGCTTCGTTCAGCCTCTCCGGCGTGTTGACCGACGTCTACTATTCGAACTTCGAGCAGCCCGGGGCGGGAGACTTCGACCAGTGGGAGAACACCTACGCCTCGGGCTGTTCTCAGAGTTGCACGTTCATCAAAAACAGCGATGAGTATGACGAAGCGACGGCGACCACGCCGCCGGCAGGGTTCACGGGATACCCGGTCGAGTCTTACGCGGCTGCGCTCTGCCAGTATGACGCTAGTTCGCCGAACACCTTCATTGACTGGTACAGCCAGAACGTCTCACCCCTTCTTCCTCTCGACGGATATCCGGGCACAAAGCCCTACAGCCCCACCAACCCGTATTACGGCCCGTGGTATGGCAACTGGAAGGATCCGCTCAACAGCGCTTATCAGTTCGGCGAAGCCCCGACGAGCGGCCGCGCGAGCGGAGATCAGAGTGCCTGCAACGAGAACTACTACATCAGCCCCAACACCTTCAATGGTCCCGTCTACAGCGCGGACGAGCTGACCACGTGCGGCACTCCGTCCTTCACCGGGTCCCCCTCGTTGCAGACCGCCATCTCCTCCTCGTTCCCGTTCCCGGGCGGCTGGCCCGGCACGCGGCCGGCCGTCGGCGGAGTGTCGTACCCGTACGGCTACGAAGAGGATCCGTGGGGGGAGTGCGGGACTAGGGGCGCCACGGCCGACTCGCCCACGTTCACGGGTGCAAACGGCGTGGGAACGGGCTCCGTCGCTTTCGGTGTCCAACAGAGCCTTCCCCCAGTCGAAGACTCGCTCGCGCCCGACATCGAGCAAAACAAGTTCCCCGGCTGTGTCTACACAGGACCGACGATGATCCGCTTCTACTGGAACGCCTCAACTGCGAGCGAGACGATGGACGTTTGGAGCCCTCTTACGAAGGACACGTACGCCTCGGGGGGCGCCGCTTGCGGTGCGATAGACGCCACCGCAAACGGCCCAGGTGATCTCTGCGGCGGGACAGTGTGCACGACGAACGCCGGTGGAGTGGCGACGAATACTCAGGTCTGCGCCGTCGCCCAAGCCGGCGTCTGCGCTGTGGGCCAAGTCGCCTCGACCGGGAACTTCGCCCAGGTCTCGCTTGCCAAGCCGGAAGTCATCTGGGTGCAGGCCCTGCCCGGGGCCACGACTGATCCCAATTTCTGGAGCACAGTCCCGACAGCGGAGAGCGATTCGACCGCCGCCGGTTGCATCGACCCGTGGATCAGCCCGGGATCCAGTATCGGCCCGACGACATGCAACGAGGCAGACTTGATCATCGGAGGGGCTGTGGGCGGACAGGTAACACTCGGTTCTGCCAACAACATCGTGCTCTCCCGCAGTCTCGTCTACGACTGCGCGGTGAACGCCGGTGGGTCATACCAGACGAACATTGCAAACTGTTCGTCATCCATCACGGTCGTGGGGCTCATAGCCGACCACTCGATCTGGCTCTCTCGCCCGCTCGGTGTGAGCAACTGCACCGATGACAACGACATGCCACTGTCGTCAGTCACCTGGGACAACATCATCCCGACTTACTGCGACATCGAGAACCCCATCATCGATGGCGCGACCGCAGCCCTCTCCGGCTTTTTCGAGGCCCAGAACTGGAAGGAAGGCGGAAACAACGGCAACATCTACTTCAACGGATCGGACGCGGTAAACAACGCTGGACAATACGGCACCTTCTCGGGTAGCAGCATCGTGACCGGATACAACCTTAAGCTGCAGTACGATCCGCGGTTGTTGGTCGACCCGCCCCCGCAGTACGTGCAAGCGACAGACAGTGTCTGGCAAGTCGCCGGCTGGGTCACGTGTGGCAATACCAGTCCCAATCCGGACAGCGACCCTGCTACCGGGTCGAGTTTCACGGGCTACAGCGACTGGTCCACATGCGCGAGTCCTCCCGGTTCCTACGCGCCATAGCAGCTAGAGGGCCACGGGGCCGACTCGCGTGACCGGGTGGACGCCCTTGGCCGGCCCGTCGCTCGAGCCGCGCAGGCTCGTACGCCTCACGCACTACCAGCGCCTCATTGCGCTGGCCCGGCCCATCCGCGACGCTGGCGAGTGATGCGCATCGCCACCTGGAACGTCAATTCGCTGAAGGCCCGGCTGCCGAAGGTGCTCACCTGGCTGGAGGTGGCCCAACCGGACGTGCTCTGCATGCAGGAGACCAAGCTCGCCGACGGCGCTTTCCCCACGATGCCTTTCGCCGGCCTCGGCTACGACGTCGCCTACCACGGCAACGGCCGGTGGAACGGGGTGGCGATCGCCTCGCGGGTGGGCCTCTCCGACAGCCACCCCGGTTTCGAGGGTGAGGAGCTGGCCGGGATAGAGGAGTGCCGGCTGCTGACAGCGGTCTGTGGCGGCGTGCGGGTGGCGAGCGTCTACGTGCCGAACGGCCGGTCGGTCGGCAGCGAGCAGTACTACGCCAAGCTGGAATGGCTGGAGCGGCTCCACCAGGACCTCGTCGAGCACTGCTCGGCCGACGAGCCCCTCGCCGTCTGTGGGGACTTCAACGTCGCCCCGGAGGACCGCGACGTCTTCGACATCACCAAGGTCAACGGGGGCACCCACGTAAGCGAACCGGAGAGGAAGGCTCTCGGCACCCTCCTCGACTGGGGACTGTACGACGCCTTCAGGAGCGTCTATCCCGACCAAGGCTCGCTGTTCACCTGGTGGGACTACCGGGCCGGCGACTTCCACAAGCACCGGGGCATGAGGATTGACCTCGTGCTCGTCTCGCGGCCTCTCGTCTCGGCTGCGCGCTATGCGCTCATCGACCGCGAGGCAAGAAAGGGCATGAACGGGCCGGAGCCGCCGTCAGATCACGCGCCTATGTTCGTCGACTTCGACTACGGGGCGGAGGCCGCCACCACCGGCCCGGCGTCGGCGTAACCCTGGCGCACACCCTGACCGGCCCGGCGCTCGAGCTGCTCGGGCTCGTACAGCATCCAGTAGGCGTTGCGGGCGTGCTTGCGGGCTCGGTCCTCGCCGACGGGGACAAGCCTGGCCGGGTCGTCCTCCTCAGCCTCGTGGACGAAGACCTCGAGGATGTGGGTGGACGTGAGCAGCTGGGCCATCATGATCCCCTGGGAGGCCTCGTGCGCACACACCTGGTCAATGGCCGCCCGACCTGGCATCCCGAGGGCGACGATGATGGCGCAGTCGTCCTGCTCGATGAGCCGCTTGCACTCGACGGCGAGATCCTTGAAACCCGGCACCGTCCTGCGCACGACCTCGAAGCGCTCCCCGTAACCCGAGCACGACTTGAGCTCGTCGAGGGCGTAACCCCCGAGGTCGAGGCGAGCGAACATTGTGTCGACGACGCCGATCTTGTCCACATGGCCATCCTGCCAGCATTCGGCCGCCACCCCGGCCGGCGCCGAATCGCCACACCATCGCCGGGAGGATCGCCACGCCGGTCGGGCACGTACAGTGAACCGGACAAACCTTCGCGGAGGGAGCCATAGTGGCCTGGGACTTCTCGACCGAACCGGAATTCGCCGAGCAGCTCGAATGGATGCAGCAAGTGGTCCGTGAGGAGATCATCCCTCTCGAGACCCTCGACCTCGACGAGCGGCAGCTTTCGACAGCGCTTGCGCCTGTCAAGGAGGAGGCGAAGGAAAGGGGGCTGTGGGCCGCTCACCTGCCTCCAGAGCTCGGCGGAGGGGGTTTCGGCCAGGTGAAGCTCGGGCTGATGCACGAGATCCTCGGTCAGACCGCCTACGGCCCGGTCGCCTTCGGCAACAACGCACCGGACTCGGGCAACGCCGAGCTCATCGCCATCGGGATCGAGGCGACCGGCCGGGACGACCAGCGCAGCCAGTGGCTCGAGCCTCTGCTCGCCGGCGAGATCCGCTCCGGCTTCTCCATGACCGAGCCGGGAGCCGGGGCCGATCCCACGCTCATCTCCACAACCGCCGTGCTCGACGGGGACGAGTGGGTCATCAACGGGCACAAGTGGTTCACCACCAACGGCTCGGTCGCCGACGTCCTTGTCGTCATGGCCGTGACGAACCCGCACGTCCATCCCTACCAGGGCTGCTCGATGATCCTCGTTCCGGCCAAGACGCGGGGCGTGGACATCGTCCGGGACGTCTCCACGATGGCAGACCCCGTCGAGCACTTCGGGAAGTTCGGCGCCCACTCCGAGATCATCTATCGGGAGGTCCGGGTGCCTGCCGGCAACCTCATCGGGCGGGAGGGAGAAGGCTTCCGACTCGCCCAGCAGCGCCTCGGGCCCGGCCGCATCCACCACTGCATGCGGTGGCTCGGGCAGTCACGGCGGGCGTTCGACATGTTGTGCGAGCGGGCTGTTTCTCGTTACACCCACGGCGGCTATCTCGCGGAGAAGCAGACGGTGCAGAACTGGGTGGCCGACTCGCTCGCCGAGATGACCGCCGCCCGGCTGATGACATTGCAAGCGGCCTGGAAGATGGACCAGCAGGGCGCGCCGGCAGCCCGGGTCGAGATCGCCATGATCAAGTACTACGGCGCCCAGGTGCTCTACAACGTGATCGACAGGGCGATCCAGGTACACGGGGGACTCGGCTACTCGACGGACATGCCGCTCGAGCACATGTACCGGGCCGCCCGGGCGGCGCGCATCTACGACGGGCCGGACGAGGTGCACCGCGTGACGGTCGCCCGTCAGGTGCTGAAGCGCTACGAGCGAGTCGAGGTGCCGACCGAGCACATCCCGACCCGCCGGGAGGCGGCCATGCGCAAATTCGCCGGCCTGCTCGACGACATCGCCCTCGAGGGTTGAGCACCGGCCGCGCGGCGCCGCCGAGTCGGGACGGACAGCTCGGCGCAGCTCGTCTCGGTCGGCAGGCGGCCTCTCGGGCGGGGGAGGCGATGAGGACTCGGCATGGGCGGCCTCTCGGGCGGCGGAGGCGATGAGGACGAGGGCCCCGTCACTTCCTTACGTCGGCTACGAAGCTCTAGGTGACAGGCCACACGTGATGGTCGACGGGGCGGCTCGGCCGGGATCGGTGCTGACGCTCTCGCACTGGCCCCAGAGCCCGACACCGCGGCCGCTCGCCCGCGATCTGTCGGCCGAGATCGTCCTCGACCTGCAAAGGGCCCTTCGCCGGCTCGATCCCGCTCCGCCTCCCGCTCGAGCAGGCTCGGCGCCCGAAGACGTGCTGGAGGCCGCGGCAGTCGCTGTCAACCGGGCAGAGGCGGCGACGAGCGACCACTTCGACGAGGACGGACTCGCCGCCCTCTTCGGCCTCGTCAACCCGGAGGCTGCACTCGGTGCGGCCGAGCTACTGGTGGGCGTTGCCTCGTGCGGTGACTTCGGCGTAGTCCGCTCGGATGTGTCGGCCCGGATCTGCTTCGCCATCGGGCCGCTCGCCACCGCGGAGGCCGCCGCAAAGGGGGAGATCTCGGGCGGTGTCCCTGGAGCAATGGGAGCCGGCGTCGGGCGGCCGGGCACCTCAGAGCTGTACTCGGCGATACTCCCCAGGCTGCCGGAGCTCTTGACGTACCCGGAACGGTTCGAGCGTTGCTGGGCGGAGGATTGGGCGGCGCTCTTGGCGGGGCGGGCGGCACTCGAGAAGGGCGCCGTCACCATCGAGGAGTATGCCGACGTCGACCTGGCCGTCGTCCGCCGGCTCGACAGGCCGGCGGGCGGGAAGACGCCGGCGCATGCCGACCGTCCGGCGAACGACCACCGAGGCGGCGGCGGCGATCCGAATGCCAGCCGCCTCGATGGTGTCACAGGCGCCCTCCCGGTACATCCGGCCGCTGTTCACTCCGCCACTTCGGCCAGCCGCATCCTGGCCTTCGATGGCGAGCAATGCGAGCTCTACTTCCGATACGTGAGCTGGGTCCGGGTCGTGAGCCGCCGGGTCCCCCTCCGGCCCGACCTCGGCCCGCTCGCGCTCGAGCTGAGCGCGGCGGATCCGTCTGCAAGCCCCTGGGAGGAAAACGGGGTCGGAGCCCTCGTGGCACGGGTGCGGCCGGTGACCGGGCGTACCGAGATCGATCCGGCCCTCATCGTCACGACCGTGCGCCGCTACCTGGCCGCCACACCGCCGGCGTGGGATCCCTTCCGTGAGGGAAGCGGATACATCCCGGCCGGCGAGCGCGCTGGCTACCTCCCGCACGCCCCAGGATCACCCGACGCCGCGAGCGGCCGCCGGCGCTCCCGCGTTCGCCGGCGCACGTGAGCCGCTGCGGTAGCACGTTTTGGCCGGCGCACTTGAAGGTGACCCCCGGGGGTCACTTGGCCCGCCGGCCATCACCCGTCCCGGCGTCGGGTCAGTGGACGGGCAGCCCCCACAGAGGCATCCAGCGCTCCTTCTGCTCTTCGAGCTTGAGGTCTTCCTTCAACACCTCTGCCAGGCGTAGCTCGCTCGGGACGTCTCGTTGCTCCTTGCCGGGGAAGGGCATGAAGGGGTAGAACGTCCCGCGCTTGTAGAGATAGACGAGGTAGGTGCTCGCACCTGCCCCAGCGGCGCCCACGACAGAGAAACCGAATACCGAGCACAGCAACGACGGCCCAAAGCCCTGCTCCTCCAACGTCGTGTTGACGACATGGATCTGGTTGACGAGCTCCTGGAAGTCCGGGGACTCGACGACGAGCCACTCGTAGGCGTACTTGTCGGTCTCGTGGCGGATGCGCCCCCCCGAGCCCGAGTCGAGCCCCAGCAGCTCGGCCATCTCCTCGGTCGTCTTCTCGAAGCGCTGCCCGGCCATCGGCTTGTAGCAGACGCCGGCCTGGTTCGTGGGCACGAGGTTCTCGCTCGCCTGGAGTGTGATGACCGCGCCCGGGAGGCCGAAGAGCGCATCGAGATTCGCCTCTGCGGGCTTCGTCCTGCCTAGTAGGACGTCGAAAAGCTTCATCGCCTCAGCGTGAGCTGCCCATCTTCGCCTCCAGCTGGGCGAGCTGCTCGAGGCGCACCTCGAGCGAGGGGTGCGTGGAGAAGAGGTTCGCCATGCTGGCGCCGCCGCCCCTCGTCAGTGCGGGGGCGAAGAAGAAAGCGTTGAAGTTCCGCGCCGTGCGGAGATCCTGGCTCGGGACCCGGCCGATCTCGCCGGTCACTTTGATGAGGGCGTTCATGAGCAGACGGGGCTGACCGATGAGGATCGCCCCGGAGCGGTCCGCCGCCAGCTCCCGGTAGCGGGAGAGCGCCCGGATCAGCAGGAAGCTGATGAAGTAGAACGCCGCCGAGATTCCAAAGGCCGCCAGCTCGAAGAGGACCAGCTGACCGCCGCCCTGATTGTTGTTGCCCCCGCCCCGGCGTGCGCCCTGGCCGCCCCCGCCGAAGAGGGCGCCGTAGAAGAGGACCCGCATCAAAAGCCCGGAGATTATGCCGAGGAAGCTGGCGATCGTCATGACGGCGACGTCCCGGTGGGCGACGTGGGACAGCTCGTGGGCGAGGACCGCCTCGAGCTCGGGCTCATCGAGACGCCGGAGGATGCCCGTGGTGACACAGACGACGGCGTGGCTCTGGTTGCGGCCCGTGGCGAACGCGTTCGGCATGTCCATCTGGGCGATGCCGACGCGTGGCTTTGGCATGTTGGCCAAGTTGCAGAGGCGGTCCACGACGGCGTGCAGCTGGGGAGCCTGCTCAGGCGTGACGACCTTGGCGTGCATCGCCCACAGGGCGATGCGGTCGGAGTAGAAGAACTGCGCCACCACGAGCACCACGGGGATGAGGATGACCCACTCGATCCTCAGGTGACTGAGGGCGAGTGCCGTCACGAGCACCGCGTAGAGGAGCCCGATGAGAAAGACAGTCGTCATCATCCTGGCTGTCAGCCCACGGTCCGCCGGAAATCTTGTCTTTGTAGCCACTTCTCTCAAGCCTCTCCTGTGTCCTCGGACGCGAGCAGCTCCCGGACCTCCTCGAGGGAGGCATCGGGCTGAGGCAGCGTCAGGTCCGAGGGGACGATCCTCGATAGGTCTACCGGGGTGCCGCTGCCGCGCACCTTCTCGAACGCCTTGTTCAACACCTCATGGAAACCCGGCTCGTCGCCGGCCTCGATCTTGTGCAACAGCTTGGCGTCGAGCTCTTCCAGCTCCTCGAGCGGGTCACCGCCCAGCTCGTACTGGCCCTCGCCGAGAATGCGGACGATCATTGCTGGGCCGCCTGCTCGCCGAGCGAGAAGAGTTCCTCTGCGGGCGCACCACCGGGCGGCCCTCCCTGTCCGTCTGCGGGCCGCGTAGCGGCCTCAGCAGGAGCCGCATCCGGGGCGGACGGGTTGGAGGCGGCGTGCGGGGCATCGACGACCTCGCCCGGCGAGGCGTCGTCAGCCACGGTGTCGGGCTCGCTCGAAGTGCCGGCGCCGAGCGCTCCGGAGGGTGGGGGCGGCGCCAGGGCGCCTTTCATCTGTGCCAGCTCGAGGTCGATCTGGGACTGCTGGCTCGTCTTGTCCAGTTCGGCCTGGAGAGGGTCGGACGAGCCGGTCATGTCCGGCAGGGCGCCGGAGGCGAGCAGCTCCTCGACAGCTCCCGCCCGAGCCTGCATCGAGGCGATCTTGTCCTGGGCCCGCTGCATGGCCATGCCGGTGTCGCTCATCGACTCGGAGATGCCGGAGACGGCCTCGCCGATCTTGGTCTGAGCCTGGGCGGCGGTGTAAGAGGCCTTCAGCGTCTCCTTCTGGGTGCGGAAGGACTCCACCCGGGCCTGCAAGGTCTGTGTGGTGACGATGAGCTTCTGCTCCTGCTGGACCAGCTGGTCGTGCTGGGTCTTCAGCCCCTCGAGCTGTGTCGAGATGCCGGCTCGGCGGCTGAGCGCCTCCCGGGCGAGGTCCTCCCGTTGCTGGGCGAGCGCTTGGCGGGCCTGGTCCTGCAGCTTGGCGGCTGTGGACTGGAGCTGCTGAGCCTGCAGCTCCAGCCGCTTGCGGGCGGTGGCGACGTCGGCGACGCCGCGCTTCACCTGCGCCAGTTGCTCGATCTGCTTCTCGTAGGAGAGGTCGAGGGTCTCACGGGGGTCCTCGACCCGGTCCAGGGCCTTGTTCGCCTTGGCCTGGACGATGCCCGTCAATCGCTTCATAACACCCATGCGCGTGTCCTCTCTCCTGCGCTTTGCAGCAATTAGCAGTGTAGGGCTGCCTGAGACCGAGGAGAGCCCGCGCCCCCTGCCGCCTATGAGGGCTCTCCACAGCCGGCATGCCCGGTAGCGTGGTTCTCGATGGATAATCGCTTTTGCTTTCTCACTGTCCACGCCCATCCCGACGACGAGTCGTCGAAGGGAGCCGGGACGGTGGCCAAGTACCACGATGCCGGCGTGCACACGGTCCTTGTCTGCTGCACGGGCGGCGAGGAGGGTGACATCCTCAATCCGGCCATGGAGACCGAGGAGATCCGGGCTGACATGGCCGGCGTCCGTGCCCGGGAGCTCGAGGCGGCCACGAAGATCATCGGCTACGACGAAGTCGTCAAGCTGGGCTACCGCGACTCGGGAATGCCCGACAGCGAAGCGAACTCCCGCCCCGGCGCCTTTGCCGCCGCCCCGCTGCCCGAGGCCGTCGGTCGCCTGGTGCGCGAGATCCGGAGGGTGAGGCCTCAGGTCATCGTGACCTACGGCGAGGACCACAGCGGCTACCCCCACCCCGACCACATCCGGGTGCACGACATCTCGGTGGCCGCCTTCGAACAGGCCGGCGACCCTGAGGCGTACCCGGAGGCCGGTGAGCCGTTCCAGCCGCTGAAGCTCTATTACACCGTCTGGTCCCGCAAGCGGCTGCTCGACACCCATGCGAAGTTCCTCGAGCTCGGCCTCGAGTCGCCCTTCGACGACAAGTGGTTCGACCGCCCGGGTGACGATGACAACATCACCACCTCTGTCGACCTCACCGGCTATGAGGACATCCGCCGCGAAGCCCTGCTCGCACACGCCACCCAGGTGGATCCGACCTCGAAGTTCTGGTTCGGCCTGCCGCCGGAGGTCATGCGCACGATCCATCCCTTCGACGACTACCGCCTGGCCCGCAGCCTGGTCGAGAGCGATCAGCCGGAGTCCGATCTGTTCGCCGGGATCTGGGCCAGGGTCAGCTCGTGAGATCGAGGCGAGAGGCAAGTAACCTGCTCGGGCCTTATGGCGGACCGTACCATTAGTGAACACGCCGGCCCCGCAGGCGGAGCCGGTGAGCTCGCAGGGCGGATGTCGCTGGTACTCGTACTTGAGAGGGCTCATCAGGTTCTGAGAAGATCGTCCGGCGCACTCGAGAGCCTCTCGAGTCTCGTTGCCGGGACGATTTCCGTTCCGGTCCCACAGGAAGGACGTGACCATGGCCAAGTGGCTCACCCAGGAGTGGCTCGACGAGGGCAGGGAGCTGTCCGAGTCCCAGCCCGAGCGGCCCGGTGCCACCGCCCGCATGCAGTACGTCGTCACGGGCGGCCCGGACGGGGACGTCAAGTACTACTGGGTGCTCGAGAACGGGAAGCTCCTCGAGAGCAAGCTGGGCGACCTGCCTGATGCGGAGGTGACCCTCACTCAGAGCTACGACGACGCCATGCGCATCCAAAAGGGCGAGCTGGACGCCAACGCCGCCTTCATGCAGGGCCGCGTGAAGGTGACCGGCAACATGGCCAAGCTGATGTCGCTCTTGCCGATCACCAACTCCGCCGAATACAAGGAGCTCCAGACCGAGATCCTCGCCCGCACGGAGTTCTGACCCCCGCCGCGGAGGCGGTCAAGCGCTATAGGGACCGCATAAGGGCGCGCAGCTGCCGGTAGCCGATGAGGTGGATCCCACCTCGCCCGAGTGCCGGGCGCAGGCCTGGATCCTCCACGAGGAGCCGGTGGTCGTCCACCCGGTCACGCCAGTCCGGTGACATCGCCCGCAGCTCGGGAGTGTCGTGGGCGGGGTGGGCGTAGACCTCGGTCACTCCCGGCCGGAGCTCGCCGACGGTCCGTTCCAGCTTTGCCCGGCTGCCGGTGCCGGCCACATGGAGGAAATGGTCGGGGAACACCACCCCCCGCTCCGCAGCGAGCGAACGGAAGGGGAAGCCGATCATCCGTTCCGTCTCGGCGCCGGAGAGCCGGAGGGGCAGGGCGAACTCGGCGGCGAGATCGAGATAGATGTCGAAGAACTCCGGCCGGAGCTGCAGAGTCCCCATGTGCGAGTCGACGTGGCTCACGTCGAAACCCCAGTAGATCGCCCGCTCGATCTGCGCCCGGCACTCACGCCTCACCTCGTCGAGGTCGGCGTGCTCCCAGACGTCGGTGACAGTGCGGGGAAATCCGCCGTCGCCGTCGAGGAGTGACGGCGCCTGGGTGATGGGACCCCACCGGTAGAGGTCCCATTCGGCGTTCAAGGTGAGCTGCACGCCGACGTCCTCGCCGCGGTAATCGGCGGCTGCCCCTCTCGCCCACGGGCAGGGCACCATGAGCGAGGCCGACGTGGCCACACCGTGGCGGAGGGCGTCGTAGACGCCCGTGTTGGCGGCTTGGGAGCTGCCGAGGTCGTCGCAGTTGACGATGAGGAGCCGGTCGTCGGCGCCGAACCCGAGCCGCTCGGCGAGGCTGGTCACCGCCCCGACCGTAGTGGGCGGCAGAAGGGCGCCGGCCCGCACCCATCTAGGCTGCGGCGATGGTCCGATTCGGCGTCACAGTGCCGTTTGACCCCACTCCCCTCGCCGAGTACGAGGGGATCTACCAAGAGATCGCCGCCCTCGGCTACAGCGACGTCTGGACCGCCGAGGCGTCCGGCACTGACGGGTTCGTCCCGCTGGCGCTGGCGGCGGCCTGGGCGCCTGGCCTGCGTCTCGGGACGGGCATCGTTCCTTCCTTCACGCGGGGGCCGGCCACGCTGGCGATGTGCGTCGCCACCCTCGCCGAGGCGGCGCCGGGCCGGTTCCAGTTCGGCCTCGGCACGTCCTCTGACGTGATCGTCGAGCGGTGGAACTCCATTCCCTTCGTCGAGCCGTACAAACGCAACCGGGACATGGTGCGGTTCCTGAAGGCCGCCTTGGCCGGCGAGAAGGTGACCGAGACCTACGACACCTTCAGCGTGCAGGGGTTTCGTCTGGAGCGGCCGCCGTCGGTGATCCCGCCGATCCTCGTGGCTGCCCTCAGGCCCGGGATGCTGCGCCTCGCCGGCCGCCTCGGGGACGGGGCGGTGATCAACTGGCTGTCCGCCGAGGACGTGAAGCGCATCGTGCCCGAGGTGGGCGACGGCAAGGAGGTCGTCTGCCGGATCTACGTCTGCCCGAGCGAGGACGCTGCCACGGTGCGCTCGAGCGCCAAGATGCTCATCGCCGCCTACCTGAACGTCGAGGTCTACGCCCGTTTTCAGGAGTGGCTCGGCCGGGGGCCGAAGCTGCAGGGCATGTGGGAAGCCTGGAAGTCAGGCGACCGAAAGGCCGCTGTCGAGGCGATCGGGGACGACGTCGTCGACGAGCTCGTCGTCCACGGGAGCCCGCAACAGTGCAAGGACCACATCCAGGCATACGTGGACAACGGGGTCACCGTCCCGGTCGTCATGCCCCTCCCGTTCGGGCTGAAGACAATGGACGCGGTGCGCCTCCTCGCCCCCAGCTGAAGATCTAGCCCGGCGCGCCTCGCCGGCGGTCAGCGATGGCGGCCTGTAGCTTGGCGTCCTTGCTCCGCACGCTCGCCGCCAGCGAGTCGACATATGTGGCGATCGCCCGCGACAGCTCGTCGTCTCCCAGCGCGAGAATCCGCACCGCCAAAAGGCCGGCATTGCGGGCCCCGTCGATTGCCACGGTGGCGACCGGGATACCGCTCGGCATCTGCACGATGGACAGCAGGGAGTCGAGCCCGTCCAGCTTGGGGAGGGCGATCGGCACTCCGATAACCGGCAGTGTCGTGAGAGCGGCAATCACACCCGGCAGGTGCGCCGCCCCGCCGGCGCCGGCGATGACCACGCGGATGCCGCGCCCGGCAGCCGCTCGGGCGTAGGCCGTCGTGTCTTCCGGGGTGCGGTGGGCGGACAGCACGCGCATCTCCCACCCGACGCCGAATTCGTCGAGCACGGCCGCAGCGCCAGCCATGACGGGCTCGTCGGAGTCGCTCCCCATGATGATGGCCACGGCGGCGTCCCCGTCCTCGGCGGTGGCGTTCTCGAGCGCGCCGCCATCCGGCGAGGCGGCAGTGGGAGGGGGAGCAGAGCTCACGACCTGATTCCTTTCACGGGAGGGTTCGGCAACGGGGCGATCGCCTTGCCGAGCTGGCCGAGCGCCAGCCCCACGATCACCCCGGCGAGCACGTCGGAGGCGTGGTGGATGCCGACATGGATGCGGCTTGCCGCCACGACGGCGGCGACGGCGAAGTAGAGGGGAGCCAGATCGTCGCCATCGGCGAGCAGGGTGGCCGCGCAGAACGCAGCCGTCGTGTGCCCGCTCGGAAAGCTGGAGGTGATCGGCACCCGGAACGGGTAGGGATGCTCCACGGGGGTCTGCGGCCGGTGCCGGCCGATGAACGACTTCAGCACTCCGTTCACGGCGACGGACTCGATCCCGACAGCGATTATCGCCCGCACCGCCGCCCGCTCGTCGTTCGGTCGCCCCCGCAGTGCCCGCACGAGGGCGAACATCACCCAGCAGAGGCCGAAGTCCCCGAGCGCCGAGGCGGTGTAGAACGTCCGGTCGACAAAACGGTTACCCCGCCAGCTCTCGAAGACCCGGTCGACGCGATCGTCGACTCGACCGACGAACGAGCGCATCAGGACGGGATCGTATCGGCGGCCCCGACTGTCCTTCCTGTTGAGGCCAGCTCGGGGCTCCCCCCGAACGCAGGGCAGTACTGCTGGAACGAGCACCACCGGCAGAGCATCGACGGGTTCGGGCGGAAGTCGGACCGTTCGCAGGCCCTCTCGATGGCCGTCCAGACGGCCCGCGCCCTCAGCTCGACACCTCGTAGCGACTGGTCGGTGGCAGCCGCCGAGACCACGACACGGTCCCGCAGGTACATCAACCGCACAACTGACGGGCGCTCGCCGAGGACCGCCTCGCAGAGCCGGGCGTAAAGCTGCAGAGCCGAGAGCCGGGAACGGGCCTGCTCGAGGCGGGGCGCCCGGCCGGTCTTGTAGTCCACGACCGCCAGCCCTCCGTCTGGCATGCGGTCGAGGCGGTCGATGACGCCCCGCAGGGTGATCCCGTCGACCTCTGCGTGCAGGTCTAGCTCGACACCGGCGGCGGAAACGCTGTTCGGATCCTCGAGCTCGAAGTAGTGGTCGACAAGCACCGAGGCGTCGCCGAGGAAGGCGGCCCGCTCTCGGTCTCCGAGGCCGAGCTCGCACACCTCGGGCTGACTGCTCAGCTCCTCCCAGGCCCGGCCGAGCGCCGTCTCGGCCTCCGCCCGTCCTCGATGACCCCGCTCGAATTCGGAGATGAACAGCTCGAGGGCTCGGTGCACGAGCGTTCCCTTCACAGCCTGAGGCGACGGGGGCTCGGGCAGCCGGTCGATGACGGAGAAACGGAACGACAGGGCACAGCTCGTGAACGAGCTGATCTTCGACGGGGTGAGGGTGGTCGGCAACGGCAACGGCATAGTCGGCCAACGCTAGGCCGGGGGTGTCTCAAAAGCGCGGATCATCGCCTCGGCGATCAGTTGCGGCTGCTCGAGGGGGCCGAAGTGGCCGAGCTGGCGAAAGACCGTGATCCGCCGGCCCCCGAGCCGCTCGGCCATCGCCTGGAGCACGTCCTCCCCGTAGGCAGCCGTCTCGCCGCCACAGGCCAAGTCCACCGGGCATCTCACCTTCGGCAGGTCGGCGAACGCCCGGTGGGAGAGGCCGTGGGCGTAGATGAGCGCCTCATCGGCCGGCCGGCACCGGATGGTGACCGATCCGTCGTCGGAGTCGGCGAAGCCGAATTCGACGTAGTCCCGCAAGACATCCGGGTCGAGCACGCAAAGAGGTGGCTTGGACGAGAAGTTGGACAACGCCTCTGCCCTCGACCCAAAGCGCTCCCGACGCCGGAGCGCCCGCTGAGAGAGCAGCTGGTCGTCATCGGGCGGCGGCGGATCGAGCAGGGGAGCTACGACCGGCTCGTAGCAGTACAGGTGCCGGAAGGTGCCCGGCACCGCCTCCTCAGCCAGCAGCAGCGCTGCCCCGCCGCAGGAGTGGCCGAACGCCCTCGGATGGCCGAGCGCCATGCCGGACACAACTGCGAGCAGATCCTCCGAGAAACCCTCCCATTCGCCCCCCCATCCGTCCCCGGCCCGGGAGAGGCCGTGGGCGCGGAAGTCGAGGGCGAGGCAGTGGAAGCGGCCGCTCAGGTAGCCGGCCAAGCGGCGAAACGTCAGGCCGTGGAAGCCTGTTGCGTGTGCCAGCAGCAAAGGCTCGCCGTCGCCGCCAAGATCGTGCACCGCCACCGAGCCGCCGTTTCCGGCCGGAAAGAACGCCGGGGCGGTGACCACCGCGCACTATAACCATGCCGTGACGACGCTGGACGGGCCTCGGGACGGCCGGCCGGCTGCCGTCGTCGTGGACCGGCTCTCGAAGAGCTACGGCGACCTCGTGGCAGTCGACGGCGTGAGCTTCGAGGTTCTGGCCGGGGAGACGTTCGGCTTCCTCGGGCCGAACGGCGCCGGCAAGTCGACGACGATCTCGATGCTGTGCACACTTCTGCGGCCGACATCGGGCCACGCCACCGTGGCCGGGGCCGACGTCGTGACGGAGCGCAGCCTCGTCCGGAGCCGGATCGGCCTCGTCTTTCAGGACCCGACGGTCGACGACTACCTGACTGCGGAAGAGAACCTCCGCTTCCACGCCGAGCTGTACGGCGTGCCGAAGGCTACGGTGAAAGGGCGGATGGACGCCGTCTTGGGCATGGTCGGGCTGAGTGAGCGACGGGGCGACCAGGTAAAGACGTTCTCCGGCGGGATGCGACGCCGGCTCGAGATCGCCCGCGGCCTGTTGCACTCACCGAGGGTGCTCTTCCTCGACGAGCCGACCGTGGGCCTCGACCCGCAGACCCGTTCGCACATCTGGGCCTATATCACCAGCTTGAAAGCATCGGAGGAGATCACGATCTTCCTCACCACCCACTACATGGACGAGGCCGAGTACTGCGACCGGATCGCCATCATCGACGGCGGCAAGATCGTCGTCCTCGACACGCCCGAGGCGCTCAAGGCGGGTGTCGGCCAGGACCGGGTCGAGCTCGGGACTCCTGACCCCGAGGCGGCGATGGCTGCCTTGAGAGACCACTTCGGCATCGCCGCGACGATCTCGGAGGGGTCGGTGACGTTCTTCGTCGACAGCGGGGAGGAGTTCGTGCCGAGGCTCTTCGGTGAGCTCGACTTGCTGATCAAGTCGGTCCGGGTCGCCCGCCCCACGCTCGACGACGTATTCATGACCTACACCGGCAGGACAATCCGCGACGCCGAGGCCTCGAGCGCCGACGCCCTGCGCTCGAACCCGTTCATCCGGGCCGGGACGAGAAGAAGGTGACCGCGACGGGCGTCGCCCAGCCGGCGGCGGTGAGGGACGCCGGCGGCAGGTTCGCCGACGACGTGAGAGCGGTGAGGGTGGTCTGGAAACGCGAGCTGATCCGCTTCTCCCGCAACCGCACCCGTATCGTCACCGCCCTCGTCCAGCCGGTCCTCTACCTGTTCGTCCTCGGGACCGGTCTGTCAGCGATCGTCCGCAGCGGCGGCCACTTCAACTTCCGGACGTTCATGTTCCCCGGGGTCGTCGGGATGACCGTGCTGTTCACGGCGATGTTCTCGGCGATCTCGATCGTCTGGGACCGGGAGTTCGGCTTTCTGCGGGAGATGCTCGTGGCACCGGTGCGTCGTTGGGCACTCGTGATCGGCAAATGCCTCGGGGGGGCGAGCGTGGCCACGATCCAGGCGGCGATCATGCTCGCCCTCGCCGGAGCAGTGGGCATCCCGTATGCGCCGGTCATGATCGTCTCCCTCCTCGGGGAGATGATCCTGATCGCCCTCCTGCTGACTGCGTTCGGAGTGCTCATCGCCAGCCGAATGCAGCGGATCGAGTCGTTCCAGGTCGTGATGCAGTTCGTCGTCCTGCCCATGTTCTTCCTGTCCGGGGCGATCTTCCCGCTCTCCCGCCTTCCTTCCTGGCTGGGTGCCCTCACGAAATTCGACCCCCTCACCTACGCCGTCGACCCGATGCGCCGAACGGTGTTCGAGCACCTGAACGTGCCGCCGGCGATCGTCCGCGCCTTCGATCCCGGCGTCAGCTGGAACGGCTGGCACCTCCCGATCCTGTTCGAGCTTGGGCTTGTCGCCGTGGCGGCCCTCGCTTTGCTGGCCGGCGCCGTAGCGCAGTTCTCCAAGACCGAATGAGCCTGAGCGCCGGCGACGCCGTCCTGCTCGTGGCGGCCGGGCTCGGTGCAGGCAGGTGGAGATAGGCGCGTACAACCTTCACGGTGTGACGGGGCACCGCCCGGGTTAGCCGCCGGCGGGCCGGGTAAATCTCTTGCATGGTTCGACCGGTAGCGGTTGTCACCGGCGCGTCTGCCGGCGTGGGCAGAGCAACCGCAGAAGAGTTCGCCCGCCAGGGGTTCGATGTCGCTGTTCTCGCCCGAGGCCGAGCGGGACTGGACGCCGCCGTCGCAGCAATCGAGGGGCTCGGTGGTCGCGGCCTGTCAGTAGAGGTGGACGTGGCCGACTTCGACGGCGTGCTCGCCGCCGCCAAGCACGTGAGCGACGCCCTCGGCCCCATCGACGTCTGGGTGAACAACGCCATGACCACCGTCTTCGGATATTTCGCCGACGTCGCGCCGGCCGAATTCAAGCGGGCGACGGAGGTGACCTACCTCGGCCAGGTGCATGGGACGATGGCGGCGCTCAGCCTGATGGAGTCCCGCGACCGGGGAACGATCGTCAACGTCGGTTCGGCGTTGGCCTTCGTCGGCATCCCGCTGCAGGCGGCGTATTGCGGGGCCAAGTTCGCCTGCCGGGGTTTCTTTGAGTCTGTGCGCGCCGAGCTCCTCCACAAGAAGAGCAATGTCCGTATCGCCATGGTCCATCTTCCGGCCGTCAACACCCCCCAGTTCAACTGGTGCGAGAACAAGCTCGACCACCTGCCCCAGCCGGTCCCCCCCATCTATCAGCCCGAGGTGCCAGCGAGGCGAATCGTGCGGGCGGCACTGGAGGGTCGCTCGGACATCGTGGGGAGCTGGAACAGGCTCCTCATCGCCGTCGACGCCGCCTTTCCCACCGTGGTGGCGCACTTCGCCGCCAGGACCTGCGTCGACGCCCAGCAGACCGACAAACCCGCACCGCGGAAGCCGTCCGACCTGTTCGAGCCGCAGGACCGTGACCGCGATGCCGGCTCCCACGGCGCCTTCGACGAACTGGCGCACGGGATCCGGACCCCGCAGTGGCTGAAGACGCTCCCCAGCACGGGCGCGGCCTTCGTGGCCGCGGCCGTCGACACTGCGCGGGATCGGCTCGCGTCACACCGCCGCCGCTCCTTGGCGGTAGCGGCCAAGCGCAGTTCTTGAATCGCCCCGGGTCGCCGCCGGCGGCTCGGCTCAGATCACACCAAACCACGGAGGACGACAGCGGGATTCAGCGTCGTGGGGCTCGATGCCGGGCCGTGGTGGGATCCGGATGCCGACTGGGTGAGCGACGAGGGCGGCTCGCACAAGCTTTACTGGACAGAGCCCCGGGTCATCAGCGGGAGCGACCCTGTCGGGCTCGGCTCCAACAACTGCGGCCGGGGGGTCGGCGGCTCGATGATCCACTTCGTCGGCTACGTCCCGAGGTTCCATCCGTCCGACTTCGCCACGATGTCGAACGATGGTGTGGGAGCGGACTGGCCGATCTCCTATGAGGACCTGAAGCCGTACTACGAGCTCATCGAAGAAGAGTTGCCGGCGGCGGGGGAGCCGTGGCCGTGGGGTGACCCGCACTCCTATCCCCACCACGCCCACCCGCTCGGGCCGAACGGCCAGGTCTTCCGGCGGGGCGCCACGGAGCTCGGAATCGGCACGCGCGTGGGCCCGGTGGCGATCCCGAACGGGCGATTCGGGCACCGGAACCACTGCATCTACAGGGGTTTCTGCCTGCAGGGGTGCAAGGTGAACGCCAAGGCATCGCCTCTCATCACCCACCTGCCCGACGCCCTCGCCCATGGGGCAGAAGTGCGGGCGAACTCGATGGTGACAAGTGTGGTGGTCGAGAACGGACGGGCAAAGGGGTTCGTCTACAAGACGGAGGACGACCAGGAGCACTTCCAGCGGGCCCGACTGGTGGCTGTTGCCGGCTACTCCATCGAGACTCCCCGCCTGCTTTTGTTGTCCGCCTCGAAGGAGTTCCCCGACGGCCTGTGCAACGACCACGGCCAGGTCGGCCACTACCTGATGGTGCAAGGCGTCCCGCAGTCCGCCGGCCGCTTCGACGAGGAGGTGCGGATGTACAAGGCGCCTCCGCCTGAAGTGACGAGCGAGGACTTCTACGAGACGGACCCGGCCAAGCCCTACCGGCGGGGTTTTGCCATCCAGAACGTCGCCCCACTGCCGATCACCTACGCCGAGCATGTGGCGGCCCAGGGGTACTGGGGCGAGGTGCTCCGCGAGTACATGCGGGACTACACGCACTGGGCCGTCCTCGGCTCCCTGTGCGAATTCCTGCCGCTGTACGAGAACTCCGTCACCCTCGCCGACGAGAAGGATCGTCACGGGCTGCCCGTGGCCAACTTCTCTTACAACCGGTGCGACAACGACCGGCAGCTGGCTGTGGCGGCCCAGGGAGTGATGGAGGAGATCCTCCGGGCCGCCGGCGCCGAGGAGGTGATCACGATCCAGCGGTTCGCCCACCTCGTCGGCGGGTGCCGGATGGCAGGCCGCCCGGAGGACGGCGTCGTCGACTCGGATCTGCGCACCTTCGCCGTACCGAACCTCTACATCACCGACGGTTCGGTGATGCCCACCCAGGGTTCGGCCAACCCGGCCCTCACGATCATGGCGCTGGCTGCCCGGTGTGCCGACCACTTGGCGGCGCGGGCACGAAACGGACTGGCAGCATGAGCGACCGGCCGAGCGAGCACGCCGGCACCGGCAGCGGCGCGGGAGCCAAGGGGACCGGCAGCATGAGCGACCGGCCGAGCGAGCACCCCGGCCCCGGCCCCGGCAGCGCCAACCCCGGCACCGCCGGCGGCGCCACGGGGGACACCGGGACGGGCGCTTGCGTGGACTCCCTCGACGTCGAGGTCTACACCGTGCCGACCGACCAGCCGGAAGCCGACGCCACGATCGCATGGGAGGCGACCACCGTCGTCGTGGCACGAGCCTGCGGTGGCGGTATGGAAGGGCTCGGCTGGACATACGCCGGTGCTGGTTGTGAGGCAGTCGTCACCGGCCAGCTGCGGGGCGCGGTGGTCGGCACTCCCCTCACCGACGTGCCGGCGATGTCGGACGCGATGATCCGTGCGTGCCGGAACCTCGGCCGTCCGGGCATCGTGTCGAGCGCCATCTCCGCGGTCGACACGGCGTTGTGGGACCTGAAGGCGAGGGTGCTCAGACTGCCCCTCTGCCGCCTGTTCGGGAAGTGCCGGGAGTCGGCGCCCATCTACGGCAGCGGCGGCTTCACCACCTACTCTGACGAAAGGACCACCGCCCAGCTCGAGCAGTGGGTGGGCGACTGGGGCATCGGCCGGGTGAAGATCAAGATCGGCGAGTCATGGGGCCAATGTCAGCCGCGACCTCGAGCGCGTGGCGCTCGCCCGTTCGGTCATCGGCGCCGGCTGCGAGCTGTTCGTCGACGCCAACGGGGGTTACACGCGAAAGCAGGCGATCCGGGTCGGGCGACAGCTGACCGAGCAGTGGGGAGTGGTGTGGTTCGAGGAGCCGGTGTCGTCCGATGATCTCGCCGGGCTGAGAGAGGTGCGCGACCAGTGCAGCGCCGACGTCACGGCCGGCGAGTACGGCTATGACCTCTCCTACTTCGCCCGCATGGTGGAGGCCGAGTCAGTCGACTGCCTCCAGGTCGACGTGACGCGCTGCGGAGGATACAGCGAGTGGCTGCGGGCGGCTGCCGTCGCCGGCGCTCACAGCCTCCAGGTGTCCGGTCACTGCGCCCCCAACCTGCACTCCCACGTGGCCGTGGCTGTGCCGAACATCCGCCACCTCGAGTACTTCCACGATCATCACCGCATCGAGCACATGCTCTTCGACGGGGCCCTCTCCCCGAAGGGCGGTGCGCTCGTGCCCGACCTGGACCGGCCGGGCAATGGGATGACGCTGAAGCAGTCGGACGCCGCCCGCTACCGGGTGGGCTGAGCGGCCGCCGAACAAGCGCAGCAGCTACGAGCCGGCCCGAACCGCCCGCTACCGGTGGGCTGAGCGGCCGCCGAACCAGCGAGGGCAGCTACGAGCGGGCCTTGGACTTCTTGCCCGCCAGGCCGGTGTTCCCGGCGGAAACCAGGGGCGCGAACAGGTCACCGTGGTCCGAGACTCGCCCGAGGACGTCCTCGGGGGAGAAGGCCAACGTGGCCGGGTCGCCTCCGTCGGCGCAGGCCCGCACTTCCCCCCACGTCACGGGGGTCGACACCGAAGGCCGCTCCACGGCCCGCATCGAGTAGACCGTCACCGTCGTCTTGGCCGGGTTGTTCTGGCTCCAGTCGATGAGGATCTTTCCCGGACGGAGCGACTTCGACATCCGGGAGACGACCAGATCGGGCACCTCGTGCTCGACGGCCTCGGCCACCTCGTGCGCCCAGGCATTCACGCGCTCCCCGCTCCAGCGCCGCTCGGCGATCCGGCCGTACAGCTGGAGGCCCTTCGAGCCGCTCGTCTTGGCGAGGAGCTCGACGCCGTCCGACTCCAGGTGCTCCACGAGGTGCCGGGCGACCTGGCAGCACTCGACGATCGTTGCCGGCGCCCCCGGGTCGAGGTCGAAGACGACGAGGTCAGGCGGCGAGGGCTGCCCCTTCTTGTCGACCCGCCACATTGGCGTGTGGAACTCGATGGCGGCGAGGTTGACGAACCAAGTGAAGGCGGCGAGCCCCTCGATGAGGGGGAAGCGCGTTGTGTCGCTCCCACGACCCTTTCGGGGCAGGACGGCAGTGGGGATCCAGTCCGGGGCGTGGCGGGGGAGGTTCTTCTCGATGAAGCCCTGCCCACCGACGCCATCGGGGAACCGCTTCACGGTGACGGGCCGGCCCTTCAGGTGAGGGAGCATCACCGGGGCGATCTTGGCGTAGTAGTCGAGCAGCTCCCCTTTGGTGAAGCCGGTCGGGTAGAGGCGCTTGTCGAGATTGGAGAGCGACAGCTCCCGCCCCTCGACCGTGACAGGGACGCGCTCAGGACTCACGGACCACCTCGCCCGGGGACTTGTCCGTCCGGAGCCCCCTCCACGCCGGCTGCCGGAGGCGGCGGTCGGTCGTCCATTCACTGAAGGCCACCTCACCGACGAGGTCGGGCTCGAGCCAGGTGGCCTTCTTGGCGTAGTTGGGGGGCACCTTGGTGGAGAAAGGCGACCGGTCGCGCACGCGCTCCGAGAACTCCCGGCCCAGATCCCGCAGTATCTCCTCCGAGAAACCCGTCCCCACCTGCCCCACATACTCCAACCCGCCCTCGTCGGTGGGGATCCCGAGCAGAAGGGATCCGATCGAGCCCGACCGCTTGCCTTCGCCGGGTGTGTAGCCGCCCAGGACGACCTCTTGGGTGAGGAAGTTCTTGACCTTCCGCCACGCCGGCGAGCGGCGTCCCGGTTGATAGCGGGAGTCGGTCCGCTTTGCCACCACTCCCTCGAGGCCCTTGTCCAGGCTGGCGGCGAGCACGTCGCTGCCCGGCCCGGGGAAGCTCGGCCCGATCGTCCAATTCGCTCCCTTGGACAACTTGAGGGACTCGAGGAGCTTGCGCCTCTTCGAGTACGGCTCTTCCAGGCGGGAGGAGCCGTCCAGGTGGAGCACGTCGAAGATCACGTAGACGACCGGCCGCGAGGAGGTGCCGGCCCTGGACGGTCGCCGGCGCGCCGGGCGGCGACCGTCGCCGTCCGCCTCGGGCACGCCGACGTGCAGGCGTGGCTGCAGCAGCTGGAAGCGCGGACGACCCTCGTCATCGAAGGCGACGATCTCACCGTCGAGGATGACCTGGCGCGCCCCGAGCGACTCGCCGAGCGGGCGCAGCTCCGGGAAGGAAGCCGTCATGTCGTTGGCGTTGCGGCTGAGGAAGCGCGCGCGGCCGCCCTCCACATAGGCGATGGCCCGCGCCCCGTCCCACTTGAACTCGTACGCCCAGCCGTCGCTCTCGGCAGGCAGGGTGCCGGCGACGGCGAGCATCGGGGGCACGAACCCCGGGAGGGGCTCCCATCCTGGCGGGGCCTCGTCCATCCGATGGATCATCCAGTTCTTCCCATTGGTGGCAAAGAGCACGTAGCGGCCCTTGGCCCGCTTGCCGCGGAGGACGACCATCACCTCTCTGTCGGACCACTTCTCCTCTTCGTAGGTCCCCTTGTCCCAGATCGTCACGACGCCACCGCCGTACTCACTCTCAGGGATCGTCCCTGCGAAGTCGCCGTATTCGAGCGGGTGGTCCTCCACGTGGACGGCGAGATGATTCGTCGCCTTGTCCATCGGGAGGCCCTTCGGCACGGCCCAGGAGACGAGTACACCGTCGCGCTCGAGCCGGAAGTCCCAGTGCAGCGAGCTCGCGTGGTGCTCTTGGATGACGAAGCGCCGGGCAACCTTTTCTGCTGTGGCCCGTTTCGGGGCGGCACTCTTGCGTGCCGTTGCGGGGGCCACTTTCCCCATCGGCTCGGGCGTGCGCGACTCGTCCCGCTTTGCGCGGTAGGTGTCGAGCTTGTTCGCCGGCGCGGCGGCTTGGCGCTCACGTGGCATCCCCCATGGCCTACCCGCTGGCGGGCTGCTCATGCCACCCGGCGTGCCTGCCCGCACTCACGTGCATTGCCCGCTGAGACCCTGCTCTGGTCAGCCGGCGCGGCGTGGCCGCGGACTGTCTTCCGGCTCGGGCCGGTCCGGTACCGTCGGCGGGCGGAGGTACAGAGTGGGTTTCTATAAGGATCAGGTGCTGCCGAGGCTCCAGGACAAGGCCATGAGCGGCAAGTGGACGCGGGACGCCCGCCATCGCGTCTGTGCCGGCCTCGGTGGCGAGGTGCTGGAGATTGGGTTCGGCACCGGGCTGAACACGGCGTTCTATCCGTCCGCGGTGAAGCAGGTTCGTGCCATCGAGCCGTCGGCGGTCTGCCTCCGGATCGCAAAGCCGCGGCTCGACCGGTCCCCGATCCGGGTGGAGCTGGCGGGGTTAGACGGCGAGCACCTCGACCTCCCCTCGGACGAGTTCGACGCCATCCTGTCGACCTGGACGCTGTGCACGATCCCCGATGTCAGCGGCGCTCTGGCAGAGATGCGACGGGTGCTCAAACCGGGCGGGGCGCTCCATTTCGTGGAGCACGGTTGTGCGCCGGACGCAGGCGTGCAGACCTGGCAGAGCCGGCTGGAACCGTTGAACAAGCGGGTCTTTGGCGGCTGTCACCTCACGCGACAGATCGACGACTGCATCCGGCGGGCAGGGTTCGACATCGAGGCCTTGACGACCTACTACTTGAAGGGGGAGCCCAAGGTCTTCGGTCACACCTTCGAGGGCCGGGCGCTGAAGCCCTGACGCGCTCGGTAGGGTCCCGAACCGGTTCGCCGGCCGACCGTGGCGTGACTGGCCCTCAGTCGTCGCCGATGCCCCAGGAATGCCAGTGCTCGGCGTCGATCCAGGCGCTCACCCGAGGACGTTCGCGCTCATAGAACTGTGCCCCGGTGTAACGCCGCGAGAGACGGTCGATGTCGCTCAGATCGACGTCATCCACCAGCGAGTGCAGGCGCCCCCGCAAGCTCACGTGCCCCCAGTTGTCAGGGTTGAGCACGGTGAGCGAGATCCGCGGATCGGCGTGGAGGTAGGCAAGCCGGCGCCGGTTGGCGTCCATGTTGACGAGGATCCGTCCGTCCTCCCAGTCGTACCAGGTAGCGACGGACACCGGGGCGCCTCCCAAGCTCAAGGTGGCGATGACGGCCGGATTGGGACGGGACAGGAACTCGTCTATGTGCCGAGGCACGGGAACCGTGGCCACTTGCGCTTCCTCCTTCGATCGCACAGAGCTGCCCGGCCAAGGTAGCTGCCCCGCCGGGCGGGGTGACTTGGGGCGGCGACAGCGTTCTGGCGGAAAGCTCCGGCCGGGGAAGGCTGATCCGGCGCTTGGCGTATCGGCTACAACTTGAGACCGGCGTTTTGGTTTCTCGACGAGGAGGATTGGATGGATCTCGACCGGGCACGGCACTTCTTGGCGGCCAACCATCGGGCCGTCTTCCACACGAGAAGGCGCGACGGCTCGCCCCAGCTCTCGCCTGTCACATGCGGCCTCGACGACGAGGGTCATGTGGTCGTCTCCTCCCGCGAGACCGCCATCAAGGTCAAGAACGCCCGACGGGACCCGGCGGTGTCGTTGTGTGTGTTCGGGGACGGTTTCTTCGGGGAATGGATCCAGGTGGACGGGCGGGCCTCGATCGTGTCGCTTCCCGAGGCGATGGACGGCCTGGTGGCCTACTACAGGGCGGTGCGGGGTGAGCATCCCGACTGGGACGAGTACCGCCACGCGATGGAGCAGGAGCAGCGGGTGCTCGTGATCGTGGAGATGGGGCGAGCCGGGCCGGACCGGTCAGGCTGAGCTGCCCCCTGGCATAGCCGGGCGGCTGGAAACCTGCCCCTGCAACCTTTAGCGTGGTCGCCATGAGTGCCCTGGCCGGCGGGCCGGCTCCGATCACGACGCGATCGGGAGCCGATATTGCCATGCGCCGGCTCCTCCGGGTGCCTGACGCCGGCCGGACCGCCTCGCGGACCGAGGCTGCCCAACGCCTCTTCAGTGCGTCGATCCTGCTCTCGGCGCTGCGCTGCCTGCTCGGCTACGTCGTCTTCCCCATCGTTTCGCCTGCCCTCGGGGCGGCGGCCGGCGTGGGACCGGCGATCGGCATCCCGCTCGGCCTGTTAGCTCTCGTCTTCGACGTACGCGGGATCCGCCGCTTCTGGCTCGCCGATCACCGCTGGCGATGGCCGATCACCGGCCTGTACGTGGTGGTGATGGTGCTCGTCACGATCCTGCTCGTGAGGGACGTTCTCCACGTCAGCTGACGTCGGAGCGGCAGTGCCGGCCAGTCACGGGCCGTCTTCTCGGGCGGGGTAGTAGTAGGACACCTTGTACATCTTGAACTCAGTGAACGTCTCGGTCCGAGTGACGCCGCCGATCGCCGGGATGCGCTCGGACAAAAGCTCGAAGAGGTGGTCGTTGTCGCGGCAGACCACCTGGATGTAGATGTCGAAGCGGCCGGCACAGGCGCTCACGTACGTCACCTCCGGGAAGTCGACGAGGGCGTCGATGACCGAGGTGTGCGCCCCCGACTCGACGGAGATGAGCACGAAGGCGAGGACGCGGTAGCCGAGCCGGAAAGGATCGGCGATGGCCACTATCCGGAGCGCCTGGCTGTCGAGGAGGCGGCGCACTCGCCAGCGGATGGTGCCCTCCGAGACGCCAAGTGCTCGTCCGATCTCCCGGTAGGGGCGCCGTCCGTCCTGTTGGAGATGGCCGATGATCCGCCGGTCGAGGTCGTCGAGGCGACCTTCGTGGACCGGAGGGTCGGTGGGAAGCAGCAGCGGTTCCAGCTCCCGCCCTTTGCCCGGCGCTGATCGCTCCACCGGGGCTCCGCTTAGTCGGCCGGTGGCGCGAACTCGGGGGCGTACCAGAAGCCGGAGAGCTGGCCGCCGTCCACGTCGATCGTGGCCCCGTTCACGAAAGAGGCGTCGTCGGAGGCGAGGAAGAGCACCACACGAGCTTGTTCCTCCGGAGCCGAGTAGCGGCGCATCGGGATCTTCGGGCGGTAGAAAGCATCGAAGCTTGGTGTCATGTCGTCCTTGGTCATCTCGGTCACGACGAGGCCGGGACAGACAGCGTTGCACCGCAGGCCTCGGTGGCCGAGCTCGGTGGCGAACATGCGCGTGAGCAGCACCAGTCCCGCCTTCGAGGGGCAGTAGGCGCCGAAGGGAGACTCGGCGAGGAACGAGTCGATGGAGGCGATGTTGACGATCGACCCTCCGCCGGCGGTCACCATGTGGCGAGCCGCCTCCTGGCTGGCGACGAAGGCAGCGGTCAGGTTGGTCTCGAGCGTCTCGTCCCAGTGCTCCTCGCTCACCTCGAGAACCGGCTCGGTGATGGCGATGCCGGCGCAGTTCACAAGGATGTCGAGCCGACCCCGCGCCGCCGTCGACGCCACGAGCGCCCGCAGCCGGTCCCGGTCTCGCACGTCGAGTGCCACGGGCTCGACCCGGCCCCCGGCGCCGCCCTCGCTCTCAGCGTCAGCCTCTGCGGCCTCGACCGCCAGTTGCTCGAGACGATCGAGGCGCCTTGCCACAGCCACCACGGTCGCCCCTTCGGCGGCGAAGGCGAGCGACGTGGCCCGCCCGATGCCGCTCGACGCCCCCGTGACGAGCACCGTTCGGCCCCCGAAGCGGGAGGCGGTCACGATGCCGGCTCAGGCGCTGAGGGCACCGTGGACGAGCCGCTGGAAATGTTGGATGAGGCGCTCGGAGTCGAGCAGCAGGCGGCCCTGGCGCACCCGGCCGGAGTCCATCCCCCGCTGGACGGACTCTACGAGAGCCTGGTCCTCGGCACCGACGGCGATGTTGAACTCGATCATGTCCTTCACCACCTCGGGCGAGGCGTCCTTGTCGAAGAAGTACTCGGACACCACCTTGGTGCGTCTCGGGGACAGCGGCACGAAGTAGAACGCCATGGCGTTCATCGGGCCGGGATTCTGGACGATGGTGAAGTTGGGCCACAGGTAGGCGAACTGGCCTTGGGTCACCGGGCCGGCCGGGTCATAGGGCAGCTGAGGCTTCCGGTCCTCCCGCCAGGTCTTGAGTGGGGTACTTGCCCGCGACCAGTGCTCGCCGGACTCGAGGGCGTAGCTGTCCGGGTCGACCTCCATGAGGCGGCTGAAGCTCGGGTGGGCCACCGGGCAGTGGTAGCACTCGCCGTAGTTCTCGACGACGATCTTCCAGTTCGCCTCGACCTCCCACACGCCGTGCTGGCTGAAGCTCAGCTCGTCGAGGTCAAGGCCGTCGTCTCGCATGCGGGCCGGTAGCTCGCCGAGCTCGTCGGCGAGCGGGGCGGCATCAGCAGAGACAGTGGCGAAGACGAACGGCCCGAAGCTGCCCACTCTCACCGGCTCGAGGCAGAGCTCTTCCTTGTCGAAGCTCTCCTCACGGTCGGAGCGAGGGGCGGAGATCAAACGGCCGTCAAGGTCGTAGGTCCAGGCGTGATAGTGGCACTGCAGGCTATTGCGGTGCCCCGAGCCCTGCACGACCTCGGAGCAGCGGTGACGACAGACGTTGACGAAGCCGGCGAGTTCCCCCCGCCGGTTCCGCAGCACGACGACGGGTACCCGCCCGATCACCGCCGTGATGAAGTCTCCTGGCACTTGCACCTGCTCCAGGCGGCCGACGAACTGCCACGACCGCTCGAAGATGTTGCGCTGCTCGACGGCGAAGATCTCGTCGTCGCAGTACCACTCGGCTGGGATCGTCCAGCCCGCCTCGATCTCGTCACGCAGCTGGTCTGTCAACACCATGGGCACCTCGTCTGGTTCGGTGGGGTTCTCTGATGCGTAATCGTAGTCGGAGATGGATACGTATTGCGAAAAAATGACGGTTCTGTTTACGCGTACGCGAAGGCGATGTTGACAATTCTGTTGCGACGGCCTACGGTCGGCCGACCACAATGCTCGACGGGGGTTGACGAGATGGACCGAGAAGACCCAGCAGCCACGCCTGCAGTCACGCCTACGGGGTATTCACGGCGCGACTTTCTCAAGTACAGCAGCGGGGCTGCTCTGCTCGCCGCCACCGGAGGGGTGCTCGCCGGCTGCGGCTCCTCCAAGGCCGGGAACACGACCACCCCGAGCGGGGCCGCCGGCAAGCCTAAGCGGGGCGGCCAGCTGATCGCCGGCCTTACAGGAGGCGCCTCGTCGGACACCGTCGACGGGCAGAAGGGCGTCAACAACGTCGATTTCTCCCGCATCGTCAGCCTGTACGACGCCCTCGTCATCTGGGACCTCAACGCCAAGCCGGAGTTGTCCCTCGCCGAGTCCATCGAGCCGAACGCAGACGCCACGCTGTGGACGATCAAGCTTCGGCCCGGCATCGAATTCCACAACGGGAAGCCCCTCACCTCCGCAGACGTCATCTACAGCTACCAGCGCGTCGTGAGCAACAACCTCGGCGGCGCCTCCTCGCTCGCCCCGTGCGACATCAAGAACATGAAGGCGCTCGACAAGTTGACGGTGCAGATCCCCTGCCACACCCCCTTTGCCACCTTCGTCGACTCGATCATCGGCTACTACTACTACCTGAGCATCGTGCCGGTCGGCTTCGATGCCACCAAGCCGGTCGGCACGGGGCCGTTCAAATTCGAGAAGTTCTCCCCTGGGGTGCAGAGCACCTTCCTCGCCAACAAGAACTACTGGAAGAACGGCACGGACGGGAAACCCCTTCCCTACGTGGACTCCGTCGTCATCTCCGACTACGGCAGCGAGACGACCCAGGTGTCGGCCCTGCAGGCGAACCAGATTCACGTCGCCAACCTGCTCTCGTCCGACTCGATCAGCAGCGTCCAGAGCTTCGCCAACGTCCTCATCTCGAATGCCGGCGGGATGACCCCGTTCACGATGCGCGTGGACCAGGCGCCTTTCAACGACGTGAACGTCCGTCAGGGGCTTCGCTGGGCGGTGGACCGCAAGCAGATGCTCGAGCAGGTCTTCTCCGGGCACGGCACGATCGCCAACGACATCTTCTCGCCGTACGACCCGCTCCAGGACAAGTCGATCCCTCAGCGTGAGCAGGACCTCGACAAGGCGAAGTTCTACCTGCAGAAGGGCGGCGTCTACAAGAAGTCGCTCACCATGCAGACCGCCGACATCGCCCAGGGAACCCTGAAGGCAGCCCAGGTGCTCGCCCAGCAGGCCAGCAGCCTGGTCAACATCAGCCTCGACCAGGTGACGGTCACCTCGTTCTACGGCTCGGAGTACCTGAAGTGGACCTTCGCCCAGGACTACTGGTACTACGCCAGCTACCTGCCGCAGGTATCCGAGGCGACACTGCCCATATCGCCGTTCAACGAGACGCACTTCGCCAGCCCCGCTTCGAACCCCCAGCCGCCGGGGATCGGGGCCCGCTACATCAAGCTCTACAACGAGGCGGTGGCGACCCTCGACCCCGCCAAGCGGGCGGACCTCGCCCACGAGCTGCAGATGATCGACTACGACTACGGCGGCTACATCATCCCCTACTTCCCGCCCGTGATCGACGGCTACGCGAAGAACGTGGGAGGCGTGCTGCCGAGCCTGACCGGGTTGTCGCTCACCAACTACGGGTTCCAGCGTTTCTGGCTGACCTAGCTGGCCGCCGCGCGGGATTGGGATGTGCGGTCGAATTGACGTTGCTCAGGCTGGGTTTCTGCCTGAGCAACAGTCAATTCAGGCCGGCGTAGGCTCGACTTCGGCGAGCTTGGGCACGTCCTCCATGAGGCGGATCGTGTACTGCTCCTTCGGTCGCTCGAGGATCTCCTCGACCGGTCCCGCCTCGACGACGCGGCCGGCGGAGAGCACGACTGCGTCCTGGGCGATGCTGCGGACGAGAGCGAGGTTGTGGGTGATGAAGATCATCGACAGTTGGCGCTCTCTCTGCAGTCGCCGGAGCAGCTCGACGATGATCGCCTGCACGGAGACGTCGAGGGCGGAGGTCACCTCGTCACAGACGAGCAGGTCGGGTTCGACGACGAGAGCCCTCGCAATTGCGACCCGCTGGCGCTCGCCGCCGGAGAGCTGGTCCGGGTAACGGCGGACGAAGTCCTCCCCGAGCGAGACGTCCTCGAGGATCTTCTTCACGCGGGCGGACCGCTCGGCGAAGGACAGGTTGAAGAAGTGCTCGAGCGGCTGGGCGACGATCTGGCCGATCGTCTTTCTCGGGTTGAGCGAGGTGTAGGGGTTCTGGAAGACGTACTGGACACGTCGCAGGATCGCCTTCGGCCGCCGGCGCGCCCCCTGGGCGAGGCGAGCCTCCTCGAAGGTCATCTCGCCGGTCCAGTTCTCGTGCAATCCGACGATGCAGCGGGCGAGCGTCGTCTTCCCCGAGCCCGATTCACCCACGACCGCCAGGCATGTCTCCGGGCTGACGTCGATGTCCACGTCGAAGAGCACCGGCGTCGATCCGTAGCGGGCCGAGACCCCATTCAGCGAGAGCACCGGCGCCGGCGGGACCTCGGACGACGTCCGGTGGTCGAGCAGCAGCGGGCGCAGGCGCTCGCGGTCGGTGATCTCGGCGGCCCGCAGACAGCGCACAAGCCGGCCGCTCACGATCTCGGGCTCCGGATTGATCGACCGGCAGGGATCGGTCACGAACGCGCAGCGTGGCGCAAAGGAGCATCCCGGCGGGCGGCGGCCCGGTCGGGGGGGCTGGCCCTCGATGCCTACGAGGGCTTCGGCCCGCTCCGGCGACGGCACCGCCGCCAACAGGCCCCGGGAGTACGGGTGGACCGGGAAGCCGAACACCCTCGCCGTCGTGCCGAGCTCGATCACCCGACCGGCGTACATGACGGCCACCTCCGTGGCGAGGCCGCCGACGACGGCGAGGTCATGGCTCACGTAGACGGCGGCCACTCCGTACGAGCGGCACAGCGTCCGGACGGTGTCGAGGACGTGCCGCTGGGTGGTGACGTCGAGCCCGGTCGTCGGCTCGTCGAGGACGATGACAGACGGCCGGCAACAGAACGCCATCGCGATGGCCACCCGCTGCTGCTGGCCGCCGGAGAGCTGGTGAGGATAGCGGCGCAGCATCTCGGGGCTCGAGTCGAGGTGGGACTCCGACAGGACCTCTGTGATTCGCTTCCCGGGCTCGTCGTCTCCCTCGTGGGCCTTCAGGGCCTCCTTCAGCTGCGAGCCGATGCGCAGCGTCGGGTTGAGGGCTGCCGACGGATCCTGGGGAACGTAGGCGACACTCCCCCCGCGCAGTTCCTGCAGGTCGTGCTTGCCGAGGGAGAGCAGGTCGGTCCCGTCGAGCAGCACCGCCCCGTGGCTCAGTTCGAGGCCGCGGCGCGCATGGCCGAGAAGGGCGAGGGCAACCGTCGTCTTGCCGGATCCCGACTCGCCGACGAGGCCCAGCACGTGCCCTGCCGGCACCGAGAAGGACACGTCGCTCACCACGTCGGCGCCGCCGTTCGCCAGGCGGATCTCGAGATCGCGCACCTCGAGCCGCACTGGTGAGCCGGCTGGTGGCTCGGCCGGTTCCATCACGCCGATGGGGGCCCCGCGCGCGTCGCTCATGCCGCCCGTATCCCGATGTCGTCCAGAAGCGCGGCCTCCTCCGGCCGGCGGTCGACGCCGATCGCCACCCGCGCCACGGCATCGGTGAAGGTGTTGGTGCCAATCGTGAGGAGGGCGATGAGGGCGGCCGGCACGACGACAGCCCACGGGTTGGCGACGAGTCCGGTCTGGTTCTCACCCACCATCAGCCCCCAGTTCGCCGCCGGCGGAGGCTGGCCGAAGCCGAGGTAGGACAGACCGGCCATGATCACGATCGAGTAGGTGAGCCGGAGGCCCGCCTCGACCATGATCGGTGAGATGAGGTTGGGGATGATCTCCTTGGCCATCACCCGCCACGGCTTCATTCCCTGCAGCTCCACGGCCTTGACGAAGTCCCGCTCGGAGATCTCGAGCGTGGCGGAGCGGAGGACCCGGGCCACTGCGGGGGCGTGGGAGAAACCCACCGCCAGCACGATCAGCCACAGCTTCGGGCCGAGGATGCTGACGAGCAGGAGGGCAAAGACGAGCTGTGGGAAGGCGAGCACGATGTCGACGGTCCGCATGATGAGGCCGTCCCACCGTCCCCTGAGATAGGCGGCCGACACGCCGGCGATGGCCCCGACGACGATCCCGAACACGGTGGCGGCGAGCGCCATGACGAGCAGCACCCAGCCGCCGTCGAGGACACGGGAGACCACGTCGCGCCCGAGCGTGTCCGTGCCGAGGAGGAACTGGCTGGACGGCTTGGAGAAGTCGGGGGCGACGAAGGCGGTCGGGCTGTGCGGTGCGACGAATGGCCCGATGACAGCGACGAGAACGACGAATCCGGTGAGCGCAAGGCCGACGGCGCCCCGCGGGGTCCGGACCGCTTCCCCGAGGACCGTCAACCACTGGCGCCGGCGGAGCCGGGTCGGGGCGCTCTTCATGACCGGCGGGACGGCCGGCGCGGCGACAGCCATCCTTAGCGCGCTATCCGCCGGCGGGGGCTGGCAAGGAGGGCGATGACGTCGGTGACGATGTTCATGAAGACGTAGAAGGCAGCCAGTATCACGACGATGAGCTGGATCTGGGGGATGTCCCGGTTCTGCACGGCGTAGTAGAGCCCCTGCCCGATGCCCGGGTAAGCGAAGACGTTCTCCACTATGACGATCCCTCCGGCCAGGTAGAGGAAGCTCAGCCCGACCACCTGGATCGTCGGGGCGATGGCGTTCGGGAGGGCGTGCTTGACGACGATCTTCCAGGACGGGATGCCCTTCAGGCGGGCCATCTCCACATAGTCCGACTCGAGGGCCTCGACCATGGCTGCGCGCATCATGCGGAAGATGTACGGGGCGATGACGAGGACGAGGGTGGCGATAGGCAGGACGAGCAGCTTCGGCTGGTTCCAGAAGTACGTGCCGGGCGGGAGGAGTGAGACGGCGGGCAGCAGATGGGTGACCGTGGTCGAGAAGAGAAGGATGAGGGCGATGCCGACGACGAATTCCGGCAGCGACGTGATGGCGAGGGCGACGGCGGAGGCGATGTGGTCGAACCAGCCGTCCTTGCGGAGCGCCGCCAACGCCCCGAGGGCCATGCCGAGGATCGTGCCGATGGCGCCGGCGATGAACACCAGCCCGGCGGAGTCGACCAGCCTCGGCTCGACCTGACCCCATACCGGCTGGCCGTTGGCGAGCGAGTTCCCGAGGCGCCCGCCCAGCAGTCCGGACAGCCAGATCCAGTACTGGTCGAAGACGCCGCGGTTGAGGTGTAGCTGACTCTCGAGGGCGTGGAGCCGCGCCGGCGTGGCCGTCCGGCCGAGGACCGAGTAGGCGGCGTTGCCGGGGAGCGTCTGTGTGGCGAGGAAGACGATGATGGACACCGCCGCCAGCGTCACCAAGCCGATGAGCGCCCGCCTGACGACGAGGTCGAGGATCGGGTGATCGGCCCGCCAGGGGACGACCGGCGCCGGCCCCGCCGCCGGCATCGAGTCGACCGGCGGCGGGGGGGCGGTCGCTACCGCCATCTGCCCTGTCTCCCGAAGGTCGGGACTCCGCATTGCGTCACGTCGCCGCCTCCCTTCCCCCCTCGATCCGTCGAGCCGCCGTGGGTCGCTCCATCGGCGATCTCGGTCGGACGACTGTCGAAGCCGGATTGTAGATCGTGGAACTTGATCGGGGAAGCCGGGGTGGTGCCGCCCGATCTCCCAGGTCAAAATGGCTACAGTCCCACCCGGTCCCTCCGGAGGCCGTTCACTTGTGGTGGACCATGTTTCCTAGAAGGATTAATCTGCGGCGCGCACGGCCGTCAACCCGAGCTGGGAGACCATCGGACCGCCATGACATGCCTGCCGTAGACCTCTCGATCGCCGGCCGAGTGGTGCCCCCGGACGGCGAACCGGCCCGGGGAGAGATCGTCATCTCCGGCGGGCGCATCGTCGAGGTGCACATCGGAGAGCCAGGCGACGAGTGGTCCGCCAACCGGATAGACGTCGGGCCGGCCTATCTCCTGCCCGGGGCCATAGACTGCCACGTGCACTCGGGCAGCCACCCGGGCGAGGGCATCGGTGCTCTCACGCGGTCGGCGGCCGCCGGTGGGGTGACGACGGTGGTCGACATGCCTTACGACGCCGAGGCACCTGTCGTCGGCCCGGGCGTCTTTGCGGAAAAGGCGGCCCGTGTGGAGGCGGAGGCTCACGTCGACGTGGCACTGCTCGGCACGGTCCGGCCGGGCCATGGGGCGGCCGACGTGGCGCCGCTCGTGGAAGCAGGCGTCGTCGGCTTCAAATTGTCGCTCTTCTGCACCGACCCGAAGCGCTTTCCCCGCATCCCCGACGTGCAGTTCATCGAGGTCCTGACCGAGATCGGGCGGGCAGGCAGCATCGCCTGCGTTCATGCGGAGAACGAAGAGATCATCAAGCCGCTCGTAGAGAAGGCCCGCTCCTCGGGTGCCTCCGCACCGCTCGATCACTGCCGCTCCAGGCCGCCCGTGAGCGAGACGCAGGCGGTGCTCACGGCGCTCGAGTACGCCAGGGAGAGCGGGGGCCACCTCCATCTCTGTCATCTGAGCCTGCCGAGGTCGGTCGACCTGGCGGCGGCGTATGCCGCCGAGGGGACGCCGGTCAGCGTCGAGACCTGCCCGCACTATCTGTGCTTCTCGGAGGAGGACATGGCCGTGCAGAAAGGGAGGCTCAAGATCAACCCGCCGCTGCGGTCGCCGGCCGACAGGGAGGGCCTCTGGCGGCGGCTCTCGGACGGACAGGTCGACGTCGTGGCGTCCGACCATGCGCCCTGGCCGCTTGCTGACAAGACCAAGCCGGACATCTTCGACAACCACTCCGGCGCTCCCGGCGTGGAGACGCTCCTCACCGTGCTCGCCACAGGCCTCTTGGCCCGGGGAGGCAGCATGTCCGACCTGGCCCGGCTCGTCTCGTCCACTCCCGCTGCCCTCTTCGGCCTGGCGGACCGGAAGGGCTCGCTCGAGGCCGGCATGGACGCCGACATAGTCGCCTTCGACCCGGAGGCGACTGTCACCATCGACGAGGGCAGCCTTCACTCGAACGCCGGCTGGAGCCCGTACGACGGGATGACGTGCAACGGCCGGGTGGTGCTCACGGTCTCGCGGGGTGAGGTGGTCTGGGACGGCTCTTACCTGCTGGGAGCGGCCGGACGGGGCCAGCTCCTCAGGCCGAGCCGATGACGCCGGGATGACTGCCGAGCCGGGACGTCCGACGGCGGCTCGCGGCGCCGCGCTGCGCTGTGCGGGCTGGCGACAGGAAGGGCTGCTGCGCATGCTCGAGAACGTCCTCGAGATCGGCGAGCGACCCGAGGACCTCGTCGTCTACGCCGCCCGCGCCAAGGCTGCACGTGACTGGGGCTCCTTCGCCGGCCTCGTTGCCTCGCTCCGGGACCTGTCGGAGGACGAGACGCTCGTTGTCCAGTCCGGCAAGCCGATCGGCGTCTTCCGCAGCTCGCCGGACGCCCCTTTGGTGGTGATGGCCTGTGGGAACGTCGTCGGCCATTACGCCACGCAGGAGTATTTCGAAGAGCTGACGGCGGCCGGACTCATCATGTGGGGAGGCCTGACGGCGGGCGACTGGCAGTACATCGGCTTCCAGGGCGTCGTGCAGGGGGTCTACGAGCTGCTGCAGGCTGTGGCGCGGGAGCACTTCGGAGGCTCTCTCGCCGGACGGCTCGTGCTCACGGCCGGCCTCGGCGGCATGGGCTCCGCGCAGCCGCTCGCGATCGCCATGGCGGGCGCCCGTGGCATCGTCGTCGAGGTCGACGACGTTAAGTGCGCCCGGGCCTTCGGCCGCGGACACCTCGACGCCGTCACCGACGACCTCGACAAGGCGCTCGCCACCGTGGCGCTCCCGCCCGGGCCGACGGGAGTCGTCGGTCTCGTCGGGAACGCGGCCGACGTCTGCCGCGAGCTCGCCGACAGGCCAGTGGTGCCCGATGTGGTGACGGACCTGACGGCGGCCCACGACGCCGTGTACGGCTACTGCCCGATCGGCTGCTCGCTGTCGCAGTGGTCGGCGCTTCGGCGGTCGGATCCGGTCGCTCTCGCCTTGCGGGCGCGGGATTCCATGGCGGTGCAGGTGGAGGCGATGTTGCGCCTGAAATCGGCCGGCGCCGTCGTCTTCGAAGACGGCAACAACTTGCGTGTGCAAGCCGCCGCCGCCGGCGTGAAAGACGCCTTCGAGATCGACGGCTTCGCCGAGTGCTACATCCGGCCGCTCTTCTGCGCCGGCATAGGGCCCTTCCGGTGGGTGGCCCTGAGCGGGGAGGCCGGGGACCTCGCCGCCCTCGACCAGCTGGCGGTGGAGATGTCCTTCCGCCCAGAGGTCCGCTCGTGGATCGAGCTCGCCGGCCGTCATGTCGAGACCCAAGGGCTGCCGGCCCGGAGCTGCTGGCTCGGGCACGGCGAGCGCTCGGCGTTCGCCGTGGCGGTGAACGACCTCGTCGCCAAGGGCCGTCTGCAGGCGCCCGTGCTCTTCACGCGCGACCATTTCGACGCCGGCGGGATGACCCATCCGCACATCGGGACCGAGGCGATGGCGGACGGGAGCAGCGCCATCTCCGACTGGCCCATCCTCGACGCCCTCCTGCTGTCGGCAACCGGAGCCGACCTCGTGGCCGTGCACGCCGGCGGGGCCGGCTATGCCGGCTACATGCAGAGCGCCGGCGTGACGATCGTCGCCGACGGCACGGAAGCTGCCGGGCGCCGGCTCCGCCACGGCCTTGACGCCGACACCGGGCTCGGTGTCCTTCGCTACGCCGATGCCGGCTATCTGGCCGCCCAGGCGGTTGCGGCCGCCGGCGGGCTCGGCCTGCAGCGACCGGAGCACGGCACGCCGCCAGACGAGCGCGGGCTGCCGCCACACGAGCGCGGGCTGCCGCCACACGAGCCCGGGCTGCCGCCACACGAGCCCGGGCTGCCGCCACACGAGCCCGGGCTGCCGCCGCGAGAGCACGGCCTGCCGCCGCGAGAGCACGGCCCGCAGCCAGACGGCGACGGCCTCCGAGGAGGAGAGGGGGGTCCCCGATGAGGGAACTGACGCCGGAGGACGCCCTCGACGCTGTCTGGGGTGGGTCGGTGCTCGCCTGTGGGGGCGGGGGCTGGGTCGACCACGGGATGATGATGGGGGAGCTCGCCACGACGATCGGCCGGCCCGTGCTGTGCTCGCTCGAGGAGATCGACGACGACGCCACAGTTGTCACCGTCACCGCCATCGGCGCGCCGGCTTCGCCCGACTGGGAGATGCGCCCGCTCGACTACGTGCGGGCGCTCCAGCTTGTGGCAGGGGAGCTTGACCGGCCCGTGGCGGCGGTCATGACCGCTCAGAACGGCTCCTCGACAACGCTGAACGGCTGGATCCAGTCGGCCGTCCTCGGTGTGAAGGTCCTCGATGCGGCCGGAGACGTGCGGGCGCACCCGACAGGCAAGCTCGGTTCTCTCGGCCTCACGCGGCGCGCCGGCTACCGCACGGTGCAGGCAGTGGCCGGGGGGAACCGCCGGCTCTGCGGCGGTCTCGAGGTCGTTGTGCGGGGCGAGGTGATCCCCACGAGCGACGTGCTGCGCGACGTCTGCGTGCGCGCCGGGGGTTTCATCGCCGCCGCCCGCCACCCGGTCGACGCCGCCTTCGTGAGGGAGCACGCCGCCGGCGGCGCCGTCGGCTACGCCCTCTCGCTCGGAGCCGCCATGCGGCGGGCAGCTCCCGGCGCGGGGGCGGTGATCGAGGCGGTGGTGGACAGCACCGGCGGCAGGATCGTCGCCCGCGGGCGGGCGCAGCCGGTCGACCCACTCCGGACCGCCGGCGGCTTCGATCACGGCGCCATTGGGGTCGAGGGGTGTGTCGCCCGTTTCTTGAACGAGTACATGACGGTCGATCGCGACGGCGAGCGACTCGCCACCTATCCCGACGTCATCGCCACGCTCTCGGTCGAGGACGGCCGGCCCGTCTCCATCGCCACCCTGGCCGACGGCCAGGAGGTCGCCCTGCTCGTGGTCGACCGGTCGCGAATCCCGTTGTCCTCGAGCACGCGCGACCGCTATGCCCTCGAGGAGGTGGAGGCGATCATGGGCGTCGACATCGTCAGCTTCGGCCCCGGCGCCGGGCTGTCGTGACGAGCGCCCGGATCACACCTGACCTCGAGCGGGTGGGCGGGGAGCTCGAGACACTCTCCTCCTACCGCGACCCGGCCGTGCCCGGCTGGACGCGGCGGGTCTTCTCCGATGTGGACCGCGAAGCGCGTCTGTGGGTGGCCTCGTTGATGGCCGCCGCCGGCCTCGAGGTCGAGACCGACGCGGCGGCCAACGTCATCGGGCGGCTCCGCGGGACCGGTGACCGGTCCGGTGCCGTGGTGTCGGGGTCGCACACCGACACCGTCGAGGGCGGCGGCCGCTTCGACGGCATCATCGGGGTGCTCGGCGCCATCGAGGCAGTCCGCTGCCTGAACGAGGCCGGCGTTCGCCTCGAGCACGACCTGATCGTCGTCGACTTCCTCGGGGAAGAGCCGAACGACTTCGGCCTGAGCTGCGTGGGCAGCCGGGCCGTCGCCGGCAACCTCGGAGACGACCATCTCCAGCTCATTGGTCCATCGGGGCGCCGGCTCGGCGAGGCTCTAGCCGCCGCCGGCGGCAATCCGGACGCCCTCGCCCGGGCGCGGTGGGAGGCAGGGCAGGTCCACTGCTTCGTCGAGCTCCACATCGAGCAGGGGCCGAAGCTCGAGGAGAGCGCGGTGCCGATCGGCGTGGTGACGGGCATCGTCGGGATCGACCGCCTGCTGGCACGCTTCGCCAGGCGACCGGACCATGCCGGCACGACGCCCATGGAGCGCCGCCGGGACGCCCTTTGCGGGGCGGCCGAGGCGGTGCTGGCGATCGAACGCCTTGCCGCCGGCGGCGTCACCACTACCGGACGCCTAGAAACCCGCCCCGGCGCCTCCAACGTCGTCCCCGCCGAGGCCGATCTGTGGGCGGAGGCCCGCAGTGACGACGAGGAGTGGCTCCGTCGGTTCGGCGGCGCCATCGAAGATGCGATTGCCGCCATCGGCGACCGCAGGGGCCTCGGGAGCTCGCTGCGGTGGCTGTCGCACGAGGAGCCGGTGCTCGTGACGGACTGGGTGGCGGCCACGATCGACCAAGCCGCCTCCGCGGATGGGATCACGCCGCTGTACCTGCCGAGCGGCGCCGGCCACGACGCCGCCCAGATGGCCCGTCTCGGCCCGATGGGAATGATCTTCGTCCCGTCTCGCGACGGGCGGAGCCACTGCCCAGAGGAATGGACCGATCTCGATCAGGTCGGCAGAGGCATCGCCGTTCTCGCCGAGACCATCCGGCTGGCCGACGGTATAACGGGATGAGAAACGGGCACCGGACCGCACGAGAGGCGACGGCCGGAAGTGGCGCCGGGCGCACGAGCCGACGGCCGGAAGCGCGCCGGCCGGCGCTGTGTATCGTGAGTCGAAGCACGACATTTGCCGGCGCAGTCCCGGCCCGAAGACGAGAGTGAGGGAACCCTGTGACGCAGCTGATTGAGGACCGCAAGATTGCCAGCGGGAGCCAGGGTGAGCACCAGGTGAGGTTCGAACCGTGCCCGAAGAGGGTGCGCGTCTACCTTGGTCCGGAGGCGGTGGCGGACTCGACACGTGTCCTCACGATGTTCGAGACGAGTCACCTTCCCGTGTACTACTTCCCCCGTGCCGATGTCCATATGGACCTGCTCACCGAGACGGACCATCACACGGACTGCCCCTACAAGGGGACGGCAAGCTACTACTCGGTGAAAGTCGGCGACCGGGTGGCGGAGAACGCCGCCTGGACCTATCCGGACCCGCTGGTGGGAGCGCCGGCGGAGCTGGCCGATCACGTGGCGCTCTACTGGCGCAAGATGGATTCCTGGTTCGAGGAGGACGAGGAGGTCTTCGTTCACCCCCGGGATCCCTACAAGCGCATCGACGTGCTGCAGAGCTCCCGCCATCTCGAGGTTCGAGTCGCCGGTGAGCTGGTGGCCGAGACGCGGCGGCCGGTCCTGCTCTTCGAGTCCCACCTGCCCACCCGCTACTACATCCCGAAGCTCGACGTCCGCCTCGACGTCCTCGAGCCATCCGAGCTGACCACCCAGTGCCCCTACAAGGGCGTCGCCTCGTACTACTCGGTGAAGGTGGGTGACGAGGTCGCCAAGGACATCGCCTGGTACTACCCCCACCCCACCCTCGAGTGCTCCAAGATCGAGAACATGGTCTGCTTCTTCAACGAGAAGGTGGATGGCCTTTACGTCGACGGTGAGCTGCAGGCGAAACCCTCGACCGCGTGGTCATGAGCAGAGGGGTCAAGCCGGCACCACCCGCCGCAGGTACCTGATGACGGTAGTGCTCAACAGTCGGGACGACTTCTCGCTCGAGAACTTCCGGCGCGTCACCGTCGGGGGGGAGTCGGTCGAGATCGGCCCCGAAGGGCGAGCGACCATGGAGGAGGGCCGGGCCAACTTCATGGCCCTCCTCAACTCGGACCGTACCCAGTTCATCTACGGGGTGACGAGCAACTTCGGCCCCCGGGCCAAGATGACGATCCCTCCTGAGGAGCAGGGCAAGCACGCCCGCGCCCATGGGGGCCGCGGCTCTTGGGGCCGCGGGTTCGGCGGCGGCTACCTTGACGAGCGCGTCGTGCGGGGGATCATCTTCGCCCGGCTCTCCAACTTCGTCGCCGGCAACTCGAAGGCGCGCCCGGTCGTGGCGGACCAGTTGGCCGCCCTCCTCGACGGGCCGCTGCCAAAGGTGCCGCTCGACGGCGAGGTGGGTGCCGGTGAGGTGCTCCCGATGGCGCACGTGCTGAAGGACTTCGACCGCGGCAATCTGGAAGAAGGCGAGGGCAACCCGCTCTCGAACGGGTCTCCTTGCTCTGCCGCCCTTGGCGCCGACGCTGCCCTGCAGGCGCGGCACCGCCTGGAGCATGCCGAGCAGATCCTCGCCCTGTCCGTCGAGGCGTTCCGCGCACCGCTTGACGACTACGACGAGTCGCTCGAGGATCTCTTCGGCGACGAAGGTGACGCCGCCGCTCTCCGGGCGCTCCGCGGCCATCTCCGCGGCGCGTCGACCGATGATCGCCGGCACGACGACGTGCCCGCCAGCTACCGGGTCATCGGCCGCCTCCTCGGCCAGGTGCACCGGGCGGTGGCCGCGCTCGAGGATGTCGCCCGCATCTCCCTCCGGTCGGTCACCGACAATCCCGTCTACGTCCTCCCCGACGAGAGCCACCCGTTCGGCCGAGCCTTTTCAACGGGCGGGTACCACAACGCCATGGTCTGCCCGGCTCTCGGAGCCCTCACAGCGGCCTGGGCGGACCTGGCCCTGCTCCTCGAGCGGCACCTGGCCGCCCTCAGCACCCCGGCGGTGTCGAGGTTGCCGGGGCGGGCGAATGTGGGTTTCTTTCGACTGGTGAGCGATTTTGCGGAAGAGGCGCGAGCGGCAGCCATGCCGACGCTGCTCCCGGCGGCGGTGAACGATGCGCAGGACGATGTCTCCTCCCCGGTATTCAGCGCTTATCGCCGGCAGGTGCGAGGCGCAGAGTGCATCGATGGCCTGCTCGGAATGCTCGCAGCCGAGGCGAGCCAGGCGCTCTTCGTCACCGGGCGCCAGCCGGCGGCCCCGCTCGCCGACATCCTCCTCGAGGTCCGGGCGGTCTTCCCCCCGCTCGAGGGCGACCGTCCTCGCCACCTGCGCGACGAGGCGGCGACGCTCGCAAGGGCACTGGCCCGCTCTGCTGTGAGCGGTTCCTCGGCGTTCGGTGACGTGACGCCTCCGCCGGCCGGTCCCAGTCCTGACAGCGCTCCCGGAGCGGAGCGCGCCGGCGTCGCATGAAGGGTGCCGGCGGTGCGGGGGCGTCGGCTGATCCCATCCCGATCGACCGGCCGCTCGATCGGACGCTCGCCATCGCCCGGCACGCCGCCATCGACCCCGACCGGCCGGCAATCTCCTCACCTGAAGGCGAGCTCAGTTTCGGTGCGCTGAACGGGCGCATCAACAAGCTTGTGCGGGCTCTTCGGCGGCGCGGGCTACGACCGGGCGATGCCGTCGCTCTCATGTGCTCCAACCGTGCGGAATTCGTTGAGGTCTATTTCGCCGCCACCCGTACCGGCCTGCGGCTCACTCCGATCAACTGGCACCTCACCGGGGGAGAGGCCGGCTACATCCTCGACAACTGCGAGGCGAAGGCGTTTTTCGCGGAGGGCCGCTTCCGTCGCGAGGCTGACGAGGCGGCCCGGGCAACTTCGGGGGCGGACCTATGCATCAGCATCGGCGAGAGCATCACGGGCGGCGAGGGCATCACCGGCGACGAGGGCATCACCGGGTTCGAGGACTACGAGGCACTGCTGGCGGAGGAGTCGCCGGACAACCTGGACGATCCGGTCGAGGGCTCGATCATGCTCTACACCTCCGGCACCACCGGGCGGCCGAAAGGCGTCTACCGCCGACGCCAGGGAAGCTTTCGCTTCCGGTGGAGCTTCGGGTACCACCCGGGGAGGGATCGTGACCTCGCCGCCGGGCCGCTCTATCACACGGCGCCGGCCGCCTACACGCTGTCGACGGCCCTGCCAAGGGGAGTGGGGACGGTGCTCATCGACCACTGGGACTCGGCGGGCGTCCTGGAGCTGATCGAGCGCTACCGCATCACGCATGCCCACATGGTCCCGACGATGTTCCACCGGCTGCTCTCGCTCGCACCCGAGGTGCGCGACTCCTACGACCTGTCCTCGCTCCGGGTGATCGTCCACGGTGCCGCCCCGTGCCCGGTCTCGCTCAAGCAGAAGATGTTCGACTGGCTGGGGCCGATCATATATGAGTACTACGCCGCCACCGAGGGCGCAGGCACTTTCGTTGAGCCGCCCGAGTGGCTCTCACACCCGGGCACCGTGGGCAAGCCCGAGCCGGCGGACCACGTCTTCGTCGGCGACGCCGAGGGCGCCCACCTTCCTCCCGGCGAGGTCGGGCTGGTCTACATGAAGGCACCACCGGAGGGTCGCTTCGAGTACTTCGGTGACGCGACGAAGACGGCCTCGGCCTACCGGGGCGACTACTTCAGCCTGGGCGACATGGGCTACATGGACGAGGAGGGCTACTTGTTCCTCACCGACCGGGACGCCAATGTCGTCATCTCCGGCGGTGTCAACATCTATCCGGCCGAGATCGATGCGGTGCTTCTCGAGCACCCGCGCATTGCTGACGCGGCGGTGATCGGGGTGCCGAGCGAGGAGTGGGGCGAAGAGGTCAAGGCCGTGGTGCAGCTCGTTCCGGGTGAGTCCACCTCCGACCAGCTGGCGCGGGAGCTGATCGAATTCTGCCGGGGGCGGCTCGCCCACTACAAGTGCCCCCGGACGGTCGACTTCGTCGACCGCCTCCCCCGGCAGGACAACGGCAAGATCTACAAGGGCTTGCTGCGCGAGCAGTACCGCAGGACGCAGGAAACCCTCCGCTGAGATAACAGTCACGGCTCTGACGTTTCACTCTTCTGATAACGAGGACACCCCTTTGCTCGCCACTCGGCCGAAGGCGTCGGTGAGGGCGCTCATCTCGAGCCCGAGCTCGCGCACCGAGACGCCGTCCACCGGGGGCACCTGCTCCCGAACCGCTTCCAGGAGGCCTTGCAGGGCCGCCGGCGGCTTGCGGTCGGTGACGGACAGGGCCTGGCTGGACGCGACGGCGAGGGATGCAAGACAGGCGTCGAAGCTCCAGGCGACGCGGCTTTGCTTCGCGTAGGCGAAGAACGTTGGCGAGGCGACGTCGTTCTGCCCCTTGAAGCCACCGCTCTCGCTCGGGGGCAGGAACGTCCGCGCCGCCTCGTGTCGCGCTTCCTCCCCGAAGCCGGTCTGCACGAATGTCAGGAATGCCGTCCCGCCCCAACCCGTGCCGGTGGCGCTCAGATGGTGAGGAAGGAGCGAGACGCTCTCGTCGTGGAGCTTCATGGTGTGGCGCTCGGCCAGGCCCGACAGATCGGCCCAGGTGGCCGACACCCCGTCGATGGCGGGATAGGCGCTCGCATTGTGGTACCCGCCGGTCGAGAAAGCCCGGCCGTGCGGATGCTCGGCGTCGGGCAGGACATAGACCGGATTGTCCGTTACCGACGCGAGGGCGATCTCGGCGACCTCCTCCAAGGTGGCGACCGCCCGATGTGCCTGCCCGAGCACCCGGGGCAGGATCCGGTAGCTCACCGGCGCCTGAAACGCCCGCCTCCCGACGCGGGGCGCGTCGGCCAGCAACACCGCCAGGGCGTCGAGGGCCTTCCCTTCGTAGGGGTCCCGCCACAGGGCCTTGAGCGCCAGGTCGTATGGCTCGAGCGGCGCCTTGAAAGCCTCGATCGAGAGGGCGAAGACTTGCTCGGCGAGCTCGAGGCGGGCCCTCGCCTCGATGGCGGTCTCGGCGGCCAGCGCCGCCGAGCACGGTGACCCGTTGACGACGGCCATCGGCTCGCCCTCCTCCAGGTCCTCGACAACGAGCGTGCTCATGACGTGAGCCAGCGGGACGATCTCGCCCGGGCCGACCTGCCCCGCCAGAGGTACCTTCGCCAGCGGGCGTTCGAGCATCTCTGCGATCCGCTCCGCGACGAGCGGCCGGGCCTTGGCGTTGCCCTCGATGTAGTTCGTCAGCCTGGCGAAGACGATGCCCCGGACGGCGCTCTCGGGCAGGTATCCGCCCCCGAAGCTGGTGCCGTGGTGGCCGCGTCGCGCCCAGTCGGCGGCCCGGCGGCGTTGCTCGTCGGGGGCGATGGCCTGCATCGCCTGCTCGCCGCTCCCGCTCGTGGTCCCGTAGATGAAGGCGCCTCGGTCGCTGTCGAGGAGCGCCATGAACGAACTGCGGGCGTCTGCCATCGCTTGGATCGCCCGCGGCCCGATCTCGACACCTTCGCCGCCCCGCGCCACCCGTCGGTAATTGGCCAACGTGAAGTCGTCCCGGGACTGGAGCACCACTGTCATCCTGCTTCCCTTCTCTCTCGCTGTAGGCTTGTCTCTCTCGCCGTGCGGCTTGCCGAGTTAAGCCGATCCGCCCGGGCCGTGCCTGCCTGCCTGCCTGCTAGCTCGTCGGCGGTGCCTGCTCGCGAGCACGAGCGCGTGGTAACGTCCCCGCAATCTTCACGAAGTGGTGAGGCTGGACAGTTGAAAGGGGGACCATGGACATCGACCATGGCCGACTGGACGATCTCCGCAGAGGCCACGGGGCGGCTCAGGAGCACATCATCGACGAGTTCGTCGCCGGGCGCCTCTCGCGACGCGAGTTCATGCGCCGCGGCACGATGATCGGGCTGTCGATCCCGCTCCTCGGCGGCATCCTCGAGGCATGCGGGGGCTCGACCTCCGCCACCACCACCACCTCGTCCTCTTTGCCGTCCTCGACCGGGAAGGCCAAGTCGGGCGGCACGATAAAGATCGGCGTCCAGGTGCCGGCTGCGGCCATCGACCCCATCCTCATCGAGGACACCGGCGGGCTGGTGAGCCTCGGCCAGGTAGGCGAGTTCCTCATCTTGAGCGATCAGCACCTGAACTACCAGCCGTGGCTGGCGACCAGCTGGAGTCCGAACAGCGACAGCACCGTCTGGACCTTCAAGATCCGCCAGGGGGTGAAGTTCAACGACGGGACGCCGATGACGGTCGACGACGTCGTTTACAGCTTCCAGTCCCAGTGCAACCCGAAGACCTCTGGGAATGCCCTCTCGGTCTTCGGTGGCACTCTCCTTCCTGACGGCGTCGTGAAGGTCGACGCCCAGACAGTCGCCTTCCACCTCCTGTCTCCGGACGCCAGCTTCCCTGACGCCTGCTCGTCGGACAACTACAACATGGTCATCGTCCCGAAGAACACCGACTTCTCCAAGTATCAGTCGTCGAGTTGGCCGGGCACGGGGCACTTCATGAAGACGAGCTACATACCGAACCAGGGGGCGACCTTCGTCCGCAACCCCCATTACTGGGGGAAGCCGGCGCTGGCGAAGGAGGTGCAGTTCACTTACTACGCCGAGGAGGCGGCGATGACGGCCGCGCTCGAGGCGGGTTCCATCCAGGCCAACAATGGCTTCACCGTCTCTACGAGCCCGCAGCTCTTGAACGGCAACTTCAACATCATCGCCCTGAAGGCAAGCCTGCACCGGGAGCTCTCGATGCGCTGCGACCAGGGTCCATTCAAGAGCAACCTGGTTCGCCAAGCCATCGCCTACACCCTCAACCGGCCGGAGATAGTGGCGGCGCTCTTCAAGGGGTACGCCGTTATCGGCAACGACAGCCCGTTCGCCCCCGTGTTCAAGTCGACGGACACGAGCGTGCCGCAACGGACACAGAACGTGAAGCTGGCGAAGCAACTGCTGGCGAGGGCAGGCGTCCCCCGGGGCTTCTCGGCGTCGCTGCTCACCGAGACGACCGGCGAGATACCCCACTTCGCCGAGATCGTGAAGTCGTCCGCCGCCCAGATCGGCGTCGACATCAACCTCACTATCGAGACGCCGCAGAAGTACTACGGCCCGGGCACCTTCGGGAAGTCCGACTGGCTGGATGGCGAGATGAGCCTCGTCGACTACGGATCGCGGGCCGTGCCCAATCTCTTCCTCAAGGCACCGCTGGAGACGACGAACGCGGCCAAGGGGACTGGGGCCTGGAACGCCGCCCACTTCAACGACCCGACGTTCGACACACTGGCGGAGTCATTCATCGCAGCGTCGTCCCCCACCGCTCAGAAGACGATCGCCGGCAAGATCGAGCGTCTCCTTCTCACTGAGACCCCGATCATCTACGCCTACTTCTATGACGCCCTCCTCGCCGAGCAGAAGAACTTCACCGGCGTCTACCCGACGCCGCTTGGACAGGTGTTCCTCTGGAACGCCGGCCCGACGAGCTGAGGATCGATCACGTAGAGGCAGGTCTGCGTGAGTAAAAGGCAGACCTGCGGCAGGAAATAGAGAAGGGGCGCGTCACGTAGAGGTGGACCCGTCGACCTCTACCTTGGCCACCGACTCGTCGAAGCAGATGAGGCCCGCCACCTTCGAGCACTCCGGGATCGGGAACGGATAACTCCACGCCACGTCGGCGTATAGGCCGCCGTTGAGAACTGCTGAGAAATAGCTGGCTGTTCCGAGGTATGGGGACTCGTCGCGCCGGTCGCTCGGTGTGAGAAGCCCCAGCGCCGTGTCGAGGCGGGAAAGGTAATAGCGCGCCGGCAGGTTCGTCTCGAAGACGGCGACGGTGCGGCGGCTCTCGGCGAGGAGCCGCCCGGCCAGAGTCACGACGATGTGACGCCCACTGTGGATGGCATCGACGCGGTGATAGGGCACACGGGGTGAGCCGCGTACCTCGTCGTCCTCCTCGAACCACGCGTCGACGGATCCCCAGTCGAAGGCGATCCGATCCCGCAGCACGCCTAGCGCGGGCGGGGGAGCGACGGGCGAGAAGGCGGCTGCCGTGCCGGTGGCGGACGAGGAGCGAGGGGCGATCTGGAGGAGATAGTGCCTCAGCGGACCGAGGCCGGGCCCGTTCGAGGTCTCGCCGGAGTCCGAGAGGAGATCCCGCCGGACGTCTTCTGTCGGGAAGTAGTACGTGGCTTTGCTGTCGTCGCCGGCGTACAGAACGACGTCGCTCGAGTCGGCTACCACGACGCCCCCGACGACTGCCCGAACCTGGCGCAGCGACCGTTCGCAGATTCTCGCCGGCCCGAGATCGATCCTCGTTTCGTCGACAGTCGGCTGTCTTTGATCCTGCTGCGCCCCGGCGGCCACTGCGGACTTACTGCGGCCAAAGGTGAACATGAGCGACGACCCGCCGCCGGCCGCGCCCGAGCCGCCGATGTGCCCCGTGGGTGCTCGGCCCTCGTCGTTACTGACGAAGCTCGAGCGCCGGCCGCCGGCGCGCTCGACGTCCATGTCGATCAGCTCGTCGGGTGGCCCTTCGACGCGGCCGTTCGGGCGAGCAAAGTCGTGCTGCAACTGACCGGGCATAGCCCCTGCCATGCTCGCCGGCGGAGGAACGGCGAAGAACCGACGGGAAGGGTAGAGGAGCTCACCGCCGGCAGCGCTCCGGCGGACACCGAGATGCGCCAGCTCCACACCGTCGACCTCGATCGTCGTCTCGGGGCGCTCGTTCCAGAAGCACACGTGGCCGGTGATCTTCCTGACATCGCGAAGCGGCGAGGGGTAGTGCCAGGCAGCATCGTCGATCTGCCTGTCGGCGGACCTGTACGTGAGGTAGCTCGCTGTCCCTTTGTAGGGGCACTTCGAGTAGCTCTGGCTGGGCACGAAGAGGTCGCGCCGGATGTCAGCTGAGGGGATGTAGTACCGCGTCACAAGGCCGGTCTCGAGCAGCAACACCGGACGAGTCGTCTCGGCGACCACTTCTTCGTGCAGGCGCACGATGACGTGGCGTGAGCTCGAGAGCGTCTCGGCGCGGAGGTAGGGATCGCGAGCGTGTACGTAGACGAACTCGTCCTCCTCCAGCCAGGCGTCCATGCCGTGCCAATGAAACGAGGCGTAGCCTCGGCTGTCAGGCGATTCCGGCAGCGGCGACTCGTAGGTCCAGGCGCTCGCCGGTGCGACTCTTCGGCCGACGCGGACGTCGAAATACGATGCCACGCCCTTGTCGGGGGAGAACGTTGTGTGATTGCTCTTCTCGAGGAGATCGGTCCGCACGTGGGCGAGCGGGAAGTAGTACACGGGCAGAAAACCGTGCTGCCGGAGCAGCATCATCTCGCTGCTGTCCGCCACGGTCTCGTTGTTGAACAGGACGCGCACCCGGCGTGGACTGGTGATCCACTCGCTCGTCTTGTCGGCTGCCCGGGCGTCCACCGCTGAAAGGATAAGGGCCGCCGCGCCATCGCCGAGAGCCGAGCCGACACCGCGTCGTGCCATGCAGCGTCAGCCGGTTCCGGCTTGCTCGGCGTCAAGTTCATTCTCCGGCCTGCTTGTTAGGGTGAGACGGTGCCGCTCGCAGCGCCGATGAGGCCGCTC